>OFGR01002092.1_pt1 | contig 13980 bp, 12 predicted proteins | sample 1521811 | NCBI WGS metagenome assembly OFGR01 (sample SAMEA3504098, study PRJEB24116) | mouse gut metagenome | biome: mouse gut; feature: mouse-associated habitat; material: faeces | place: Denmark | collected 2011
TACAATCCTTTTTCCGCATAACAGTCAACTGGATTGTCATACTTTTATAAAATTGGAGGTGTACGGATTGGCTAACATCAAATCAGCAAAAAAGAGAATTTTAGTAACTGCAACAAGAACAGCCCGCAACAAATCTATCAGATCTGCTGTTAAAACTTCTGTTAAAAAGGTAGAAGCTGCTATTACAGCAAATGATAAGGAGGCTGCACAGGCAGCATTAACCGCTGCTATTTCTCAGATCAGCAGAGCTGCTTCCAAAGGTGTTTATCACAAAAACAATGCAGCCAGAAAAGTTTCTCAGCTTACCAAAGCTGTAAACAACATTGCTTAGTTTTTATAAAAAGGAAATCATAAAAAGAAGCCGATACCGTCAGTCGGCTTCTTTTTTCTGTGTATCATTTTCTGTTTGTCATTTTCTGCAAATTGTATTGCCAGGAATTATTATTATGACAACGTCAGCAACGATAACTCCAGGACAACCTGCGACTTTTCAGTCCATTCTGCTTACCCTGAGTTACAGTTCTTACTGCTCAGACGGACAATCAGCACCTCCACTGCCATCCGGTCATTCATAGTTCCGGTTTTGACATCCTCTTCTGCCTGCACACAGTCTGAGACAGCCTTTTTCAGCTGTTCCGGCGTAAAATGCCCTGACTGGGCAAGATGTTTCCGGGCTGCAAATTCAGGAATCCCCAGCCTGGAAGAAATGGCTTTTGAATCATACCCCTGATTGCGCAGTTCCTTCACAAGGAGTAAACTCTGAAACTGCCGGGCCACCAGAAACAGAATCCGCATAGATGGTTCTTTCAGTGCGAGAAGGTCATAGTAAAGCTCCAGGGCCTGTCTCTGCCTCTGCTCTGCAATATAATTTACCATGTCAAAAATTCTCCCGGTGGTCTGTCCCACACATACGACTTCCACATCTTCCGCTGTAATGACTTCCCGCCCCAGGGTATAGCAAAACAGCTTTTCCAGTTCCCTGTCTATATTCTCCATGTCGTTTCCTGCTGTTTCCAGAAAAAGCTCCATAACCGGCTGGGTAATTTTTTTATTTTCCCGTCTGAGACGGGTGAGAATCCACTTTGTCAGAAGCCCCTCCTTCTGTCTGGCAAACTCCACCACTCTCCCTGCATTTTTTACAGCCTTATACATTTTACTGCGCTTATCCACCTCATCTTCCACAAACACAAAACAGGCAGACGGTGCAATCTGTTTCATATAATCTGCCAGTTTATCGCAGGAAGATTTGAAAAAACCGCTGTTCTCCACCAGAATCAACCGGTGCTCTGCCAAAAAGGGAAGTGTTTCCGCCAAATCAATCAGTTCTTCAGGATTGATTTGTTTTCCCTCATAAATTCCTGTATTCATGGTATCGCCTTCAGAAGATAAAGCAAGTTTTAATTTCTGTCTGTACTGCTTTTTCAGATAGGCTTCCTCTCCGTACAGCAGGTACACTGACTGAAAACTGCCCTTTTTTATATCCTCATCTATGCTTTTCATAAATGCCTGCTCCTTTTTATGCTGAATGCTCTGATTATTGTGATTCCCATCTTATTTTCTTTCTATACTACCATAATTCTGCTCCTTTTTCAATCTCAGGAAGCTGAACTGTTCTGTCATCGGTCATAAATCGGACAGCAATTTCATCTCCCTTCGGCCAAAGGGTAATCTGACCTTTTTCCATAGTACAGAATATCCTGCTTCCGGCCTCTCTTATCCGCTCCAGAGCCTCCCTGCCCGGATGTCCATAGGAATTTCCCTTTCCGCAGGAAACAGTCGTCACCTTTGGAGAAAAAATCTCCAGCAGTTCCCGGCTGTTGGAACCATTGGAACCGTGATGGGAAGATTTGTAGAAATCCACATGATTTATTCCCCGCTCTTTCATCCATGTTTTCACCTGCTGTCGGGCGATCTGCTGTTCCTGCTCCGCGCCGATGTCTCCGGTAAACATTCCGGTAAAACCCTGATGTTCCAGGGCAACCACAAGAGAATTGCCATTTCGGTCTTCTTTTCCCCTTTTATGTACATCAGGTTCCGGATGAAAAACCGTAAATTTCGTATTTTCTGTGCCAAACTTCATGCCGGGAACTGCCAAAACCACCTGGCAGCCTGCCTTTTTTGCCAGTTCCAGTAATGCTTCCGCGTTCTCATCTTCCGCCATACCTCTGGCAGCAATCAGATATTCCACCCGGTATCCCTTTTCCAGCAGTTCTTTCAGTCCGCTGATATGATCCGCATCTGCATGGGACACAATCCATCCTCTGACAGATGTAATTCCTCTGGATTTCAGAAAGGGCAGAATCCGTCGGGTACCCACCTGCTTCACATCACTGCTGCCTCCATCCACAAAAAAATGTTCCCCTTCTTCTGTCTGAATAAAAATTCCGTCTCCCTGCCCCACATCCAGCACAGCAATTTCAAACTGAGGCCCTTCCCGCAAAAACAGGAGCATCCCAAGAGCTGCCGTAATTCCTGCCCCCGCGGCAATTTTTCCCACTCTGTACCACGGAGACTGTACTGATTCAGAAGAGGAATTATCGGTGTGTTTAAAGGGACGTCCGGACAGTTTACTGCTGAAATGGCACAGGTACCATACCAGTCCCAGAATTCCATAATAAGCAAATACCAGTCTGATATCCGGCTTCCCCGCCAGAAATACTGCTCCCGGCAGATTTAAAGCGCTGCGGCAGATTATCTCATTTCCTGTAAGCATCCATCCCACAGGGCCCAGAATCACATTTCCCACAGCAGGAAAAATGCTTCCTGCTGCGGCGCCCAGAAATCCCAGCCCCAGCAAAAGACCCAGAAAGGGCAATACGCACCCGTTTACCAGTATACTGTAACAGGAGATTTCGTAATAGAAATACAGGGATAAAGGCAGAGTGGCAAGCTGAATATAAAAACTCATACTTATGGTATCTTTCCACTGCTTAAGCAGCTTTCCTGCTTTTCTGAAAAATCCCTTTCTGGTTTCATCTGTTTTTTCTTTCCTGTTTTCCTGTTCTCTGTCTTTTCTCAGAATCCGGGCCGCCGCTGTTACCCCCAGAACTGCTCCGTAAGAAAACAGAAATCCTGTATTGTCCGGCAGAAAGGGATTTTCCCAGAGCTGAAGGGCTCCGCTGACTCCAAGGGCTGTCAGAGAATCATAACTGCAGCCCAGAATCCGGGCCGTCAGAGACAGACAGAACATACAGACTGCCCGAAAGGTGGAAATTTCCATACCGGACATTGTGGCAAAACTGCATACTGCTCCTGCTGACAGCAGAATCCGCACAGTAAAGGGACAGGAACACTTTTGCAGCAGCCGGTACACACCCATACCGGCCAGAGACACATGCAGGCCGGAAATGGCCAGAATATGTCCGATGCCTGCCGCCTGATAAAGGTCCCTGCTCTCCGGATCCAGCAAAGATTTATCCCCCAGTGTCATATCGGCCATCAGTCCGGCATTTTTTTCAGACATGCACCTCTGGTAGGTTTCCCTGAGTTTTCGTCGTATTTTTTCCAGAACCCGGATAAATTCTCTGCCCTCTTTGGACACCACCATTTCCTGTTCCGCATACAGGCGAAATTCCGTTTTTCTGCTCTGGTAATATTGTTTTTCGTTGAAATTCCCTTCATTCAGGGCTGTTTGAAATGGTTCATATTCTCCGGTCACTTTCAGAATATCTCCCCGTTGAATATGACGTTCAGAACTGTATACAAGAATCCCGCTGCCGGGATAAATCCTGCCATCTGCCAGTATCCTGGTATCTGTCAGGTAATAAAGACATTGCTCCTGTTTCTCTTCTTTTCTGCTGACTTCTCCCTGAACGGTAAGCCTGTCTCCTTCTTTTAACACTCCTTCCAGTCTGTCCCGCAGACTCTGTTCCTCCTGGAACCGGGACAGACCGAAACAAAACATCAGAACACAGGCAGCGCTCCGAATCAGTATCACCCGCCAGGGATGCTCCTGACATCGGACAATTACCAGTCCGGTGTACAGAAGAAGAGCCAGCAATCCGCCTGCCGGCCACAGGCTCCCGTACTTTTCAGCAAGAATTCCCATAAGAAGTGAAAATGTCAGGCAGCAAATTACACGATCAGTCACCTGATTCCCCCTCTTCAATTACTACATTTTCCACGCCATCTTCCTCCCGGTCCTTCTGGGAACGAACGCTCTCATCCAGATAATCCAGATTACGCTCGTAGACTGTGTTCAGCTCCAGTTTTTCCCGATAAACTCCCTGGCTGTCTCCGTTTACGGAAATCTGCACTTTATTGATGTTTGCCAGCTCCGCCAGAGAATTCACAATGGAATAAATTACCACCGGCTCCGCAACCTCATAATTCTGATTGAGAAATCCCTCATTCAGGTTCACAAATCCCACCCCGTCCAGCACAGATACATTTACCAGTTTGGTTCCTTCCGGAATGGCAGAACGCTTTCCTTTTCCTTTCGGCCCTTTTAGCAGCTGCTCCATCACCAGTTTTTCCAGGGAAATGTTGCTGCTGTAATGGACCTCCTGCACTTCCGGTATCAGCGCTGTCCCTTCGGGATTGGAAAAATACAGCGTGATGCTGGCTGTCTGAATGGTATTAATCTGTTCACCCGGATTCTCGATAAAACTCTCTGCTGTCATCAGACCAATCAGATTCCCGCCATCATCTGTCAAAGGTGAATCCATTACATAAAAGGAAATGCATTCCACCCCTTCCACCTGAATCAGGGTTCTTACAATGGCAGCTCTGCACAGTACTTCCCGGACATTATCCATCTCCATATAGGCACTGTTAAAATACAGATATAACTGGGAATTATCCAGTTTCCAGGATTCCAGCTTCACCTGCGCCGGAAGGGCCCTGTGATAATCAGAATGCTTTTTATCCTGAACCAGCTTCCGCAGAAGTTCCCGTATCAGTTCTCTGTCTTCTTCCGCTTCCGGCTCATACCCAACTGCAACTGTTTTTGTATTTTCTTTGTTGACATAATAAATCTTATATTCTGACGCGTCTTCCCGTCCTCCTTCACATCCCGCAAGACCTGCAATGGAGAGAAACAGGAACAGCAGACACAGACTTTCCTTCGCTTTTCTCATTCCAGCCTCCTACACAATATACATCAATGGAATACGGACTGTAAAAATCGTGCCTTCTCCTTCTTTGCTGTGGGCCTTTATGGCGCCGCGGTGCATGAGAACTGCATTTCTTGTGATAGCAAGGCCAAGACCCGTTCCCCCGATTTCTCTGGAATGAGATTTATCCGCCCGGAAAAACCGTTCATAAATGTGTTCCAGCGCTTCTTCCGGTATCCCAATTCCGGAATCCTCCACCCGGACAAAGAAATATTTGTGATCTGCATTTAAAGAGACATGCACCCACCCCTCCGGTTTATTGTATTTGACAGCGTTTTCCACCAGATTGTTAAGGGCAAGGGAGAGTTTCACCTCATCCACTTCCGCGCTCACGGGGCGAAAACTTTCCAGTACCAGTTCAATATTCTTCTTCTCTGCAATGGGGCGCAGACGTTTCATAATCATCTCCAGCAAATCATTGATATTTACCACAGAAACGTTCAGGGTTCCCGCTGCCTTATCCATTTTTACCAGTGAAAGCAGATCATTGATTATTTTATTCTCCCGTTCGATTTCCTCCGCAATGTCCCCCATGAATTCCCTGTACAGCTCCACAGGGGCGTCCCCCTGAGACAGCAGAGAATCTGCCAGCACTTTCATGGAAGTAAGAGGCGTTTTCAGCTCATGGGACACATTCGAAACAAACTCCTGTCTGGAATCGTCAATTACCCGCATCCTGCTCCATATTTCATTAAAGGCGTTGGAAATAGCCTCTGTTTCCGTATAGTCGGAAATCATCAGATTTTCCTCGTCCTCTGTCTGCACTTCTTCCAGATATTTGGTCAGTCTGCCAAAAGGACGCACCAGACGACCGGACCAGAACAGAGCAAGCCCCAGGATCACCACCAGATTTGCCAGCTCTATAATCATGGCATTGTCCTTCAGATAATCATAATTCAGCAGAATGCTGTCTGTGGACACGCTCACAAGCATGACTCCCTGGTTCTTTTCAGATTCTGCTTTTTTCAGCGGAATGGCCAGTTCAATATAACGGTTTCGAGAATCATATTTGGTGATTTCCTCTCCCTGAAAACTCTTTACCACTTCCTCGGATATAATGGTTTTCCCGGTATCAAGCCCATAGGTGTCCTTTACAATCTGAAAACCACTGTTGATAATCAGAATTCTGCCATCATAGATATTAGACAGCATCTCAAGCTGTGCATTGATGATTTCCACAGAAGTATCTTTTATATAATCGTATGTAACCACCTGATTACTCAGCATCCTGGCCTGACCCAGTACGTCAATGCTGCGGTTGGATACCGCCCGATTCTCATAGCTGGCAAGAATTCCCGCCCGCAGCACCACATTGGGAATAATGCCAGTCAATGCCATCAGCAAAAACAGCCGAAATTTCAGACTGTGTAAAAATTTCAGTTTTTTCATCTCTGTTCCTTATGATTACGCAGCAAAATCAACTTTTACTGTGCTAACCCTGATAATAATATCCCACGCCCCATTTTGTGTGTACATATTTCGGTTCACTGGGATTACTCTCTATTTTTTCCCGCAGCCGCCGCACGTGGACGTCCACGGTGCGCACATCTCCCGGATAATCGCTGCCCCATACCAGGTTCAGCAGTTTCTCCCGGCTGTACACTTTATTGGGATTCAGTACCAGCAGTTCCAGTAAATCAAATTCTCTGGCTGTCACGTTAATTTCTTTTCCCAGAATAAACAGCCGCCTGCTTTCCCCGTCCAGCTTCAGATCCCCATGCTCCACCAGCCTGGAATCTGCTTTTTCTGACTGATGAGGAGAAGTCCTTCTCATAATAGCCTTAATCCTGGCTTTTACTTCCAGGATATTGAAGGGCTTTGTTATGTAGTCATCAGCTCCATATTCCAGCCCCAGAATTTTATCCATATCGTCGCCTTTGGCTGTGAGCATCACAATAGGCACAGAAGAAAATTCCCGTATGTGCTGACATACCTCGAATCCATCCATTTTCGGCAGCATAAGATCCAGTAAAATCATATCATAACTGTTTTCCGTAGCCAGCTTCAGCGCTTCCTCGCCATCGTAAGCACAGTCCACTTCCATGCCGTCCTGCTCCAGACTGAAACGGATTCCTTTTACGATTAACTTTTCATCATCCACTACAAGAACTTTCTTTGCCATATTTTACACCTCAATCAACCCTGATGCTGTCCTTTATCCTGGAAAATACACCATCTTTGATTCCTTCTATTTTCATCAAATCTTCTGTACACTGAAAACTGCCGTTGGCTTCCCTGAAGGCCAGAATACTTCTGGCCTTTGCCGCACCGATTCCCGGCAGCGTCATCAGCTCTGTCTCTGTGGCAGTATTCAGATTAATTCTGCCATCCTCCTGCCCAGGTTCCACAGGCAGGCCCTGAGCCGCTTCCTCTGCGTCCGGAATATACACCATCTGTCCGTCTTCCAGAATCCCGGCCTGATTCAGGTTTTTCGTATCTGCCTCTTCCGTAATTCCTCCTGCCAGTTCTACGGCCTGAAAGATGCGGCTGCCCGCTTTCAGTTCATAGACGCCGGGCTTTGCCACCGCACCGCTTACCTGCACATAAATCACCGGATTTTCCTGTACTGCTTCTTCGGATGTTTCTTCCGGTCCGGAAATTCCCTCCGAAAACGCTTCCTCCTGCCCGGTCAGCAAAAGTTCTTCTTCCTGCCTGCCCTGGCAGCCCCCTGCTCCGGTCAGCAGAAACAGTATAGTTACAGCATAAATGATTTTCTGTTTCATACTTTTCTCCATTCTCTTCTGATTTCACAGTTACAGATGTCTTTCACTGCAGCGGCCTGTCTGCCCCTGCCGAATAAAAAATACAGAGAAAAGTCTTATTCACGAATCTTTTATATTGTAACGAAATTTACGAATTATTACAAGAGTATTTCAAAAATATTGAATTTTTTTCAACAGCTCACCATTGCCCGGAACTGAAAAATCGTGTCTATATGAATGAACCTTTCTCAGGATTCCCACTTAAACAGAATAATTCCTCCAATGCAGACTGCCATGCCTATCACTCTGCGCCATGCAAAAGGCTGTTTATCCACACCAAACAGCCCGAACAGTTCAATCAGATATGCCACAGCCAGCTGTGCTACCACAATTAACATCACTGCCTGAGCCGGTCCCAGAGTATCCATACTTTTAATTACCGTATAGGTAATGAATGCACCGATAACTCCTCCCAGAAGCATATATTTCGGCTGTATCTGCAAAATCCCCCCGAAGCTGCTCCTGTCTGTAAAGAACCAGCCCACCAGGCAGATCATCAGGGCTGAAAACTGTACCCAGCTGTTGCTGACCCACATGCTGGTTCCTTTCGTTACTCCTGTATTAAATACTCCCTGAACACTCATCAATGCTCCTGACAACAGGGCAATAAAAATTCCAATCATGGTTTTTCCTCCTGACACCTCTGTTTTTATGTAGGATATACCATAACTGGAATTTTTATACCGAATCACAGGTAAAACATTCCGGCCCGACTTCTGATTTCCAGATATCCGACACTCTGTTACCTGCTTTTCTTTCTGAAATAATCATCAATTTCTTTTTTTATCTTCTCAGGGGGCAGCGTTTTTAAAAGATAGCCCGATGGTTTCAGAGGGATTACCTTCTGAACGCTTTCTTTATCCACTCTGCTGGTTAAAAACATAACCGGGATGTCTGCAAATTCCTTCTCAGAACGAATCATTTCCAGCACCTGGCTGCCATCACAGACAGGCATCTCATAATCCAGAATAACCAGATCCGGCCGGCTTAATGTAATGCCTCTGATTGCTCCCAGCCCGGAATTGCTCTCTGTAAGCTCATAATCATTCCCCAGAAGTTCTTTCAGGGTCTGCCGCATAAAATCTGAATCATCCACCACCAGAATTTTCTTCTTACTGCTGGCCTGTTTCTGATTCTCGTGGCTCTTATCCAGATACTTTTTCACCTCTGTCATTGCATTCTCTGCTTTAATGGCAGTTTCATTTTTTTCGGAACCCTTATTCTGTTCCGGAACCAGATGAGGTGCAATGGCACAGAACGCAAAATATCCTTCCCCTGTATCAAACAGCAGGCTGAACTGAGGTTTCTGACCTTCAAACCTTTTCTGAAACTGTTCAAAACTTAGCAGATTTTCTTCTCTCATCTCATATCCGTCCGGAGATATAAACATCTCTCCGATACGGCTGGCAAACCGCTGAGCTGTAAATCTGGCAGCGTTCACCATCATAACGTTCAGTTCTTCCGACTGGTCTCCCAACATGCGTCCGATGGTATTAACAAGAAGTTTTTCTTCAAACACCAGAATGATTTCCCATTTTTCCTGCTGGCTGGCACCATAAACCATTCGGTAATAAATCCCTTTTCCAAACTTTTCTCCACCGTAACATTCGCTGACCACCCGTGCTTTCAGCTGGAACATATCATCCAGAAGCTGAAGAATCATCTGCCGCATGGCTGCCTGTTCTTCTTCCGGCAAAAGACTGCCCCACCTGCTCACAACTTTTCCTGTAATGGCCCGATCCTCCGTCAGTGTGTGGCCAATCAGCCAGCCGGCGCAGACGCCAAGAAAATGATTCATTGCCTCCGGAGAATAATCCGACTGATTCAGCTCTTTCTCCAAAGCCGGAAGCGTTTTTTTCCGAAAATTATCGTGCACCCGTCTGTGTGTATCGAACCCCGCGTAGCTGATGGATGCCATATAAACCTCTTCCTCTGCAAAATGCTTCATGGCATGTTCCTTAAAATATTTGATTCCCTCCTGACAGACCCACTTACTTCTCTCATCTTTATTTCTGTTAGCAAGGAGTTTTCGCAAAATACTGAACAGCTTCCTGTGTTCCCTGTCAATAACTTCCACTCCTATATTAAACCGATCCTGCCATTCTAACTGATTCCCCATTACTATCCTCCTTTTGTATCATGTTATCTTTCAGTTTTTACTGTTAGCAAAACCATATGTTTGTATTATACAAAATGTTTCCATATATGTCACTACCTTTTCCTGATTTTTCGGGAAATTTTTTCCCCTTTTTTTCACAGACCAGATTCAAATCTGATTGAAAAATCATCTGATATACATTATACTGAAAAAAAACATTCCACTGAGACATCTGAGGCATACGGTTATTTTATACGTGAACTGCCCGGCCTGGCTGTCCAAAACTGTCAGAACCAGAAACAGGAGGTTAAACTATGGAAAAACAGTAACAGCACGTTTACATTCAGTCCGCATATGAATCAAAAATCCCTCTCAGAATCTCTGTCATCTCATCCACATGTTTTCTTTCAATCACAAGCGGCGGCACAAACCGCAGAACATTATTTCCTGCGGTAATGAGAATCAGGCCCTGTTCCAGAGCTTTTTTGCTGACTTCTGCCGCCGGCACCCGGGGCTCCAGCTCCAGGCCCTGCAGCAGGCCCAGCCCCCGTCTTGCCTTCACAAATCCGTAATCTTTTTTCACCTGTTCCAGCTGTTCTTCCAGATAACCGGAAATTTTCTGCACATGGCCGGTAATATTCTGCTCCTTAAAAATATCCAGCACTTTACTGACAGCCGCGCCTGCAAAGGGGTTGCCTCCATAGGTGGTGCCGTGGTCTCCCGGTTTCAGGGAAGCACAGGCCACTTTTTCCGTCACCAGAAAAGCTCCCACCGGAACGCCGCAGCCCAGTGCCTTTGCACATGTCATAATGTCCGGCTTAACGCCGTAATTCTGCCACGCAAACATCTGGCCGCTTCTTCCCATACCGCACTGAATTTCATCCAGAATCAGCAGAATATCACGGGCTTCACAAATCTCTTTTACTCCCGCTAAAAATTCCTTTGCCGCAGGATAAATACCGCCCTCCCCCTGTACCGTTTCCATAATCACAGCACAGGTTTTCTCATTTATCAGCGCAGCCACGCTGTCCGGATTATTATATTCTGCAAATTTTACAATGCCGGGCAGAGGCTCAAAAGGCTCCCGGTAATGAGCATTTCCTGTTACAGCCAACGCCCCGAGGCTCCTTCCATGGAACGAATGCTCCATGGCAATAATCTCATGGTCTGTAGTACCGTCTTTTTCGTAAGCATATTTTTTGGCCGCTTTTATGGCTCCTTCTATTGCCTCAGTTCCGCTGTTGGTAAAAAATACCCGCTCCATGCCGGAAACCTCACAGAGTTTTTCTGCCGCTTCTATGATGGGCTGGTTATAATACAGGTTTGAAGTGTGGAGCAGCCTGTCTATCTGCTTTTTCAGGGCAGCATTGTATTCACTGTTCCCATATCCCAGGGCCTGCACTCCGATTCCTGCCGCAAAGTCCAGATATTTTTTTCCTTCTGTGTCATAGAGATAAAGTCCTTCTCCCCGCTCCAGTATAATCTGATAACGGTTATAGGTATGTAAAATTGCATGTTCCGCCTGGTCTATCCATGCATTTGCTTCCATCTTATTTTCTCCTTTTCCATTTCCATACACTGGCAGCATATTTTGCCTGCCCTGTCACAGATTCCCGACTGCTTCTCAGCCTTTACAGTAAAACCGTTCCTCACTGTCTCCCAGAATGGCAGTTCCGATTCCACGGTTTGTAAAGATTTCCAGCAGCAGGCAATGGGGAATCCGTCCATCCAGAATATGCACTCTTGACACTCCGTTTTCAATAGCGTCAATACAGTTATTCAGTTTGGGCAGCATTCCGCCTCCAATAAATCCGTCGCCAATCAGTTCCCGGGCCTCGGAAACAGATAACTCGGAAATCAGGGTAGATTTGTCTTCGGGATCTCTATATACCCCTTCAATATCCGTCAGAAATGCCAGTTTTTCCGCATTTACCGCTCTTGCAATGGCGCAGGCTGCATCGTCCGCATTGATATTATAGGTGTCAAAGGCGTCTCCCAGGCCAATGGGGCACACAATAGGGAGAAAATCTTTTTCCAGCAGATCAGACAGCACTTTGGGATTTACCTCTTTCACGTCGCCCACAAAACCGATATCCTGGCCCTGGGAATATTTTTTATCCACTTTCAGGAGCCCTCCGTCCTTTCCGCTGATGCCAATGGCGTTGACGCCCAGCTCCTGTACCATCTGCACCAGTGATTTATTGACCCTTCCCAGAACCATTTCCGCAATTTCCATGGTGGCTGCGTCGGTTTTGCGCAGGCCATTTACAAATTCCGGCTCCATACCGGATTTTTCCACCCACCGGCTGATCTCCTTCCCGCCGCCATGTACGATAATCGGTTTAAATCCGACCAGCTTTACCCCTGTAGGAGACTATGATGAAAACGGAAACTTCTTCTATTATCCGCCCCCTTCAGAGGAAATGGATCGCATGATCCACCCAGAGCTCTACTCGCATTCCATCTATGGGCAAAATGTCCCCCAAACTGACGAACGCTTTGGGGACCCGCTCAAATACCTTTATGCCTGGATATCCGCCCAAGAAGATTGGATGAATGACATTGCCCAGGAAAAAAATGTAGACGGGACAAGAAAGTATCCGAATGTTTCCCCCATAAAGGCAAACATTGATTCCTGCAAAAAAGCTGCCTCTATCATAGAGAAACTGAGCACACTTTGACCCACATATAAAACTCCTCAAAAACCCCTGAGAGAAAACCCAGGGGCTTTTGTTCCTTTTTCGTGGTATAGTATTTCTTTATTTTCCTTCCTGCCTTGCCACAGTTTTTTGTTGTTTTTCGACAAATTTTTATGTATAATAGGTTTATAAAGTTCGGCAGTCCTATGAGGCATCCATACACGGACCCGCCTTTGCTGGAATGGAGAGGAGGAGGATTCCCATGCAGCTCGTATGCTTGACCTAGCCGAGCGAAAAAAGGAGTTCTAGTCTAAAGATAGGAAACTACATTCCCCCAGTCACCTCCGCAGGGAGATGCGCCAAAATCGGAGAACTATTATGAAAAAGTATGTTATTTCTATGGCTCTTGTTATTGTTGTCATTGCCGCCGCCTCTTGCTACTTCCTCCTCAATAGAGAACCGGAGCCAATCTCTATTGAATATGGGGACAACGGTGTTATCTCGGCCGATGTTTGCATCCCATTAGAAAACACTACCGGGAACATTCAGTGTACTTTTTCCGCTAAATTCCAAACAGAAGAGGACAGCGCGTCTGGCGGGTATATCGTCAGCGATATCGTTGAGCACAAGTTTGATTTCCAAGATACCACCGCACACAAGTTTAACTTCAAAAAAAAGCGCTTCCAGTATTCCTACATGTATACGGATACATTGGAAACACAAACCCACAGCGATGGGCGGTTCACCCTCACCCAAGCCATGGATCTCGTTACCCATGGTGTCGCGATAGGGAATGTCTTGGCGAACGCGGAATTTCTCCTAGATCCCTCCTCCGGAAAACTGAGTGTGGTGTCTTCCTCTGCTGTATATACTCCGTTTCCCGACCCTGAGCCCGAGTGACGCTCCCAGGGGCAAGCTGCTTTGTCAAGTCATAAATATCCAAAAGCCTCCGTAGAAAAAATGCGGAGGCTTTTGTTCTTTTTTGTCTCACTATAGTATTTCTTTACTTTCTTTCCTCCCCTGGCACAAGTTTTTTGTTGTTTTTCGACACACCCTCTTGTATAATAGGTGTAAAAAATCCGGCAGTCCTATTTTTGTGGGACTGTCTCCCGTCTTGCTCTCATATCAATAGCCAAGAGCAAGCTGTTTTTCGAGGTGTACTATGCTGCGTATCGGAATCGACATTGGCTCCACCACAGTGAAGGTGGTGGTGCTGGATGAACAAAACAAGCTCCTGTTCCGCTCCTATGAGCGGCACTATTCCAAAACCCGGGAGCGCACCTGTGAGACCTTGCGGACCCTCCGGGGCCTGGGCGGGCAGGCAGTCCAGCTCATGGGCACCGGCTCCGCCGGGCTGGGGGTGGCCA
>OFGR01002093.1_pt1 | contig 13976 bp, 12 predicted proteins | sample 1521811 | NCBI WGS metagenome assembly OFGR01 (sample SAMEA3504098, study PRJEB24116) | mouse gut metagenome | biome: mouse gut; feature: mouse-associated habitat; material: faeces | place: Denmark | collected 2011
GCGGCACAGGGCGGCTTGGTGCAGGCCGTCATAGTCGCTGCCGGGGCGGAGGTTGGCGAAGCCCTCCCGGATGGCGCTGTCCTCCATGCTGGAAATCCACAGCCGCTTGACGGGCTTGGTGCATCCTGCCAGATGGTAGACCGTGCGGAAAATCAGCTCGCCCTCCCGGCCTGCATCGCAGGCATTTATGACTTCAGACACATCCTCCCGGCGAAGCAGGGTCCGCAGGGTGTCGAACTGGCCCCATTTGTCCTTCCCGACGGTGAAGCGCCAGTTTTCCGGCAGGATGGGCAAGTCCTCCCGCCGCCACTTGCCGTACCGGGGGTCGTACACCGCAGGCTCGGCCAGCGCCGCCAGATGGCCGAAGCACCAGCTCACGAACCAGCCGTTTCCCTCCAGACAGCCATCCTTCCGGACAGAAGCTCCCAGCACGGCGGCAATGCTTCTGGAAACAGAGGGCTTTTCCGCGATTACAAGACGGTAACTCATGATTGATTTGATTCCTCCTTAGAAAATGAGCAGCCCCGTACAATCGGGGCCGCTCAAAAATATGGATTGCTTTTTTTCATAGAACAGGCTACAATGGGGAAAATAAATGGATTGAGAGGGATATATAATGAAAAAGTACACTATTTTCCGTATGCCTGACGAGGACGATGAAAACTACGACCAGCATGAACTGATTGGCGTGGAGTACGGCAGTGATATTTTTGATGCCACGGACCGGCTGATTGCGGCTGTCTGCGACGATCTCTCCGAAAACCCGGAGTACGCCCATTGCAGGGTTTGGGCCTACCCCCCGGAAGAACTGACCGGGTCTGAGCGCTACCAATATGAATTAAGCGGCATTGTGTCCCCGCCGGTTGCAGAAACAAACACTGTAGTTCCCTATGGCATTATGGAAGCGGATGATTAGTCCTTTTCGCTGTCCAGTTCATCCCCTTCATATTCGCTTTCCTCTTCATCTCCATAATCGTAGTCGTCCAAATCTGTGCCGCCCTTCACATCCGCCTTTTTCTTTTTGATTTTCAGGAAATAGGCCGCGCCCGCACCGGCCAGAATCACAGCCGCCGCCACAGTCAGTACCCCGTCCATGCCAACGGTCCTTTCCGGTTCCGGTTCCGGGGCGGGTTCTGGCTCTGCTGGCTGAACCGGCTCCAGCTCTTTCCCGGCGCACTCCGTCATGTTCACGGCACAGAGCGGGCAGGCGGTACGGATGGCCCCCGGCGCACATTTCTGGGTGCAGGAGCAGGCGGCGGGTTCCGTTTCTCCCACCAGCGCGGCCAGATCTGATTCATCCACTGCATTGAGGAAATAGGTTTTGTATTGCTCCTCCTTGTCACTGGTAGGCGCGTCATAGTCGATCACGATATAAAACGTATTCCCGTCCCGGCCCTCCACGGTGATAAACTGCTTATGGGTGGCCTTGTCGTAGAGCAGGTCGCGGGTGGAAAACGGACTGTCCGTGGACAGCGGCTCTCCCTGCGCAGGCTGCTGTTCTGTCTCCCCAGGCTGCTGGCTCCAGTATTCCAACACCTCTTTTTCTTGGCCGGTGTCAGCGAACGCGGAGGCGGGAGCGACCATGCAGCACAGCATAACCGCCGTCATCAAGAGCAGGAGACAGTGTTTAATCCTTCCCATGGGACTGGTCCTCCTTTTCCGGAGCGCGGGACGCCTGCATCAGCGCGGCAAGCTGGTCCGGGTCTAATCCCATGCCCCGAACAAGACCGATGATGTCCAGGTTTTCCAGCTCAACGCGCTGCTTGGACAATTCCTCCTGCCGCTCTTGCAGTTCAGCAATTCGAGCGGCATTTTTTTCGTACTCTGTGTTGATTTTCTTGATTTTCGGATTCATGCAAACTTCTCCTTTCAGGGCAGACGCCCGTAGCAAAATAGGTGGTCCTGCCAGTACCTTGTGTTCAGATTCGCATAGGAGATCGGAGACCCGCAATGCAGCATCATGCCATTCCCCACATAAATACCACAGTGAGAAACACCCGGCGTATCATAGGTGCCCTTGAAAAACACCAGATCGCCAGGGCGGGCGTTGGCAGGGGATACTGGAGTGCAGAGATTACACAGTCCCTGCGCCCCCAGCCGCCCCACATCCCAGCCGCTGTGATTGATAACCCAGCTCACATAGCCGGAGCAGTCAAAGGAGGTGGAGGGGGAACTGCCGCCCCAGACATAGGGATAGCCAAGATATTTCTCCGCTTCGGTCAGTATTTTTTGAAAGGTTTCGTCCTCCAATGCCTCCAGCGGCACCTCATAGTCCAGATAGTCCTCCCGGTGGGAGGCGTTGGGATACTCCCCCGTTGGAAACAGGTCCGGGCGGTTGCCCAGCGTAGCCATGTACACAGCGTAAAGGTTCATGCCCTCCTGGTCCAGCACGTAAATAGGCAGATGGGACAGGTCAAAGTTTTTCAGCGTCACCGTGCAGACGGAATACTCATACGGTTCGTTATCCGAACCGTACCGTGTTTCCGTGGAGACGGTTTCCGTAAGGGTATACTGGCGGTCAAAAAGCATTTCCAGTGTTCCACGGACTTCCTCCAAGGTCCAAGCGCCACGGTGATAGGCAGTGAGGATGGAGATCAGCACATAGGGGTCGTGCTTGATTTCGTCCAAATCATAATGATACTGGTCATATCCGTGAGTGCTTTCGTATGTATCCAGATACGTTTGAAGTTCGGCCTCCATCCCGGCGTATGCGGCCTCAGCTCCCAGCATATCCGCATCCCGGGAGGGGTAGGTGGAGCTGCCCAGGCTGGACAGAACACCCTCCACCAGCACGGAGCAGGACGAAAACCCATTCAGAAATACGCACAGCATCAGGAACAGTGCGGCCGCAATGCCAAGCCCCCGCTTGTGCCGCCGGAAAAATCTCTGGGTTCGCTTACTTGCCGCTGCCGCCCTTTTTGCCGCTTGGGAGGCATTCTCCATAGTGGCCGCGACGCTCTGCCCGGAGCGGACCGATTTGGCATACTGTTTCTGAATGGCCCGTTTCTGCCGCCAGCGGGAGAGGGGATTGCTGGCAGGCTGGGAGTGGTCCCGGAGGTGCTTTTGGTACAGTGCGTTCACGTTGGCCTTTTCCAACCTCATTGTGGACCTGGCGGCTTCCCGGTAAGGCCGCAGCTTTCGGACACGATTAGAATGTGCCGCCAGCCGCACCCCGGTTTCAGCGGCTCCCTCCAGCGTATGAGCGGTTTCCAGCCCGGTGTTGTCCTTCTCCTGCTCCCGTATTTTGCGGTGGGCCTGATTGAAAACGACGTTCAGCGGCGCAGCCTTGACCGTGTGGGACAGTCCAGCTGCCGGGGCGGGCTTCTCAACCTCCTCAAACCGCAGGCTGGACTTTATCCGTTTCTTCTGCTTGGGAATGCTGGCCTTGGCCTTCTCCAGTTTGTCCGCCGCCTTGTCCGCACGGCGGATGTGCTTTCTCAGCCGGGGGTCTCCACGCTCGGCATCGGTGAACTGGAGACGGGATGTTTCATTCCGGTTCATCGTGCCGCCTCATATTGCTTTTGAGGACGGTTAACAGCGGGAAGGGCCGGCCTTTTCTCCAATCGGGACCGGACCGAAACCTTTTCACGCTTGCCCCGGTTCTGCTCCGCACTGCGGTTCAACCGTTCCACAGCATCCTCCGCCGTGCATATGGTTCCATTCAGGTGATGCAGCATGGTCCGCACAGACCGCATCGGGGCAAGAACCGTACCTTGAATGCGTCCCTCCGGACCGCCATCGGTCTGCCGGGTTTCTTTTCCGGCCACAGCCCGTCCGGCATTTTTCAAGTGTCCGCCTGCGGTGCGAAGCTCCCGGCCCACTGTCTCAATCTTCTGGATGGAGGCGTCTACACGGTCCATCGCCCCGCAGACCTTATCCTGCACCGCTTCCAACCGGCCTAGAACATCCAGCGCGGAAACGGCATTGTCCAGCGCGGATATACCCATCCGTCCAATATCGTTCACGGTGGTCTGCGCCCAGGTCAGGATGTGGTCCCGAACTGCCCGGAGACGTTCGCCGATCCCGGCTGCCGGGACCTCCATCTCCTGCACTTTTTTCACTTCCCGCAGCTCGGCCTGAAGGACTTGAAACTGCTGCTCCATGCTGTCCACGGCAGCAATCAGGCGGGTCAGTTCCCGCAGCTGTTCCGCCCGGCCATGCTCCGCCATCATGCGGAACAACTGCGCAATTACGTCCCGATCTTTCAAACAATCCATATGCGCTTACTCCTTTCCGTTGGTGTTATAGTCGGCCTGCTCCGATAATTTTGTGGTCATAATGCGGTACAGCTCGGTGTCCTTTGGGAAACGGTCCACAAAGGGCAGAATGACATTGCCATAGAACAGCAGCCCCTCGCCCTCGCCGGAGTGGGTGACGTAGGAGAGCTGATGTGGACTGATATTGAGCTGCTTTGCAAGGATTTTCCGGTCCCCCGCCGCCTGATTGAGCATGTAGATGTAGTCCGAATTTTCAAAGATATTTTCGATCTCACGACTTGCCAGCAGGTCCTTGATATTTTGCGTAACGCCAGTGGGCACCCCGCCCCACTTTCGGAACCGCTTCCAGATTTCCACACTCCAGGAGGCCAGCTCCCCCTTCAAGAGCAAATGGAACTCATCCACGTAATACCGGGTCGTTCTTCCAGCGGCCCGATTGATTGTTACACGGTTCCACACCTGGTCCTGAATGACCAGCATCCCCAGCTGTTTGAGCTGCTTGCCCAGCTCTTTGATGTCGTAGCAGACGATCCGGTTGTCTATGTCTACATTGGTCCGGTGATTGAACACGTTCAGACTGCCGGTGACGTAGATTTCCAGCGCCGTGGCGATGAACTGCGCCTCTTTCTCCGTCTGTGTCCGGAGGGCGTCGTACAAATCGCCCAGGATGGGCATATTCTCCGGGCAGGGATCGGAAAGATATTTCTGATACACCAGACGTACACAACGGTCAATGACTGTTTTCTCCACCGGCTGGAGGCCGTCCTTACTGCCCACCACAATGTCGCAGAAGGACAGCAGAAAATCCACCTTCAGGGACAGAGGGCTTTCATCGTCGGAGTAATCCAGGTTCAGGTCCATGGGGTTGACATACTGCCTGCTTGTGGGGGAGATTTTTATCACCTGTCCGTCCAGCCTCCGGACAAGGGGATAATATTCCGCCTCCGGGTCGCAGATGATAATATCGTCGCCGGTAGCAAGGAACACATTCAAAATCTCCCGCTTGGCGGAGAAGGATTTGCCGCTGCCGGGAGTACCAAGAATCAGTCCATTGGGATTTTTAAGAGCCTTTCTGTCCACCATGATAAGGTTGTTGGAGAGGGCGTTCAGGCCGCAGTAGAGGGCTTCTTTTCCGGTCTGGAAAAGTTCATAAGGTAGGCACGACCGCGCCATATCCGCTTGCGCGGACGGTCTCGGTCGAACCCCCTCCAAGAACCGGACGTACACCTCTCGATGTATCCGGCTCGCCCTTTGTCTATCATCAGGAATCCATAATTTGATGTTGCAGCTTATCAAAACATTCGGGGCAGAGCGCGATAGATTTCCTGCGCATTTTCAACATCAGCCTTTCAACTTCTGTGTCGCCCGTCAAGTCTTTGAGCCGCTTAACATGGTGCATTCGAATTTCTTCGGTTTTCGCTGAACACAACTCGCATTTTCCAGCCTTCAGCCTATGGGCCAGCCCGTTTTTCCGTTCGTATTTACGAAACTGCGGTAGAATATCGAGAATGGCTGACCCAGCGTCTGAGGACTTTTTTCGCTCAAAACCATCGTGATAGAATTCACACCGTTTTCTTCCGGCTTTCGTATCATAATACGCGCCAAAAACGCCATCTTTCTTGTACTTCTTCCTGATTTTGTTGACGGTGGCATTGAACTTTGCAGCAAAGGTCTTGAGCATACTGCCTTCCATGATATAGCAGAATTTATTGAGCACAGTCACGTTTTCCGCAAGGCAGTAGAAGTTGTATAAACCGCGTATTTCTGAGTTGTACTTGCTGATAATTTCCACGTCCGTTCTGTGCATAAGGAACCCGCGGTGTATGGGTTTCCATCGCTCCTGTCCATCCGCGCCTCTTGCGATTTTCATAGCGCGGTATTCCCACAGTTTGCCCTCCCACTTATCGTGGGGAACATATAGTGCAACCTTATAGTTCAGGTGGCGGCGCAGGATACCGTCTTTTCCGCGTTTCGAAGCTTTACAGCGTCTGACTGTGAAATCGTATCCCAGGTAGCGGATCAGTTTGCTGGAATGTGTCACTTTCGTCTTTTCCGTTGACAGGGTGAGTTTTAGCTGTGTGGACAGGAACTGACCAATTTCCGATTTTATCCTTTCCGCGTCCTCTCTGGAGCCAATGACGCCAACTACAAAGTCGTCGGCGTACCGGTTATATTGCAGCCGTTTATATTGTGGGTCGAACTGCGGGAAACTGGGCGTGTCCAACTGGCGATGTTGCGCTTGTTTGAATTCTCTGACTGCGGCTCGATGGTCCTCGGCCACTGAAAGATTTTTCTTTGCTTTGTTGTACTGATGATGGACACGGTTGTATTCCGGGCTGGGCAGTCTGTAGCCCTTACCGGAGTCCCTGTTGAATCTCGTCGTGAACGTTTCCATGAAGCGGTCCAGTTCTGTCAGATAGATGTTGGCCAGGATAGGACTGACCCCGGAGCCTTGCGGTGTTCCGGAGAATGTGCGGTGGTATTCCCACTGCTCCATATATCCCGCTTTCAGAAATTTCCACATCAGGGAGATAAAATGTTCGTCTTGGATACGTCTGCGGAGGATTTCAATCAGAACGTGGTGGTCGAAGCAATCAAAGCAGGCGGTAATGTCGCCCTCAATCACCCAGTTGACGCCCGTAAAGTTAGCCTGAACTTCTTTTAATGCCGTGTGGCAGGAGCGCCCTGGCCTGAATCCATGGGAGTGTTCCGAAAAGGTGGGTTCATAGATTGCTTCCAGCAGCATACGGACAACTTCCTGGACCAGCTTATCGTCTGTAGAGGGAATACCCAGCGGGCGCTTTTTAGACGGGTTACTCTTTTTGGCAATGTAGTGCCGCCGCGCCGGATTCGGCTGGTAGGAGTGGTCTTTCAGCGATGCAATAATGCGGTTGATGCGAGTCATGCTCATGCCGTCCAGCGTCATACCGTCTGCCCCAGAGGTCATACTGCCGGTTGATTTTGCGATGTTCTGGTAGGCCAGCAGATAAAACTCCGGGTTGTACAGGTTTCGGTACAGCCGCTGAAACTTGTAGTTTTCTTGTGTTGCTTTGGATTCCAGACTTTTCAATACATCAATCGGATTTCTCATAGTGCCTCACGCACCTTTCTTCATTTTGTATTGAGAGACAAACTGTTTCCCTTCGCCGTGTGGATGGCTTTCCCATCCTCTGACTACTACGGAAACTCTGTTACCTTGGCGGATTTTCAGAGTCACTTTTCTCATAGCACTCATAGCCGCAAATGGGCGGCGCTCCGCTTTAGAGTAATCCCCGTTTAGCGCTATACAAATAAGCATATGGTGTTGTCGGATGTGGTTTTCGCCGTTTTCCGCTTTCCTGCGGCTTGGTTTGCGGTGAGTATTCCGCACAGCTACACTCAAGAAATAACTGTGCCACCGCACCTGCGAGTTTAGCTCCCATACGCAGAGGGCTTCACTATACCCAACCTCCGGCTGCCATTTAGACAGTGTAGTTTTCATCCTCATACACCATGTTTCATCTCTTCTGCGCGAAAGCCTGTGAAGCTCAGACCTTCCGCACGCTCCGCCATGCTACACTCCCCGTCAGGTTTCCCTTTTCGGATAAGGCGGGAGATGACAGATTGCGGCACTATTTACCGCATAATACTTTTATCTGCTGCTTGCTAAAGGCAGTATTCGTATAGCCCACGAGCACCAGATGGGGTGCTCTTACGGGCGCACCTGGGTGGTAAACGGTATGAATATTGCGGTGCTGGATGTGGTAAGCCCCCTCTGGATTTCTACCTGATTCTGGCCCAGGGGGAGGGAGGACATCAAACCTTGCTCCTGCTGGAAGTCCAGGCGGACAAGCTGGCAGTTGTATTTCTGGGCAATGGAGCTGGCTTGGAATATGTTGTTGTCCAGCTTACGCTGGCTGTCCGCCGTATTCAGCACCAGGAACGTGACCAGGAACATCCGCTCATTGCGGCTCTGGAGGTCCTGCAAGAGCTTTTTTGCCTCTTCGCCGTAAGTGGCAAGGTCACTGGGCAGAATGTCCATATCATATCCCGCCCTGGCTGCTTTTTTCTGCTCGTCGATTTTGGCCCGGTCCAGGTCGGTGATTTTCCGTTTGACCGTTTTAATGGCGCTGATTTGGTCCACGGACTGGATATGCAGATTGACGATCTGGCTGCTCTCCATGTCCAGAAAATCAGCCAGCATCCGGTCGTTCAGCTCCGGGGCCAGGATTTGCAGAAAACTCACCGCGCCGAACAGCTTCCCCATACGGAATATCCGCCCATTGGGAAAGGCAAAGGAGCTGGGCGCGATGAAATCCTTGGTGGACAGCCCGGAGGGGGCCAGCCAGTCCCAGAAGAAGTGAAACGGTTCCTGCCCGTCCATATGGAAGATGCCGTGCAGCAGGCGCAGGCGGTCCAGACCGTCCATGGGGGCGGAGGTCACACCCAGGCGTTTGAAGTTGTTGATGACATCCATTTCGATGCGCTCCAGCCGGGGCTTCGCCGCCTTGATGCTGTCCGCGCTTACGCCAAAGGTGAGGTATTTCGTTTTGGTCAGGCCGTTGTTCCCCTTGGCAAGCTGGTTTTGCAGCATTTCGGAATACTCCCGCCGCACATCGTCAAACCGGTCCGCCCGGAGGGGAATGGATACGCTCTGTGTCCCGTCCTGGGCGGCGGACAGATTCAGAAACGAGAGCTGAAAGTGAATGGAGCTGTCAAAATAGTTGAGGAAATCGGACCAGCCCTCAAAGATTGCGGTTTTGTCCTCGTTTTGACTGAGCTGGTAGTTAATGTCCTGAAATTGGACGGTTTTGGTATAGAATTTATCGGTCACGCGGCAGATACCGTCCGGGAACATCCGCTGATAGGGGATGCTGTCCTGGGCGGACAGCTCCTTTTTATCCGTCCCCTTCGCCCTGGCAATCGCGGCTTCGATCTGCTTGCGTTCGCTGCGGGTCAGTTTTCGCTTTTGGGTTGACAATGCGGTACACCTCCATGTCAAGCTGATTCTGCCGCTCTAACGCGGCGTAAAAATTGTTGGTTTTATAAGGCCGCTCCCTGGGCCGCAGGAAGCAGACATTCAGTACGCTGCGCAGGACTTTTTCCAGCGGCTGGCCGTGCTTCTCGTACACGCCCAGCAGAAAAAACGGGAGCATGACCAGCATCATGAACATTGCCGCCGCGCTGGTTCCCAGGGGTGTTCGGAGCAGAAAAAACAGCGGTACGCCAATGAGCGCCCCGCCGCCGAAACAAATAAGCTGGCGTTTTGTGAGATTGAACGCCAGCTTGGTTTTTACTTTTGTCAGGTCCTTGGGGACCGGTACGTAGGCCATAAATCAATCGCTCCTTTCCATTACCTGCCGGATACCCTGCATGATGTAAGCTGCGCAGGGCGCGGCAATTCCGTTGCCCAGCATAGAATAGCGTTTCGTATCGCTAATTGTTTTGCCGTCTGCGCCGTACTTTGTCCAGTTGTCTGGACATCCCTGCAATCGCTCCGCTTCCGTCGGGGTCAGTCGGCGCACAATCAACTGGGAGCAATCAGCGCTGAAAACTGCGCTTTGCTGTCCCGCCAGTAGCGTGGGGGCTGTCTCCTCCTGATAGCCGACACTTCCGGCTTTGCTCCCTGCTTTGTGGCGAAACCCTGCGCTGACAATGCAAAAATCCGGTTCGCTTCGTATCCCTGCGGGCCGGGAGAGTCCCGCGCCGGAGGCACACAGGGTTCCGGCAATCTTCGGGTGGACCAGCAGGGGATGTTCATGCGTGGCGGTCAGAGTTGACATTCGATTGTACAGGATACCGGCATTGGCCTGCCCGCTTCCCATAGTCAAAATTTCTGAGGCTGGGCCTGCTGTTCCAGGGCCAGTCTCAGCAAAGGCGGCAAGTCCCTGCCGCGGCGCTCCGCCCGCCTCAAAATACCCGCGCAGGCTTTTGGGGACAAAGAGTATTTCTCCGGCACATTTTCCTGCAAAATCGCAGACAAGAAACAGGCGCCTGCGCCGCTGTGCTGTGCCGAAATATTGGGCGTCGTACACGCACCAAGCGAGATCAACGCCTCCGCCTCGTACCATCCCGGCGTTTGCCCACCGTCCAGAATAAGGCATTGGAATTTGGGCCTTTGTGAACGATTGCAGCACAGCCGCAAAGTCACGTCCTCCTGCGGACGACAGAGCGCCGGGGACGTTCTCGAACAGCGCGAACCTTGGGTATCTACCATGTGTCGCCTCCCTCATTTCATCAATTATCCGTATGGCCTCCATGAAAAGGCCGCTCCGTTCGTCCGCCAGCCCCCGGCGCTGGCCTGCCAGTGACAGCTCCTGATTATCCCGAATTCGGAATAATCAGGGTTATGCCGAGGAAATAGTTATTCCGAAGCAATAGCGGCAAGCCCCGCTAAAAAGGGCTTTATCCGCAAAAACTTCGGAATAACAAATAACATTATATTAGGAATCCAAATTAGATTATAGCAACTATCAGATTTGCCACCCCTACAGATCCGATGTCAGCAATCTTGAATCTTGTTATAGATAAAATTGTTATCCCCATAGAGTGCCCGGGTACATGGATGCTGACCATGTATCCGGGCATTCTTTAGGGTATGAACTTTCGGTTATCCTAAATAGTTTTTGAGCATTTGAGCAACCTCTGCCCTTGTTGCAAAGCTCTTGGGGGCAAGAATATTGCTTCCTTTACCGTTAAGAATCTTATTCTCAACGGCCCAGCGAATCGCAGATTGGGCAAAGTCGCTAATCTGGTCAGTATCACTGAAAGTAAGGTTTGTACTGGCTATAGGTTTTCCTGCATACCGCCACAGCATTACAGCAAGCTGTTCGCGTGTGATATTATCATTCGGACCGAACAAGCCGTTGCCATAGCCGCTGACAATATTCCTTTCCGTTGCCCAGATAACTGCATCTGAATACCATGCTCCCTTTACATCGGTAAAAGAACCCATACCGTCGACAGTGGGCTTTCCCTCTTTGTTGTAAAGTATCTGAGTCAACTGTGCGCGGGAAAGGTTTGCGCCAGGAGCAAATAGATTGTTGCCGATGCCATTCATCAAGCCGTTTTCAATAGCAAACCTTACTGCGTCATAGTACCAGGCACTTTCCGACACGTCGGTACAGCCAGTAGTGTAGTATTCTGGAAGAACTGGTTGATTGTCCGGTGGGGAAACTGGTGGATTATCCGGTGGGGAAACAGGCGGATCGTCTGGTGGGGAAACGGGTGGATTATCCGGTGGGGAAATCAGCGGATTATCTGGTGGGGAAACAGGCGGATCGTTTGGTGGGGAAACGGGTGGATTATTCGGTGGGGAAATCAGCGGATTATCTGGTGGGGAAACAGGCGGATTGTCTGGTGGGGAAACGGGCAGATTGTCTGCTGGGGAAACAGGTGGATCATCTGATGAGGGCGGAGAAATCATTTCTGGTGTACCATTCACGATTGTGTAATAAGAGTACCAGTGTGCCTTTTCATAGTCGTTTGGCAACATCCTGATATTGCTTTTTACTTCGGAACCTCCCTTGATCGGTCTATATGTAGATTTCACCTCAAATGACCACTTTCCCCCAGTGATTTTGAGATCCCCGTTAAGAACAAAGTCCTGTTTATACTCATAGCAACCGTTGCTGGATTGAGAGATTTGGATCGAACCAGATGTTGCAGGAATATTTTCCTTTCCGCTGTCCGCATTAATTGCTTTGAGAGCTATACTGGTGATGTAAAGATCATTGCTAGTTGCGATTACTGTTAAGAACTTGTCGGCAGGAATTTGACCGTCATCGCGGACATCCTCAATATACGGGGAGGGTATCACTTCAGGAGTTGCCCACGCTGTCACAGGCAAAGCGGAAAACACTACACATAGTATCAGTATTTGCGCTAATATCCGATTCTTCATAAGCATCCTCCTTAAATCTAGTGGTCGTTCCCGGATAGCGAGGGATTGCAATCAAACTTCCTAATATACGCTTGCACATCTGCCCCTAAAAACCTTTGTAGGTATTTTCTCTACCTGCCCCGCAAGTAAGCCCAAGGCTACCCAGAAAAAGGGGGCGGCCAGCGGACAGCTGATGCCCCAAAACGCCTGCACACAGTAACCCAGCACTCCCGCCCCCAGAATTGCCGCACTCACATCCTCTGTAGAAATGCGCAGCCAGCCCACTACCAGCACTGCCAGCATTCCCAAGTAGGTAGCAAGGGTAGGAATGCCCTGATGGTAAAGGATGTTCAAATACTCGTTGTGAGCGGTGTCGATTTGAGCAACGATGGTACGGCCTAGCCCCGGGTCGTAGCGGGCGAAGGGAGTAAACTGAGCGAAAAGCATCGTGTCCGGTCCAGCCCCCAGCAAGAGATGCTCCGGGACTCGCCCTAACACTTGGCTCCAGATAAACAAACGTCCGGAACCAAAAGAAAGAGCGGCTCTGCCATGAAGCAGCATGTGAACCTGATGCGGCAACTCGCCGCCGAAGTCCACCAAAAACATCGCTGACAGGCCAAGCAAAACTGCGCTGCCTACCAGTAGTGTCAAGTTGCGGCTTTAGAGCCATAAACGCCCGCCACAGGAAGGGACAGAAAACATCCGGCCCCTGCACCTATCAGACCGGCCATCACGGACATCCGCACCAGTACCACTAGTGCCAGGACCAAAGGGATCAACAGGATCCACTTGAGCCGCCCAGGCAAGCGGACCAGGGCGTATAGCAAAATAGGGGACACCAGCGCCAGGAAAGCAGCTACCAAATCTACGTTTCCGATAGTACCCAGATAAGCGCCGCTGTATGCCATGCCGGCATCAGCATAGCCATATCCGTCGGGGTACAGGCCAAAGGGATTGAATCCAGCCATCTGTATTAGGCACAGCAAACAGAACAGCGTCACTGATACACCCAGTACTCCAAGCAGGCGGCGATCCGGCTGGCCGTAGGCCGAAACCAGAAGAAAACTCAGACAGTAGACAGTGATGGATAATGCTCCCTCAAGGCGGCTTGTGCCCAGCACGGTAGCGGGCCACCAGGGAGAACATACAGCGGACAGCCACGTGAATCCCATGTAGAGGAACACCAATCTCTGAGACCAACCTGTACGCTGCCATAGTGCCAGAGGTTTGCAACCTTTGAGCTGTCCCGTCAGAAGCTGATCCATAGCCAGCAAGGCCATGGTAACGAAATAAGTGACGCTGAGTCCTAAGAATACCTGAAACTTCACATGGGATATTCCCTGGTAACCTGACGCATCAAAACTGAACAAAAATGCAGTGAGCAGAAGTACCGTGTACCAAAAGGTGATCCGGCGGCGGTAGTCCAGGCGTTTTTGTGCCATCTTGTCCGGTTTTATCTGTACACATCTCCTTTGGGTCAGAGGGCAACCCCAACTGAATGAGCTGATGGTGGTATAACCATACTTGATTCAACCCTTTTGGAGTCCTCTTTTCACTCTATTAATCAGACAAGTAAAAACTGTTGTCAAAATCGCTACCATAAACAAGTCCGGAAATTTGTCTGTAAACAATTGCCATAAGCTCGGATAGAGGGTCTTGCCTGCTGCTTTCAGTTCCCCGGCACAACCACGTATCTTAACTGGGATAGGATACTGTCCTATGTCGCCGATTTCCAGCTCCAGCCACCGTCCTGCCTGAACAGCTCCTTCCACTTCCACGTACCCGATCTCTCTGAATTCCGTTTTGGCGGAGTAAGTAATTTCAAAAGTGCACTTCTCTGCATTCATAACGTTGAAGTGATTTAGAGACATATTTAGCTGAGAGTAATAGCCGTTTTC
>OFGR01002097.1_pt1 | contig 13968 bp, 10 predicted proteins | sample 1521811 | NCBI WGS metagenome assembly OFGR01 (sample SAMEA3504098, study PRJEB24116) | mouse gut metagenome | biome: mouse gut; feature: mouse-associated habitat; material: faeces | place: Denmark | collected 2011
TAAACCCTTGATTTCAAGCGGGTTTGCGGACTTTCTCATGCCCTCCGCTGTCCCTCGTAAAAAAAGGATTTTGGGGTAAATTTACCAGATAACTGCCAATTTTGGAGGGCATTTGGAGGGACATTGGAGGGGCATCAGCCTGGGTAAACGCCAAGGATGGCATTGGCGGAGGCTATTTTGGAGGTGAAATCCAGATGGGTATAAATGTTGGATGTGGTGGAAATATCGCTGTGACCCAACCACTCTTGAATCTCCTTTAGGCTCACCCCGTTGGCATACAAAAGGCTGGCGCAGCTGTGCCTAAGCTCGTGGAAGCGGAAAATGAGGCTATCCTCGTGGAAGTGGAAAACAGAATATGGTTATAATCTCCTCAAGGACTATGGTTTACGCCATAGTTCTTTTCGTATAAGGGAGATGTATATCATGGCACAAGAAAGCAGAAAGCATCCTAAATTGGCTATTCCGGGCGGCAAAGATACTGTAGGCTATATCCGGTTGTCTGTTCTTAACAGAGATCACCACGGGTCTATAGAAAATCAGAGGCTCATGATTGAAGAATGGGGACGCCAACGCCAAATCCCCATTATGCGTTACTATATCGACAACGGTTTCAGCGGAAAACGCTTTGACCGTCCGGCATTTCAAGAAATGCTCCAAGATATACAGAAAAGTAAGATTGGCTGCGTTGTTGTAAAAGATCTTTCTCGTTTAGGACGAGACTATATCACGGTGGGTTATTACCTCGAAATGTTCTTTCCAAGCAATAACATTCGATTTGTATCAATCAATGATCAGTTTGACACCACCGATGGCATAACCAACAGAGATAAATCTGCATATATCCAATCCAGCACACGAGTACCGCTCATTAATCTATTCAACGAGCAGGTATCCGTTGAAACAAAAATGAAAGTTGAGGTCGTTTTAGACATGAAAGCACAGCACGGAGAATTTATCGGGCCAAGAGCCCCTTTCGGTTATCAAAAATCCAATGAGAATCCCAGCCAACTTGTTCCTGATCCAGTAGCTGCTGTTATTGTTCGGAAGATTTTTGAGATGGCGGCAAGCGGCACTGGTGTGACTGGTATCGTTCGGTACTTGAATGAGCGAAGCCTTCCCACACCGATCCAGTATGCCCGGGCTCACGGCCTGGATGGGAATTTTGACGATGGTAATGGTAGTTGGAACAGCAGATCGGTAAAGTACATTCTTACCAATCGCACATACACAGGAATGCTGGTACAGGGGAAAGAGAAACGGGCGGTGGAGGCTACCCATGAACCATTGGTTGATGCAGGCACGTTCGATGCTATTCAAAAAGCATTCCAGACCAGGGCATACAACGTGGTGCCGCAGGGGCAGTCGGCAGACAACATTTTGAAAGGCAAGGTGATCTGTGGGTGCTGCGGCGGAAAGATGCAGCGCAAGCGTGGCACCGGCCATGCCGATTGGCACTTTTTTACCTGCATCACCAAGAATCGTTTGGGATCTGATAAATGTACCGGGATGTACGCCCGAGAGGAAGATGTTCTTAGCACCATCTATCGCCAGTTGAAAGACTATGTGAATGAGCACTATATCACAAATTCAGCATATAAGCAGCAGATTCAAGAGTACACGGAGCTAATCACTGATCTTGCAAAGCGTAAAACAACAGCTTGGATCAATGCAATGGAACACTATGAACAGTATGTGCAGGGAGAAATCAGTAAAGAAGAATTCCGCGTAGTACAAGATATTGCAAATCAGGCAAAAGAGGCTCTCATTCAGGTGACAGAGAGCAAGACCGACTATGAAAAGCAATACGCCAAGTTCCGCAAGCTTCTTTCTGCCAGCAGTAAGGATATTCCGCTCAGCGAGATTATGGACTGTATTGATAAGATCGTAGTAGACGGTGGTGGAAAAATTGTGGTAAAATGGAGTTGCCCTTGAATTGAGACCATTAGAAAACGAGTGAAAATCTTTGGCAACTACAATCCTGGTAGTTTAATGCTACAGATGCAGAGGTGAACATATGTGGTACGTTGATGACTTCATCACCGAAACACTATATAGGCTTCCAAGCGAGTGCGCTTACTTAGATTATAAAGAAATTCCTTATCTAAAAGATCATTATCATGATTTGATTAAAGATGTTATTGCAATGCTTAATTCCGAGGAAGGAATTGGATACAACAAAGCAATTATCTTTGGCGTTTCTGATAATATTCCACGTGATTTGAGAGGAATTGATTCTTTTTTAGCCAATACGCCAGAGAAATTTGATGATGCATCATATCAAACAGTTTTTGACCGGGTTACACCACGGCCCCATATTACCGTAGGAACTGTAACATATCAAGGAAGAACGTTCGGATATGTATTTATGGATGCCAACATGAACCGCGAATGGATTTATGAAGTGAAGGAAACTTATATTGCAAAATCTTTACCAACTAAATCTGGCGTTTTTATAGGGCAAGCGTTTACAAGGCGAGGAAGCAAAAATTATGTGATGATGCAACAGGATCGAGATCATCTAAAAGAGGTTTGCGGAGTACCTCCATCTATAAGATTGAATCAAAATTGGTACAATAACTTTACAAGTGAACTTGATCCTATTCTAATTGCAGCTATAATTGGTTGCTGGAATGAGAATAACAGAAATGATTGCACCTTGGTTGAACTGTTCTCTGACGTACCGTATAGTAGTTGGATTCAGTCCATACGAAAACTGTACGAAAATAGAAATCCCGCGATCGCATTTAGCAATAATATTTGGAGTATTAAGAATCCAGAAGCAATTTTAGAGGCATTCGGCATCCAGCTATATGATAGCCACATTGCCAAAATCAGACTGCTTGCGGAACGGGTATTTTCAGATTACGATACAAAGTATGACTTAAAATCAGATGATCGCTTTGCGGCGTCTGTTTATCACAAGGCATCTCAATATTCCCCATCAATCCGGCATAGCCTCAGTAGATTTCTTGCTATTGCTGGAAACTTTCCAGAGAGATTTCCATCATGCACATTATGGAAACTGAAGCAGTTGATTGATGATGTGGTTAGAAAAGTAATTACGTCTTCTGATTGGCGGATTATAGCGACAATGGAGAACAATTTTCAGTTTCTTGCTGAGGCAAGCCCATTGTGTTTTGCAAAATCTGTCCAGGAAGCTATTATTTTGGAGGATAGCGGTCTGTGTGCCTATTTGTCGGAATCTGAAAAATTATTTGGCAAACGGTTTTATGGTTCCTTGTTGGTTTATGCCCTTACACTGATTGCTTGTAAGCAAGAATTCTTTTCCCCTGCGTGTGTTTCTGCTTTCTGTGTTCTAAAAGCGCGCCCTGAACATCTGGAGGCATTAACATCTGTATTTCTGCCATGGGCTCCCAAAACAGAGGCTCCTTTTCCGCAACGTATTTCAATAATCAAGCAGTTTTTTGAAGAGGATGATGATTTGGCATGGAAGTTCTTGTGTACACTTCTGCCAGGACAAACAACGGCTTGTGGAGCATTTGAGAAACCTAAATATTTGACTTGCAAGATTGAAGAACAACATTCAGTCTCAGATACTTACTGGGAAGAATCAGATACTTATTTGAAACTTGCGATTGAAAAAGGAGCCAGGCACAAAGAACGGCTTCTGACATTACTGGGGTTCCTTGATAAAGCTTCGGAAGATATATTTTACAAGATACTGTCCGCAATCGAGACAGTCTGTTTGAACAGTATAGATGATGAGAGATACGTTTTTTGGAACAAACTTCTGAACCTTTTTTGCAAACACAAACAATTTCCCAATGCAGATTGGACAATGCCAGAAGAGACCCTAGATGCAATTGCGTCATTGGCAGAGAGGATTGCGCCGAAAGATCGGCGAGTAAAAATTCGTCGACTGTTTCAAAATGAGACACATGATATTCTGCCAGAGAAGTATAATTCGTATGTTGATAGGGATGCAGAATTGTCGGCTTTACGCTTAGAAGAGTTAGACTGGTCCTATCAAGCTTATGGATTGGAAGCACTTGTTTGTTGTATTGATTCATTTGATTCGGTGCGGTCGGTTGGTTCCCTTTTAGCAAGATTGGACTTTACAGATGAATGTGATAACAACATCTATAAATGGTTAGCTTCGTCACATGACAAGCACAAAGCCCTCGCAAAAGAATATCTGCAGGAGAGATTTCGTATTTGTGGAATTCCTTGGCTCAAAATGCAGTTGGAGGGACATAGTCAGGAAGAAATCGCTATGGTTTTGGGGGCGATTCCTCTTACATTAGAAAGCATGTGTTTGGCAGAACAACTCCTGACCGACCAACTCAGTGAGTACTGGAAGCAGGTTCCCGTATGGGGACTGGAAAATACCGCAAAAGCAGACTATATAATTCAAAGACTTTTACAGTATGAAAGACCGTCAGATGCATTGGAACTGATTAGTTCTATGCACTATGCAGGACATTTTCTTGCTGGAGAAACTATTTTTGAAACATTGAAATCTCTTGCTGCTGTACAACATAACGACATTGTTCAGCACGATGCTTATACAGTTGTCAGCTTGATTGAATGGCTTCAAGGAAACTGGGACGATGAAAGAGTAACACTGCTCGAATGGTGGTATTTCAAATTGTTTCAATCTTACGGTTCAAAAGGTCCAAAGAGATTGTATATGACTCTGGCAAATAATCCAGATTTCTTTATGGAAATGCTTTGCCATGCATTTAAAGGCCGCCATGATGCAAAAAGAGAAATCAGTGATGAAGAATCCAAAATGGGAGAGCATTCGTTTAATGTATTACATCGTTGGAATATTGTTCCTGGAACAAACGAAGATGGCACAATTGATTCTGATAGACTGCACACATGGTTTTTAGCTGTAAAAACAGCTAGCCAGGAGAAAGATCGGTATGAGGTTGCAATGCAACTCATTGGTGCCGCATTTTTCCACAGCCCACCAGATCCAGATGGATTGTTCATTCACCATTCAGTCGCTGAACTCTTACATAAAGAAGGAGATGACCTTAGAGAAGGGTATTATAATGAGGCTATCAATTCAAGAGGTGCACATTTTGTTGACCCATCTGGTGCCCCAGAGTTTGCATTAGAAAGGAAATATAATGAGTATGCTATAGAAGTCGATACATTAGGGCTATTTCGATTTGCAGAAAAATTGCGTCTATTAGCAAGGCTCTATCATAGCGAAGCACTACATAATATTGAGGACAATAGAAAATTACAAGAGCTGCGAAGTGCAGATTGATTTTGTGTAGAAAAATTTGTGTCTTGGGCTTGACATTTGGGTGACGCAGGCCGTGGAAGGGTATATTCTCGGTGATTCCAGCCTTTTTCAGAAGGTTTTTGTGCAGCCGACCGATGCAGTCCGGGCCGTAGAGATTCCCAGTTACCGGGGAGGGGAACATGATAGGGTTGCCGGGGTGTTTGGCGTGTTCCTGGATCAGCAGGTCGATGGTCTCCTGCGGCAGATAGATCGTCCGCACCGAGTTGGCGGTCTTGGGCTGGGTCACCTTCACCTCGCCGTTGATTCGTCCTGCGGATTTGGAGATGCTCAGGGTCTGAGTTTCCAGGTCAAGGTCATCCCAGAGGAGGGCCACCAGCTCACCCCGCCGGATGCCTGTGGTCAACTCCAGGTAGAACATGGGGAGGACGCCATGCTCATCAGCGGCGGCGAGGTAGGCACTGATTTTGTCTGCTGGAAGGGTGTGCATCTCCTTCTTTTCTTTGGGAGGGAGCTTGCATCCAGCGGCGGGGTTGTAGGGGATCAGCCGCGCCTGCACCGCTTGGTCGAGGCACTGGCGGAGCATGGCGTGAAGGCCGCGGATGGTCTTGTTGCTGAGGCTCAGATTCTTCATACCCTCGTAACGTTTGACTCGGCCCTTGGTCTTGGCTTTGTTGTAGAACTTCTGGATATCCAGTGTGGTGAGCTTGCTGAGTTTGATTTTGCCGATGTTGGGCACGATGTGCTTGTCGATGTAGTTCTTGTAGTAGGCGGCGGTGGTCTCCCGGATAGAGGGCTTGGCGTAGTTCTCGAACCAGGTTTCCACCCATTGGCCTACCGTAAACTGGCCCGTTTTGCTGGCATCGATTTTTCCCGCCAGCTCCAATGCCGCAGACAGTTTTTCTTTGCATTCTTTCTGGGTTTTTGCCAGGACGTTTTTGTAGATGGCTTTGCCTGTTTCCGGGTCGTGGCCCGCTGTGTATCGGCCTTCCCAGCGGCCGTCCTTGCGCTTGCGAATATTGCCCTCGCCGTTGGCGCGCTTCTTAGACATCTGGATCAGCTCCTTTCTGGAAACGGGCGGCCTGTTCCTGCTCATAGGAATAGCTGCTGTCGGTACTGAGTTCCGTTGCAATTCCCCAGGCCAGACGGAAGCCTGCGATGAAGCTCGTCAGAGCCATTTCCTCCTGCGCCATAGTGTGGGCATCTACTAATCGGAGGAGCCTCTTTTTCCCTTGCTTATCCAGCAGGGCAGAAACTTCCTGACGCATGGCTATGAGCTGCTGTCGCTGCGCTTGACTTGGTTTGGAGTTGAACCGATCTTCCAATGCCCTCATGTAGTCGTACATGGTGAATCCCTCCTTCGTAGCGACACACCATACCACACTCCGGCGGGAATATCCACCTCAAACAGCGAGAGTTATCAGCTCAGACATATATTTATTTTCGATTGGGTTGACAGCCCTTCTCTTTGTAGACAGCGGTGCAATCCGCAATCTCTCATCGTAGACTCTCAAAACGGAATTTTTAACGCGGATGGTTTTGGCTCAGCGAGCTCCTTTCTTGTTTACTGCGGCGCAAATTCTGCGTGGCGCGCCTCTTTCTGTACTGCACTTTTTCTCCCCTTTAGGGGCAGGGGGTGCCGGGGCATAGCCCCGGCGAGTGCGGGCGGCGTATAGCCGGACGCGATGCTTGCCCCACCAAAAGGGTGGGCTTCCGCCCCAACGGGGCGTTTCTGCGTTGCCCTCACTTACTGCTCCTACCACATTTTTTGCGCACAACGTGTTTGTCCGCACTGCGGGCAGACGTGGACTCAGTTTATCCCGCACGAAAATCGAACGCTCTGCTTTGCCCTTGCCTGGGCATTTTACCGAAGCAAAATCGGGTACCGTCGGGGCAAAAAATGCGCCGGGAGGTTGGGTACACTTGCCCAGCCTCTCGGCGTTTCTGTCTGCGTAGACGCTTCCGTTTTTGGGGAGAAAACCGCTCCCCATCACAATCGCCCACAAAGGGGCCAACACCGCGTTTTTCCTCTCGGAGGTGTACGGATGCCACCCGCCCCGCAGGAGGGCCACACAAGCCCTCACAAGGGCTGACACGGGGTTCTACATTTTTGGGTTGCAGAGTTCAACTCAGATGGGCGGTCATTGGCGGAGGATGCCCTGAAGAACATCTGCTGTCGACACTAAGATTTTCTGAACTTTTCCAAAGCGTCCTCATTTTTTGGGGGATCTCCCTTCCTTAAACAGCCCCCCAGCGACCGTCTTTGTGTATACAGATATTGCCTTCCCCGCTGGCGTGCTTTTTTGCCATGTGGATTCGTTTCTCTCTTAAAAACAGGTGAGTTGCTCATGCTCGTACTGCCATGCAGATTTTTCCGGCGTTCTCTGCCGCCGCGCTCCAGGCACGATATAACCGGGGCCGGCCGTCTCAGCAGACAGCCGGCCCCGGCTTGGTCGGGACGGTTCAGTTGTAAGCCCGGTACAGGAAGGCCGCGATCTCGCCCCGGCTGCAAACCTTGCCGGGCTGGAAATCGTTGTTGCCGAAGCCCTCGGTCACACCATTGGCCACGCCCCAGTTTACCGCCGCGGCGTAGGACGCGTTGGCGGGTACGTCCACGAAGGAGCTGGCGGGGGCAGACTGCTTGCCGAACACCTGCCAGATATACACCATGGCACTGGAACGGGTGCAGGAGCCCTTGGGGTCAAAGGACCCGTCGATCATGCCCTCCCCGTAGGCCCAGTCCACCGCGCCCTGGTAGTAGGACTGCACCGTAAAGGGGGATTTGGCCTTGGCGTCAGGCGTATTGGCGGCCCGCCAGAGGAAGGTGAGGATCTGGGCGTTGGTGCAGGGATCATCGGTGCCAAATTTGCCATTTCCGTAGCCCTCGGCAATGCCGTTCGCCTCCGCCCAGCTCACCTCTGCGGCGAACCAGCGGGGCACGTCGGTGAAGCTGGAGGCGGGCGGGACAGCCTCCTCCTCCACGGTGAAGCTAACGGACACAGAGGCGGAGGTCTTGCCATCGGTGGTCTTCACGGTAATGGTCTCGCTGTAAGTCCCCGCTTTCAGGCCGGCCTTGGGGCGGACGGTGAAGGTGGCGGAGGCGCCGGCGTTGAGGGAAGTCATGCTCAGACTGCCCAGCTCAAAACTGATGGCGGAGGGCTGGGTCAGGGTGAAGAAAGCGTTGCCGGTGTTCTTCACCGTCACCGTCTTGGCGGCGGGCTGGGCGTAGCCCTCCTTCACACTGTCGAAGCTCACCTCGCCGGGGGAGACGGTCAGATCGACCTTGCCCTCGATCCAGTGGGGGTACAGCATATGGTTGGAGCTATTGGTCACGATGGTGGAGGCGTCCACCTTGCTGCCGCCGGTGAGGGAGGTGTACCAGCCGTCGAAGCTGTAGCCGTAACGGGTGGGGGTGGGCAGTTCACCATAGGGGGCGCCCACGTTGATCTTCTTATTTTGAGAGGCACTGACACCATAGAAGGCCACTATCACCTGCTTGGTCGATATGATATCGCCGTCCGTACAGTGCACCACAGGCTCTCCGAGAACCTTTCGGAGATCCGGATTGGCGTTATTCAACTCCAGCCACTGGGCCTGTGTGCCTTTATATGTAATATTTGGTATATTTGATACATATCCCCAGCCAAAGACTTGACTGCTGATGCTGGTCACACTGTCGGGAATGGTGATGTTCTGACATTTGATAAGCCCTCTAAACGCATCCTGAGCAATTCTGGTCACACCATCCGGAATATCGACGCCGGTCAGGGATTGACATCCATCGAACAGACCTTTTGCAATGGTTTTGATCCCATCACCAAGCTTTACATCAGTCAGATCCCGACACCTGTAGAACACAGATTCTTCAAGACTGGTCACGCTGTCAGGGATGGTGATGCTGGTCAGACCCGACTTGGTAAATGCCTGATATTTAATGGTAGTGACACTGTCGGGAATGGTCACATTGCGCAGGCTTGCACAGTCGGCAAAGGCGTCGACCCCAATTGTACGCAAACTATCAGGAAGGGTGACGCTGGTCAGTTCAGTACAGCCGGAAAACACACTAGCGCGAATTTCCGTGACACCGCAGGGGATGGTCACGCTGATTAGGCCGCTCCCATAAAACGCAGCGCCTCCGATGCTGGTCACACTGTCGGGAATGGTCACATTGCGCAGGCTTTTGCAGCTGTCAAACGCACCGAATCCGATCTCGGTCACGCCGTCAGGAATGACCACATTGCCGCCGGGGCCGTTGTACTCTTTCAGCACGCCGTTTACGATCACAAAGTCGGAGGTGCCGGGCGTTTCGGGCTCAGGCCCAGGCTCGGTTGCGGTTTCGCCGGACTCGGTGGCGTCCGGGGTCTCGCCGCCCCCTTCCGCCGCGAAGGCGGCGGCGGGCAGCAGCCCCAGGCACAGCACCAGAGCCAGCAGCAGAGCGGGCAGACGCTGGCCCCACATTGTTTTTTTCATCGTTTTTCCTTCCTTCCTTTTTCTGCGCTTCGCGCAGTATGTCATGCCCCAATCATACCAAAACATGGAGGGGAAAACAATTAACTGGCTGCATAGGGTTTCGGGCTTTTCCGTTTCCGGGCAGGCAAGGATCCGGTGCGCTCAGGACAGGGTCTTTTCATTCTCGGCGAACAGGGCCTCGTTGATCTCCCTGAGTGTGTGACGGTGGATCAGCCCGTGGCTGATAACGGCATCCCGCCTCAGCTTGGGGTAGAGCTGGGCGTATCCCGCCTGCCGGAGCACCTGCTGCGCCTCCTCCAGGGACGCGCCCAGCCCCACGCACAGCGACAACAGCCGGTCCCGGGAGGGATTGCGCCGCCCGGAAAATACCTGGTGAAGATAGACCTCGCTCATGCCCGACCTGCGGGCAATCTCCGCCTTGGACAGCCCGCAGCGTATGCGCAGGGCCTCCAGCAGGTCCAAAATGCCCGGCTCCACAAAAATGGACTGGTTATCGCTGAGATATGCTTTGATATTTGGCTGCTCCATCAGCTCCTGCTGGAGCTCGCCGGTGGTTTTGTCCGCCATGTCCGCGCCTCCTCTTTACTTTCCGGATGAAATCGTGTATACTTACTTTACTAAAACGGCGCGGATAATACAATATGCCGGCTGCATAGGGTTGTGGATTTTTTTGATATGGCAGGAGGGTGGCCGCGTTGTATACCTGGCTGGAGCAAGTCCTGGAGGAAGAATATGAGCAGTGCCGCCTGCTGAAGGAGAACCCCCGGGGCGGCGTTTTCCTGATCCGGCACAAAAGCTCGGGGAAGCGGTTCATCCTCCGCCGGTTCACAGGGAATGGAGAGGTTTACAAAAAGCTGTTGGGCTATTCCTGCCCCAACCTGCCCCTCATTATGGAGGCGGCGGAACGGAACGGGGAGAATCTGGTGGTGGAGGAGTTCGTTGAAGGGGATAATCTGGGTTTTCTGCTGAAGGGGGCGTTGTTTACCCCCAGGGAAACGCAGGATATCGTGAAGCAGCTGTGCATGGCCCTGTGGGTGCTCCACTCCATGGCGGCGGTCCACCGGGATGTCAAGCCGGAAAACGTCATCCTCCGGGGGAACGAGGCGGTGCTCATCGATTTTGACGCCGCCCGGCTCCACAAGCCGGGGGCGGAGATAGACACCCAGGTGCTGGGCACCACCGGCTTTGCCGCCCCGGAGCAGTATGGGCTGTCCCAGTCCGACGCGCGGACGGATATCTATTCCCTGGGGGTGCTCATCAACGTGATGCTCACCGGGGAGCACCCCGCCAAGCGGCTGGCGGAGGGGCATCTGGGCCGGGTGGTTCAACGCTGCACCCAGGTGCCCCCCCAGAAGCGGTATAAAGATGTTTTGCGTTTGATGGAGGCGGTTTGATATGAAGTCCTGCCCTCACTGCGGACGCTCCCTCCCTGAGGAGGCGTCATTCTGTCCCTGCTGTGCGCAGACCGTCAACGTCCGGAAAGGGGTTTGTCCTCCCCGGTATATACCGGGGAGGGTGCTGTACAGCACCCTCATTGTCTTTGCCGCCGCCGCGGTTCTTGTGCTCCTGGCGTTTGGGACCCGCAGCCGTCCCAAGGTCTATGACAACGGCAACGCCGAGGTGATTTACACCAGCCAAGGGACAGCCTACCAGCTGTGCGTTGCCTGGGCCGATGCCCCCTTTCAGCCCGCGCACCAGCGTTATGCCAATGGGCCGGCAGATGAGGTATACCGCTACCCCGTCCTGCTTTATGCCAATCTGGCGGGCAGTGAGACCTATGCCGACGAGGCGTTTTTGGAGCTGGTGGACCATATGACCGCCGAGGTCACTGGACTGGACAAGGAGTTACAAATGATCTGCGCCCAGCCTGTACGCGACACGGACTATGTTCCCAACAGTGCCGCCATCGTCTATGTGAATTATGTGGCCACCGCCACTGGCGAGCATACGGCGGAGCTGACCATCTCACTGCATATGAAGAACGGAGACGTTATCCGGCTCCACCAAATGCAGATGGTGGAGATTTACGGGACCCATGACTATACCGTCGAGGATGCGCCCATGGACACCGTTCAGGATCTGGAGGCCCTGCTGAAGCATATCGAGGAGACGGTGGATCAAAAGGAGCAGGTGAACATCCACCTCCCGCCTGTGACCTATACGGAGAAGCTGGTTTTGGATGGGCGGCCTGTTAATCTCACCGGCAGCAGGGACGAGTCGGGGAACCGAACCACCTTTACTGATACAGTCCAGGTGGACACGCAGTCAGGCACCGTCTGGTTCTTTGAGGATATCGACTTTATGGGCCAGGGAAGTGGCACCGGCCTGTCCGCCTCCGCCCGGGTGTACCTGACGGACTGCCGCTTCGCCGGATGGGACACCGGGGTGCTGGCCCATACCAATTCCTGGGTGGTGGCCCACGAATCCATTTTCGAGAACAACGGCGTGGGCTTCCATGTCAACGCCGAAAACGGAAGCCCATCCGACAGCCGGTTTTTGGACGATGTTTTCCGCGGCAACGGCACCGCCGTGCTGCTGGAGCAGGTTCCCAATCAGGTGCCGCTGAAATTCTCCGGCAGCCAATTTGAGAGCAACGGCCAGGACATCGATAACCGCTGCGGGCAGAAGCTGGAACTGGAGGGGGCCGTGTTCAAGTGAGGCGCGGGTGACGGTTTTGGTTCAGACCCAAATGGTGACCCAGACTGTGGGGGGAGCGGATAGAGGGATTGGAGCGGAGATACTTGGGAAGTACTTTCTGCTGGAACAAACGGAACAAAACGGGGCGGAGCGCACCCCCTGACTTTTCAGCCGAATCTTCGGGTCCAAGAGGCCCCGGGTTCGAATCCCGGCACTCCGACCACTGGCCCTCGGGTTTCTCTGGGAATCCGGGGGCTTTCTCTTGCTTTCCATCACTTTTTTGACGAATTAAATTTTGAATATAAAGCTTGGCCTGAGCCTCCAATGAGATACGAATTTGAGCTTGATTATCATAAGGACGATTAAAACAACAATTATCCAAATATATCTTCAACAATACCACCTTCTTTTTACTATTTCAATGAAGAGAATATAATCCTTGCTATATTATTGTATACTAACTTTCTGATATAATGCAACTGCTATTTAAAATACACTTCACGATTTTCCAAAATTCCTTCTGATTTCCACAATTTTTAATTATCCAGTCTACTGCTATGCTACAAGCTCAACTCTATCTTTATCCTTATTATAATAATAAACTGAATCCGACAGACATTCTTCCGGCTCTATCGTACCAGAGCAATGATTGATCTCATAGACCATATTTTTTAAATCTTCTGCCGTAACCATCCCGTCTTCCTTCAGTAATAAAATTTCATGAACGGAACAGGGCAGTATATACAGACTCCCTCCCTGCTCTTTTGCTAATCCCCGTAATAAATCCTTCCGCAGGATTGCCCTCGCGGCATATTTCCGGCACGGATTTGTGACGACATACATCCTCCCCATTTCTTCCACTTCTTCCATTTCATTCCGAAACATCCCTGCAGCCTCAAAGTCCTCCATTTCCGTCAATATATTTTCTATGACGGTCCCTATCGTCTCTATCTGAAATACTTCTTCTTCCAGATTCTTTCTGGCTGCTTCCCACAAAGTCTTTAGGTCTGCATCCCACAATTTCATACATTCCCTGCTGACCGGCAGCGTTGCCATCACTCCCCTTTCCTCTCTGATAAATACATAAAACACGATTGCCAAATCCAGATATTTTTTATAAGGCATCCGCTTCAAGCCTTCCTTGTTCCAGTCCCTATTGATCACCCGCATATGAAGCCTGCTCTTTGCAGCTTCCCAGGTTTTCGGGATATGACGCTCATCGGCGAATGGAACCTCCTCACATGCCCGGATCACTTCTTTCACGCATTTTTCAAAGTCTCCTGTATCTTTATATCCTTCATACAAATCCTCCGGATAAATCGTCGCCTGCACTGCTGTCCCGGACAGCCGCACAATAACCGCCTCTTTGTCCGTGTCATTCGTCTTTTTCACCTTGTCATAATATACCTCTCCCCTTCCAAGGAAATACTCCTGCAAAGCCTCTATCAATCTCTCTTTAAACCGCATATACTCCATCTGCTTTTTCTCCATTCTTTTCACTCCATCATCTATAATCATTTCTGTAGTCCCTAAGTTAACGCTTCGCACATAATTTTTGCAAAAACGCGGAATCCTGATACAAATCCCTGCCGCTCCCCGATGGCACATGCCTGACACATCAGATTCGTAAATTCCTCATATGT
>OFGR01002098.1_pt1 | contig 13965 bp, 11 predicted proteins | sample 1521811 | NCBI WGS metagenome assembly OFGR01 (sample SAMEA3504098, study PRJEB24116) | mouse gut metagenome | biome: mouse gut; feature: mouse-associated habitat; material: faeces | place: Denmark | collected 2011
AAGCCAATCAGATTTAGGATTGGCTTCATAAAACAACCAATTTCACGGATTCAGGTATTATTTAGAAAACGGAAAATATATTCTGGAACAAATTTACATGCTGCAGAATGATAAAGAGGATGCAGAATATAATGCGGAACAGGAGATTTTTTTAAGGGTGTTTCCACATATAAAAATGACATTGGGAGAAATTTTTGAAGGATTGGAATGATATAGACAGAAATCATGTTTTATTCCTGCTGTTCAGCAGATGGCAGCTGCTGGAAACAGGGAGCTGAAGCAGGAGCTGTACAGGGAATGCAGCTTTCTTTTGAGACTATAATGACCGGAAAACGGGGATTGGATAAATGTATCATATTTTGCTGGTAGAAGATGACAAGGTATTAAGGTACGGGCTGCAGAAGTGCCTGGAAGAAGAAGGGTATGCTGTCCATCCGGCTGAAAATGCATTGCAGGCAGCAGGGATTCTGGAAACGGAAGGGGCAGATTTCCTGATTCTGGATGTGAACCTGCCAGGGGAAGATGGATTTTCCTTTTATAAGCGCTTTGCATGCCCGCGGGAGATTCCGGCGGTTTTTCTGACTGCCAGGGATGAAGAAGCAGACATGCTGCAGGGATTGGACCTTGGAGCAGAAGATTATATAACAAAGCCGTTCAGCATACAGGTGTTTCTGAAAAAGACGGCGGCGCTTCTGCGCAGGGTGCATGGCCGGGAAGAAAACCGCCTGGTGCAGGGTGCGCTGACCGTGCTGCTTTTGGAGCACAAGGTATTTTTAAACGGAGAGCCCGTAAACCTGTCCCCTTCGGAATACCGTCTGCTGGAAATTTTTCTGCGCAATGGAAAGCGCGTGCTGACAAAAGAAATCCTGATGGAACAGATGTGGGAAGAAGGAGCAGAATGGGTGGATGACCATGCGCTGGCAGTCCAGGTAAACCGCCTGCGTGGCAGGCTCGGGCACGCCTGTATCAGGACGGTGTTTGGGGTCGGGTATATGTGGAACGGCATCGGGGAGCCATAAATAAAGCAGAAAAAACGGTCCGGCAAAAAAGGAGCAGGAATTAATGAAGCAGAAAAAACAGGCCAGTGCAGAAGCCGTAATTCGGGCGGGAAACAGGCTGGTAATTCTGCTGCTTGTACTGGCAGCAGGGAGCACGGCTGTATTTATGGAATTATCCCGCCGCCAGCCGCAAATATATGAATACCTGGAAACGGTGCTGCCGGTTCTGCCGCTGGTTTTTACCGCTGCAGCAGCTTTGGTTTACAGTTATACGGCAAGAAGGCTGTATGAGGTGTTAAAGGCGGTATCAGCCGAGACTGACCGCATGGCAAATTGTATTTTGTCCGGCAGGAAGCCTGGCGGGACTGCTTGCGGGACGCTGGCACAACAAGCGGGCATTGCTGCAGTGCAGACAGATGACGGGGTTTTTTCCAGAATATGCGATAAGCTGCAAAAGCTGTCTGATGCAAAGGCACTGTCCATACAGCGGGCGAAGGAAGAAACAGATGCCGTGCATGCACTGATTTCTGATATTTCCCATCAGGTAAAGACGCCGGCTGCGAATATTAAGATTTATGCAGGAATGCTGGAAAAGCATATGGCGGATGCAGAAGGCAGCGGTTATCTGGATGTTCTGCGCCAGCAGATAGACAAGCTGGATTTTCTGATGCAGACGCTTGTAAAAATGTCCAGGCTGGAAACAAGGGTTATTTCCCTGAATATCCGCAGCCGGAAGCTTCTGGACATACTGGCATCTGCGCTCGGGGCGGCAGTATGTGCGGCGGAAGATAAGGATATCCGGCTGGAAACGGACTGTGAGCCGGGAATTTTTGTAGCAGCGGATGAAAAGTGGACGGCAGAAGCAGTCTTTAATGTGCTGGATAATGCCGTGAAATATACAGACAGGGGCGGCCGCATTACCATCAGCGCACAGCCCCTGCAAAGCTATGTGTCACTGGAAATTTCAGATACAGGAAGGGGCATGCGCGCAGAGGAGCTGCCTCTTATTTTTCAGCGCTTTTACCGCAGCCCGGATGTACAGGACAGGCCGGGAGCCGGGCTCGGACTGGCGCTGGCCAGGGAGATACTGGCCGCGGAAAACGGGTATCTGACGGCATCCTCGAAGGAGGGGCAGGGAAGCTGTTTCAGAATCCTGCTGCCCGGGGCGCGGCAGGATTTAGGATAATCAAAAGGGTGCTGCCGGAAAGGAGATATTTATGGACTGCATTACGTTTTGCAATGTGACGCGGATTTATCCTTCTGCGGCTGAACCGGTTGCAGCGCTGCGGAATGTGACGCTTTCCATCCGGTTTGGCGAATTTGCATCCATTACCGGAAGCTCCGGCAGTGGCAAGACGACCTTTTTAAACCTGGCCGCGGGACTGGACAGGCCGACGCAGGGGGAGATTTATGTGCGCGGGCAGAATACCGGGCTGCTGGATGACGACCAGATGGCGGTATTTCGAAGGCGCAATATCGGCATTGTGTTTCAGGACTGCCGCCTTCTGGATGTGCTGGATGTAAAAAGCAATCTGGAATTTGCGCTGCGTGCAGACGGGGCCGTGCCGGACCAGGCATATTTGATGGAAATCTGTTCGCTGCTTGGCATCCGCCATAAGCTGGACGCCATGCCGGGTGAGCTTTCCGGTGGAGAACGGCAGCGGGCCGCGGTTGCAAGGGCAGTGGCAGCAAGGCCGGCACTGCTGCTGGCAGATGAGCCGACTGGAAGCCTGGACAGAAAAACCGGGCTGGATGTCCTTGCACTGCTGCGCAGGATGAACCTGGAGTTCGGACAGACGATTGTAATGGCTACACACAGCCTGGAAGCAGCACAAATGGCTGGCAGGATAATTCATATCCGGGATGGAAGCGCGGAAATGCCTCATTAAGAAAAATGATGCAGGATATCTCAAAACTGTAACAATTTTTTCTGATTTTTGAGATAAGCCTGAGATAAGCCGATGCTATGATAAGGATGTATCAGATATCAGGAGAAAAGCAGAGCAAAGGAATGGTGAATCATGAAGGCATTGAATGACAGCGTGATACGGGAAGCCGCAGCAAGAAAATTCCGGGTACAGAAGCAGCGCAATGTGATTGCCTGTATGGCAGTCATGCTGACGACGTTTCTGGTTTATACGATTTTCAGCATCGGCCTGAGCTTTCGGGACAGCATGGAAAGGCAGGAGGTTATTCTAGCCGGGACAGAAGCAGACCTTCTGCTGGCGGAATTTACAGACAGGCAAAAGCAGGCGCTGCAAAAAAGCGGCCTCTGCCGTTATGCGGGAGTCTGCACAAGGGTGGCATCCTTAAGCCGCAGCAGTGAGACACAGTTTGGAATTATTGGCGGAGGTTTTTTGCATGCGGACGATATCTGTCAGGAAAAACAGTTAAAACCCGCAATGACACAGCTGCAGGGCAGATTCCCGCAGCAGGAAAATGAGATACTTATCCCGGGATGGCTGGCACAGAAAATGGGACACCCTGACATGCAGCCGGGGACACAGGTGACACTGAATGTATACTATGGCGGAGTGAGCTCGGATTTTAACCGGCTTTCCGAAGACATGGATATGACGTTTACCGTCTGCGGCATATACGAAGACAAAAGCAGGAATTATCTGGTAAACAAGGCGGATATTTATGTGTCCAGGCAGTTTCTGGAAGCAGCTCCTTTTCCGCAGGAAAAGTTCAAGCAGGCGTTATATATGACGCTGAAGGAAAAAACAGGCCGCCAGGAGCTTCTGGAAGTGCTGGAGCTCGAAGACGGGCAGGAGCTGGAAGCGTTTCAGTCCAGTTATGCACAGGACGGCGGCGGAGCGCTGGGGATTTTTTTAGCTGTGCTGATAGTTCTTGTATGCGGCGCCCTTATTATTTATAACGTGCTGTCCCTGTCGGCAGCGCAGGACATCCGGTTTCTGGGGCAGATGAAAACGCTTGGCGTGACGAAGCGCCAGCTGAAAAAGTACCTGCGGTATCAGATCTGGTGGCTGTGCCTTGCGGGAATACCGGCCGGATTTGCGCTGGCAGTACCGGTATCGGTATTTTTAGTGCCGTTTGCGGTAAATGCGGTCAAAGACGGTCTGGAACAGGGCGTATCGGTCAGCTTTTCCCCGGTTCTGTCTGCCGGGACAGCGCTGCTTGTGCTGGCTTCGGTTCTGGCAGGCAGCCTGCGCCCGCTGCATGTGGCAGGCAGCGTGTCTCCGGTTCTGGCAGCGCGTTATGTAAACGTAACTGTCCGCAGAAAAAAAGAACGCCGGACACAGCGCAGCGCAATGCCCGTGCTGGCATGGCGCAATGTATTCCGCAGCAGGAAAAGCGCAGTGTCGGTCTTCCTGTCACTGTTTCTGGCAGTTTTGCTGTTTTTTACGCTGGACGGCCTGCTTTCGGGTTTTTCTGCATCTGCGTTTGTCGGCAGTTCGATGTATTATGACCTGGCTGTGCATGGCACAGACGGCTCGATTTCAGAAAAAGCGCTTGGGCAGATACGGGATATTCCGGGCGTGGCATCTGCAGAAGCCATCTGTGCCATTCAGGCACAGCCGGGAATGGACAGCCGCGAGTGGCTGGAAGTAACAGACCCTGTGCTGCAGGATTACTGCGACCGGGCAGCAGCAGAACTGTCACAGATTAATGAGGATGCGGTAAAAAATTCCATACAGGACGGCTGGTATGCGTTTTATCTGATTGGCATTGGAAAAAACGAATTTGAACGCATTTCGAAGGCCTGCGGGCTGGACACGGACTATGAGGCGTTCCGTGCCGGGAAGACCGGTATCTGGATGTGCGGACTCAGCGAGGAAAAAACCGGGCAGGATGCGGAAATGGCACAGGGCCCGCAGACAGTCTGTATCGGCAGTCCGGGCGGGGAACGCATTCTCATTCCGCATATGGAGCCTATTCCGGTGCCGGGCAGCGTCCTTCGGCATGTTTCAGAAACAGCGCCGAATATTCTGATAAGCAGCGAAGCGCTGGACAGGATGGCAGACACGTTTATCGAACAGGTAAATATCCAGCTGGAGCACCCGCAGGAAAGTGCGCGGGTTGAGGAAACGGTTCGGGAAATCTGCGGGGATTCGTTTGGAATTACCATCGATTCCAGGCAGGAAAAGGTGGAAAAAAATGAAGCCTCTTTTTCGGTTATCCGGATGCTTGGAACAGCCATGTCCCTGATTTTGTTTTTTATCGGAATCATGAATTTTATCAATACCATATATGCAGGAATTTTAGCCAGGCAGAAGGAGCTTGCCATGCTGGAATGCATCGGCATGTCAAAGAAACAGGTAAAGCAGATGCTTGTAGCGGAAGGTATTTATTATATGCTGGTAACCGCCGTGCTTGTGCTGACCATTGGAAGCGTCCTGTACTGGCAGGCATATCGGGCATTTACAAAAATCGCAGACTGGGCGCAGTTTCGTTATCCGTTTCGTGCAGCGGGCATTACCGGGGCTGTGCTGGCTGTGATGGCCGTATCTGTGCCGCTGGCAGCTTATCACAGCATTTCAAAAGAAAGTGCAATGGAACAGCTGCGAAGCTGTGAGGAATAAAGAACGTTTGAATAGAGGTTATCGAAAGGAGCGTATATGTCTGGAATGGTAAGGATGGAGCATGTGAAGAAGTATTATGGCTCCGGGGAGAATATAGTGCGGGCACTGGACGGTGTGTCGTTTTCGGTTGAAAAAGGCACATTTACAGCGGTTACAGGGCCTTCCGGCAGCGGCAAGTCGACGCTGCTGCACCTGATGGGCGGGCTGGACAGCCCGACGAGCTGGGAAGTCGTGATTGGCGGGAAAAGTATCAGCCGCATGAACAGCGAGGAGCTGACGGTATTCCGCAGAAGGCATATCGGATTTGTTTTTCAGAATTATAACCTGATTCCGGTTTTTAATGTGATTGAAAATATTCTGTTTCCGCTGCGGCTGGATAAAAGAGAGCCGGATGAGAAATATATCGATGCCGTGCTGCGGTTTTTAGGCATCCGCGGGAAAATCCATGCACTGCCCGGGCAGCTTTCCGGCGGGCAGCAGCAGCGGGTGGCCATTGCGCGTGCGCTGGCAGCAAAGCCGGATATTATTCTTGCGGATGAGCCGACTGGAAACCTGGATTCTGCAAACAGTGCCGAAGTAATCCAGCTGCTTTCCATGGGATGCCGCAAAACCGGGCAGACCATTGTCATGATTACCCATAATGAAAAAATTGCATCACTGGCAGATGCGGCAGTCAGCATTCAGGACGGCCGGATTCAGGACAGTCGTGCTTAAAGCCCCATTTCATGATTTCATAAAAAACAGTCATCAGATCCCGGCCCCGCTCCGTGAAGGAATATTCTGCATGGGGCGGGATTTCGTTGAAGGCCTGCCAAGGACTTGACATTTGTGCTGTATCGTGATTAAATAAGAAATGCTTCAGCGAAGCAAAGCACAAAATTGTGGAGGTCAAGTATGAAAAAGAGATTAGCAGCAGCATTATTAACAGCCGTATTTTGCGTTACAGGCCTGGCAGCATGCGGCGGCACGGGCACGGATGCGAAACAGGAGGCAGGCCAGGATTCGGAAGGCTCTGGGGATTCGGAGAATGCAGGAGGTTCCAAAGAAGGTGCTTCTTATAAAATCGGCATTGTGCAGTTTGTAGATGATGCATCTTTGAACCAGATTGAAAAAGCGCTGGAAAAGGGGCTGGATGCAAAAGGGGAAGAACTGGGCGTTACGTTTGTATATGACGGTTATGTGTCAAACGGGCAGGCAGATGCTACCGTTTTAAACCAGATTGGGGCAGACCTTGTGGCAGATGATGTGGACGCGATTATCGCGATTGCCACGCCGGCTGCACAGGTCATGCAGGCAGCCGTGGAAGATACGGATATTCCGCTTATCTTTTCGGCAGTTACAGACCCGGTTACGGCAGGCCTTGTCGAAGATTTAAACGAGCCGGGCGTCAATATTACCGGCACATCGGATGCACTGGACACCAATGCGGTATTTGACCTGATGTTTGCAGCCAGCCCGGATATCAAATCCGTGGGCCTTTTATACAGCAAGAGCGAGGATGCTTCCACCAGGGCCATTGAGGAAGCAAAGGAATACTGCAAAAACAAAGGCGTGGAAGTAATTGAAAAGACAGGCACGACCAATGACGAGGTTTCGCTTGGCGCAGATGCCCTGATTGCGGCCGGGGTGGACGCGGTATTTACACCGACGGATAATACCGTTATGAAAGCAGAGCTTGCAATCTATGAAAAATTTATCGATGCAAAAATCCCGCATTATACCGGGGCAGATTCCTTTGCACTGAACGGCGCATTTCTGGGCTATGGGGTAAATTATGAGGAACTTGGAACGGCAACGGCACAGATGGCTGCCGAAATCGTGGCAGGCGGTGCAGACCCGGCGAAGACAGCTGTCCAGATGCTGGATAACGGAATTGCGACCGTAAATATCGAAACCGCAGAAAAAATCGGGCTGGATTACAGCATGTTTTCCGGCATGTGCGAGACAGTTAAAGAAATTACTACGGCTGAGGAATTTGAATAGACGCCTGTAAGGATATTCAGGCACGGAAAGGAGATGTGCAGGCATGGGCAGGTATCTGAACAGCCTTGTTCCTTTTGAAACATACAGGCAGATTGCCGGGACACGGTTTTTTGCAGATAAAACATCCCTGCTGATGGATGTTGTCCATGCAGCAGAAACAGATGGACAGAAATATCTGTGCATTACAAGGCCGCGCCGGTTTGGAAAAAGCGTGATGGCCTGCATGACGGCAGCTTTTTTTGGGAAGGCAGTGGACAGCAGTGCTGTATTTGACAGGCTTGCGGTGGCAGAAAGCCAGGATTACAGGAAGCATCTGAACAGGCACAATGTGATATTTATTGATTTCAGCAGGGTGCCAAGGGACTGCAGCAGCTATGTGCAGTATATAAGCCGTGTTCAGGACGGTATCAATCAGGACCTGGAACATGTATATCCAGATATGGGAATGGATGTATCAGGCACCCTTTGGGATAATTTCCTGATGATATTTGAGCGGACACAGGAACGTTTTGTTTTTGTTATTGATGAGTGGGATGCGGTTTTTCATATGGATTTTATTTCCAGGGAAAACCAGCTGGCGTACCTGGCTTTTCTGAAAAATCTCCTGAAGGACCAGGTGTATGTGGAACTGTGCTATATGACCGGAGTGCTTCCAGTTGCAAAATATTCCAGCGGTTCCGAACTGAATATGTTTGTGGAATATGATATGACTGTGATGGAACGGTTTAGTTCCAGCTTCGGGTTTGTGGAAGAAGAAACAGACCGCCTTTTTGAAATTTATCTTAAGACAACGAAAAAGCCGAAAATTACCCGGGAAGATTTAAGGATATGGTATGACGGGTATGATACTGCATCCGGTGAGAGACTGTATAATCCCCGTTCGGTTGTATGTGCACTGGCAAATAACCAGCTGGCAGATTACTGGACCAGTTCCGGTCCCTATGACGAGATATTTTATTATGTGAAAAATAATATCGAAGATATCCGGGACGACCTGGTTCTTCTGGCTGCCGGTGAAGGAGTGGAAACGGAGATTCACAGTTATGCAGCTGCTGCCATGGAACTGAATACAAAAGATGAGATTTATTCAGCGATGGTAATTTATGGACTGCTTACATATCGGAATGGAGCAGTTTTTATTCCAAATAAGGAGCTGATGGGCAGGTTTAAGGAGCTTCTTATGAATAAGGAATCCATGGGATATGTATACCGGCTGGCAAATGAGTCAAAAAAAATGCTGGCGGCAACTCTGTGTGCAGATACGCAGACTATGGCAGAGATTCTGGAGTCTGCCCATAATACAGAATCTCCTGTTTTATCTTACAATAGTGAGATTGAATTATCAGCAGTGGTAAATCTGGTTTATCTGGCAGCCAGGGACAGATACCGTGTGGAACGTGAAGATAAGGCGGGCAAAGGGTATGTGGATTTTATCTTTTATCCGGAGCGGAAAAATGCGGATGCATTTATACTGGAGCTGAAAGTGGACAGTACACCGGAGAAAGCAGTACGACAGATAAAAGACAAGAATTATGTGTTAAGGTTTCAGGGCAAAATAGGAGAGAAGCCGAAGTATACAGGAAGGATTTTAGCTGTAGGAATCAGTTACAGCACAAAAACCAAGGAGCATTCCTGCAGGGTGGAAGTGCTGCAGGATTCTTCTGTATAGGAAATGCTAAATGGGGCAGATTCTGCAAAGGCCTGCCTGTATGCGCCTGTTTTTCTTAAGAATCTGAAAAAGAAGCTTGTATTTTCCATTCGTTTGTGGGACAATAAAAGAACTTTGTAAAAAGTGAAATGCTGTTTTTGGGAGGAGCAGACATGAGTTCTATCTTTACGGTATCGATACTGCAAAGCGCGCTGGAGCTGGGCTGTATTTACTCGCTCGTAGCGCTGGCATTATTTGTATCTTATTCCCTGTTAAATATCGCAGACCTGACAACGGACGGCTGCTTTACGCTGGGCTGCTCGGTCGGGGCAGTGGTGACACTGGCCGGGCATCCGGTGCTGGCGTTATTTGCGGCGCTCGGGGCCGGTGCGCTTGCAGGTTCAGTGACGGCATTCCTGCAAACGAAAATGGGCGTTGAATCGATTCTTGCAGGAATTATTGTCAATACAGGGCTTTATACGGTAAACATCGCTGTTATGGGATTTTCGTCCAATGTCAGCCTGTTTCGGTCAGAATCCATATTTACCTATGCAAAAGAGCTGATTCCGTCTGAATGGTACAAGCTGATAGCTGCTGGCGTTCTTGTGGCAGCAGCCGGCATCCTGCTTGCACTGTTTTTAAATACAAGGCTCGGGCTTTCCATCCGTGCGACAGGGGACAATGCAGACATGGTGCGGGCATCGAGCATTAATCCGGGATTTACTGTTACGGTCGGCCTGTGCGTGGCAAATGCGCTGACCGGCCTGTCGGGTGCGGTGCTGGCGCAGTATCAGAAATCGTGTGATATCAACCTGGGGACGGGCATGGTGACGATTGCGCTGGCCAGCCTGATTATCGGGGAAACACTGACCGGTTCCGGCTCGATGCCGCGGCGGATTGCCGGAGTTGTGTTCGGAAGCTGCCTGTACCGTTTTCTTGTGGCAGTCGCCCTGCGGCTGAATGTCCCGGCAGAATGCTTAAAGCTGGTTTCTGCGGTGATTGTTGCCGTGGCAATTGCATTTCCGTATTTAAAAAAGAAAGCGGCATTTGCCAGGCAGAAAATGTCTGTACGCAGCAGGCAGGAAGGCTGAAAGGGAGGGGAATCCATGCTGACACTGAATCATATCAGCAAGACATTTCATAAAGGCACGGTAAACGAAAAAAAGGCGCTGAGCGGACTGAGCCTGCAGCTGGAACAAGGGGATTTCCTGACGATTGTGGGTGGAAACGGGGCTGGAAAATCCACGCTGTTTCATGCAATTGCCGGAACCTTTTATGTAGATGAAGGACAGATTTTGTTAGACGGCGAGGATATTACATACCGCAGGGGATATGTCCGCAGCAGGAATATCGGGCATCTGTTTCAGGACCCGCTGCGCGGCACGGCACCCGGCATGACGATTGAGGAAAACCTGGCACTTGCTTATCTGAAAGTATCTACGCATCGTCATGCTTATTTCAGCCGCGTCAGCAGGCAGGAAAAAAAGATGTTCCGTGAGCGGCTTTCCGAGCTTGGCATGGGACTGGAAGACCGCATGAAGCAGCCGGTAGGGCTGTTATCCGGCGGGCAGCGCCAGGCACTGACGCTTTTAATGGCGACGATGGTTACGCCAAAGCTGCTGCTTTTGGATGAGCATACGGCGGCCCTCGACCCTGCGACCGCAGCAAAAGTGCTGAATCTGACGAAAAAGATTATTGAAGAAAAAAAACTGGCCTGCCTGATGGTCACCCACAACATGCATCAGGCGCTGGAGCTTGGAAACCGCATGATTATGATGGACGCAGGAAAGATTATTTTTCATGCATCCAGACAGGAGAAAAAGGCGCTGCAGGTAGAAGACCTGCTTGAAAAATTCCGCAGCAATGCCGGAAAGCAGCTGGACAATGACCGGATCCTGCTGTCCACATAACAGAAAAGAGGAATGGTAAAAAAGATATTTTTCTGAAACAGGTGTTCAGGAAGGTATCTTTTTTATTTATGTACGTTTGTTTTCAGAAAGGATTCGATTTGATTCCAGTGACGGTGTACGAGTTCCCATGCATATAATTTATTGTAATACCAGCGTTTCATGCTGGTTTCTGCCCTGAATGGGACACTGGCATATTCGAAATATTTGTAAATGGGGTGATGATGATTGAATCCTTTTTATACAAACCGCATGCTTCGCCAGCCGAATCTGTCTGGCATAAGGCAGGATATGGAATATCAGGCCGTTTCCTGCCCGCAGGGGCCAGGGGGAGAACCGGGGCCGCAGGGGCCAAGGGGAGAGCAGGGGCCGCAGGGGCCGAGAGGAGAGCAGGGCCCGCAGGGATGTCCCGGAGAACGGGGAGAGCCCGGCCCGCAGGGAGTGACCGGCCCGCAGGGGCCGCAGGGGGCAACGGGGCCGATGGGCCCGAGAGGAGACCCCGGGGAACGCGGCCCGGCGGGTCCGGCAGGCTATCCGTTAAACAGCATTTTTGCATCGTTTTGCGGACAGGAGCTGGTAATGCCGCAGAAAGCCCGCCTTCCGCTCAAAACAGTAATACCGGATATCACGCAGAATATCGTGCTTTGCGGCTCGGATGCCATGACACTGTCACCGGGTTATTATGCCATCAGCTATTATATTTCTGCCGTGATGAAACGGCATTGTTCCATAAAGCTTACACCCGTATTGAATAAGCGCGGGCAGGCGGCATATACCGCACATGCGCAGGCTGCAAAGCGAAAGGAGCTGCTGGTTTTGTCCAGGCATTTCCTTATCCGGGTACCGGACAGCTCCACGCTGTTTTTTGCCTGGCAGTCTGCCGCGAAAGATGCCGTAATCAATATGGACCTGAGCATTGAAAAGCTCTGCAGGCAGTAAATCTAAGAAGATGGAGGGAACGGAAATGCCGACAATCAGCCTTTGCATGATTGTAAAAAATGAAGAAATGCATCTTGCGCGCTGCCTTGACAGCGTGGCAGGACTTGCAGATGAAATTATTATTATTGATACCGGCTCCGATGACCGGACAAAAGAAATCGCGTCTGGCTATACATCAAAAGTTTATTCGTACCCATGGAAGGACGACTTTTCAGAAGCCAGAAATTATTCTTTTTCCAAAGCGTCCATGGACTACTGCATGTGGCTGGATGCCGATGATATCCTGGAAGAAGCCGGGAAAGAAAAAATGATACAGCTAAAGCAGTCGCTGTCTTCGGATATCGATATGGTCATGATGAAATACAACACTGCTTTTGATGAAGAAGGCAGGCCGGTTTTTTCTTATTTCAGGGAAAGATGGGTCAGGAACAGTCCGCAGTACCGCTGGGTGGGCGCAGTCCATGAGGTCATTCCGCCAAAGGGCAGCATTCTGTATTCGGACATTGCGGTCTGCCATAAAAAACTGAAAGCCGCAAATCCTGACCGGAACCTGAAAATATACCAAAAGCTGATTGCCGGAGGAAAATATCTGGAACCAAGGCAGCAATATTACTACGGCCGGGAGCTGTATTATCATAAGCAGTATGAAGAAGCTATTTCTGTGCTGGAAGCGTTTCTGCTTACAGAGGATGGATGGGTTGAAAATAAAATAGAGGCCTGCTCTGTCTGCGCCAGCTGTTATGAGAATCTGGGCCGGGAGCAGGACGCTCTGGATGCCCTTTTGCGCAGCATGAGCTTTGACCTGCCGAGGGCCGAGCTGTGCTGTGAGATAGGGAAGCATTTTCTGGAACACGGGAACTGCCGAAATGCCATTTACTGGTATAAAGCCGCCTTGCAGGCACAAAAAAAAGAACAATCCGGCGGGTTTGTCCTGCCGGACTGTTATGATTATATTCCTTTTTTACAGCTGTGCGTCTGTTATGACAGGCTCGGAGACACGAAGCTGGCAGCGGAATATAACGAAAAGGCCGGAGCCTGCAAGCCATATTCGCAGGCATATCTTTATAACAAGCAGTATTTTGAAAACCTGTAAATATCCTGTCAGCAGTTATCATGGAGCCAGGCAGAGCACGGAATGCAAAGCTTCGATACAGAAAGTAGCAGGCGCATCAAAGCTGCATATGGTATTGGTAGAGAAAGATACTGTATCAGTTCTTTTTCGTAAAACAGAAAAAGGATGTGTTTTGTATGAATCAAAATAATTTATATAATAACTGCTGTTCAAATCCATGCCACCCAGGCTGCTGTGAGCACGGCCCGGCAGGCCCGAAGGGCGAACCGGGCCCGATGGGGCCGCAGGGAGCCAAAGGCGATGCCGGCTGTCCGGGCCCAAAAGGCGATAAAGGCGAAACCGGGCCAATGGGCCCGCAGGGCTGTCCGGGAGCACCTGGCCCGAGGGGCCCAAGAGGAAATACCGGGCCGGTAGGGCCTACCGGAAATACCGGCCCAAGAGGATATGCGGGCCCGAGAGGGTATGCGGGTCCTCAAGGGATTCAGGGGATTCAGGGTGTTCGCGGGGATGTGGGTCCAAAAGGCGATCCGGGCTGTGAAGGTCCTAAGGGTGATGCCGGCCCTCAGGGTCCGGCGGGGCCAAAAGGAGATGTGGGTCCGGCAGGCCCGCAGGGAGATATGGGCCCCCAGGGTCCGAGAGGTATTCCCGGTCCAACCGGCCCAACCGGTCCGACAGGCTCTATGGGTCCTCAGGGCGTGACAGGTCCGCAGGGAATCCAGGGTGTAACAGGCCCCGTTGGACCCCAGGGTCCGAAAGGCTGTCCGGGTGATGAAGGTCCTACGGGAGCCACCGGCCCGACCGGAGCCACAGGAGCCACCGGAGCAGATGGAGCGACGGGAGCAGACGGAGCAACGGGAGCGAATGGAGCAAC
>OFGR01002105.1_pt1 | contig 13927 bp, 10 predicted proteins | sample 1521811 | NCBI WGS metagenome assembly OFGR01 (sample SAMEA3504098, study PRJEB24116) | mouse gut metagenome | biome: mouse gut; feature: mouse-associated habitat; material: faeces | place: Denmark | collected 2011
TTTCCCTCAAAAAAGGGAGGTTTTTTAATATAAAAATTTTTTCTCGTCAGAGCTGACTATATACTATACACAAAAGCCCCTATTTGTCTGTATCACGATAAGGAAAGGAAAAAAACGCCGGATATCCTGTTCCCAAACGCGGCATCTATTATTGCAGCAGGCTTATCAGCAGGCAGCTGACCTGTCTCGAAGATGCCGATTACGGCTCCCTGCGGCCTGTATACTCTGTATGGATTATCATCAATAACATACCAAAAGCGCTGCGGTACTCCAGATACGAAGTTTCCCTGTCCGGCACAAGCAGCCTGGAAGAAGAAAGCAGCCGTTACAGCAGCAAAGCGAAAAAAAGGTTCGACAGCGCAGTCCGCAGGCTGGACAGCCAGATTGATTTGATTCATTTATGCCTGATTTTCTTATCCGAAGATTTTAAAGACCAGGGCAAGTCCGGGGATTTGCTGATTCAGTACCTGCAGTCTGTTTTTATGAAAAGAATCAGCGACCCGCATTGCAATCCATATGCCGGCTATTCAGCCAGCATCCAAAAGGAGGCGAACGAAATTATGACGATTGTAGGAATGTTTGAAGAAAGAGCTGAAAAAAGAGGAATAAAAGAAGGTAAAAAGGAAGGCAAAAAAGAGGGCGAAGACCGCCTGAAAAAGCTTCTGCGCTGTCTGCAGCAGCAAGGACGCAGTGAAGAAATGCAGGAAATTATTATTTCTGACAACAGGCAGCTGCTGGATAAGCTGTATGCCGAATTCCAGCTGTAACGGCACGTTTTAACTGCGGAAAGGAGATTTTTAAAATGCCAGAACTGACTCACAGCCAGGCCGCTGTTCCTTTTTCCATTACCGCCACAGGCTTTTGCTGGATAAACGGCCAGGCAGATGACCCGCAGGACTTATGCTCCCATGGAGAAGTAACCGTACAGGCCGGGCCGGAATCTGTTTCCTATTTCTGCTGCACCAGCGCTGCCGGCCTGCGCATGCTGCGGACGCTGTCAGCGGACCGCAGCCCGCAGGACGGGCTTTATGGGGAACAGATGCTGCCCTGCTGCGGTTTTTCTATGTATGCGGATGAAACACTTAAGCATGTCACCATCAGCGGCTGTGACAGCGGTGCCGATTATTCGGTCCGCCACCAGGGCAGCACTGTTATCCTGACCTTTGAAAACGGGCATTCCTGTACGGTGCGCATGGAAGATTATTCCCGCGAGGTGCTTCATTTTGCCCGCCAGATAGAAGCATTTTATGCTGAAAGCACGCCGAAAAAGCTGCCGCAGGATATTGCGGAGCAAAACGGGTACGCTGCATTCTGGAATGAATGGAACTGTCTTATGCAGGAATGGAACAACTGTTCCTAATCATGCCGTTCGTCCGCATTCTCAAAGCATTCACAGAAACGGGCCGAAAACGACGGCTTTTCCCCAGCCATAAGCAGATGCGACACATCCCCAAAGCTGCCCATGCGGAAGGACGCAATTCCTTTTCTGCGCTCCTCTGTCACAAGCGTGGTAACCGAAGACGGTGCTGCACAGGTGCCATGCCACAGCACCATTGGCGATACGCCCAAAAGATGCGAAAGCAGCACGCATTCCAGCCCAAAATGGCAGAAAAACGCAATCGTGTCCATATTTCCATGCAAAACCCGGTAGTAATTTCCCTCACGCCGGTACCCATGGCGTTCCAGCAGCTCGTCAAGCGAACCGGCCACCCACGCATATTCTTTTGCAACATTTCCTTCCTGCATGCTCGCATGATTCAGCCATGCATCCCTGTCATAAAATTCTGCTGCTTTTGTCCAGTCCTCGGGCAGCCAGTCCCATGTAATCGAAGCCTGTTCTTTATCCGGGCGGTGAATCAGCGGTGCAAATTCCCGCAGCCAGGCACACTCCTGTGCTTCCCGGTTCATCTTTTTCAAGGTCAGGCTGGCCGTATCTTTCGCGCGTCCAAGCGGCGATACATAAAAGCTGTGAATATCCATTCCGCAAATCCGCCCCGCCAAAAGCTCTGCTTCCTTCCATCCCTGGCTGGTCAGGGAATCTGCTTCATAATCAGGGTCTGCATGCCTGATAATCAGAATTTTCATAATTCCTGTTTCCTTTCCTGTGCAGGACATGCATGCGGCATGTCCCGGCCTTTTCAGCAGAAGCCCCTCCCCTGCTGTCCTGTTATCTTACCACAGTTTGCAGCAGAAATCCATTTTTTATTTTCACGGGCCAGCAGACAGCTGCTACATCAGCGGCGCTGCTGCTTTCATCAGGCAGCCGGCCAGCTTTACTTTCAGCTTTTCGCTGCGCACGGTTTCCATCGTTACCTGCCTGCATTTTGCAAGCGTATGCTGAAAGTCTTCTTCTATCTGTGAAATACAGCTGGTACCGTGCATATATACCGCACATTCAAAATGATGATACAGGCTGCGGTAGTCCAGGTTAATGGTGCCTACAACCGCTTCCCTGTCATCGCTTGCAAATACCTTCGCATGCACAAATCCCGGCGTATATTCATAAATCTGAACCCCGGACGTTAACAGCGGCGCATAATGCGTCTTCGCCAGTGCATTCGGCAACGCTTTATCCGGTATTCCCGGCAGAATCAGAATAACCTCCACGCCCCGTTCTGCTGCAAACCGCAGGGCTGTTTCCATTTCACCGTCCAGAATCAGGTAAGGAGACATAATGTGCACATACCGCAGCGACCGGTTTAAAATATCCATATACACCCGCTCGCCCAGCTTGTCGCCATCCAGCGGGCAGTCGCCGTAAGGAATGACAAATCCTTCTGCATCCGGAACCGGATGTGCAGGAAAAGACAGAAAATGCGCATAATCTGTCTCCTTTTCATCAATGCCCCACATCTGCAGGAACATCAGCGTAAAGCTTCTGACCGCTTTGCCTTTTAACATGACCGCCGTATCTTTCCAGTGCCCGTATTTCACTTTCCGGTTAATATATTCGTCTGCCAGGTTCACGCCCCCGTTAAAGGCCGTATGCCCGTCTATCACGAGGATTTTGCGGTGGTCCCTGTAATTATAATGCGTCGATACAAACGGCGTGACACGCGCAAACACCTTGCACTGGATGCCGAGTACTTCCAGCCGTTTCGGATAATCATGCGGCAGCAGCGAAAATTCACAGGTTCCGTCATACATCACACGCACATCCACGCCCTGCTTGGCTTTTCTTGCGAGGATTTCCAGAATCCGGCCCCACATAACCCCTTCATCCACAATAAAATACTCCATAAAGATAAAGTGCTCTGCCAGCTCGAGCTGGCGCAGCATTTCTGCAAACTTATCCTCGCCAAGCGGAAAATAAGCAACCGCTGTCTGCGTGTATACCGGATGGCACCCGCTTCTTTGTATGTAATGGCTTAACGATGCAGCTCCCCTGTCCGCTTTTTCAAACTGCGCCATCGTATCCGCCTGCTGCGGAATACATGCTTTTGTTTCCGCCATGATTTGCCCTGTCCGCGTCTTGAGTGCAATATGCCCGAAATCACTCTGGGTATAAACAAACAAAAGCACGCCAAACACCGGCAGCAGCATGACCGCAATCAGCCACGTGATTTTGGCGGTCGGGTTCATCTGGCTGTTTAAAAGCCCGATGACAATCACAAATGTAAACAGCGCCGTCCCGCCTATAATATGCGGCAGGAATTCCTCAAACCACCGGAAAATGCTGAACAAAATCACAACCTGCCCCGCCAGCATTAAAAGAATCAGTCCAAAACGGCTGAATACCGCATGGGCAATGCCTCTCTGTCCTTTTTTCAAAAGCCTGATTCCCCTGCTTTTATACTCTTTGTACATGACAATTCCTCCTTTGTACGCTTCAGGCTATTATAACCCATACAGTTACCGGAATGTCAAGACAGACTTTTTCACTTATACTGCCGCATGGTTACTATTCACAGCCAATTTACCCTTGACAGGATTATCAGGATATAAGGCTGTAAATAGTAACATTCGCAGGCTCATGAGAATAATCTGCCTGGCAGATTGGAGCCTGCTCACCCCTGAATCAGCCTGGCAGCTGCCTGAACAGCAGGGTGTTCAGGCAGCTGTGAATAGCAGCACCGCATGGCTGCATAAGTCAGCGCACAGCCGGATTTTCTTGTGCACTGGTATCAAAGCAGACTGCATCCACAAGCTTTTTCGTCTTATGGTTATATACCGCAATATTCAGCCCGCGGCTGTTTTTAGACCGTTCCGCGCCGTCTATCACAATCGAGCTGCAGCTTCCGCACCCGGCTCCCGCACTTTTCATTCGGTATGCTGCAAGGCCGTCCCGCACCGTTCCTTCGGCTTCCAGTTCTTCATAGCCGGATTTTTCTACCGTTTTCCCGCCACAAACAGCCGCCAGGTAGCTGCATCCGTAAGCGCCTTCCAGCTCTGCCCGCAGCCCGAGCGCCCTTAATTTTTCCAGGGACGAATCTTTTAAATATGCCGTGCATTCCTCCTTTGCCGAAATAAAAATACTGTACCGTTCATCCTGCAGTGCTTCCAGATAATCATCAATCTCTGTCTCATGCGCCAGCTCACAGTCTTTGCAGACTGCCTGGTAATATCCTTTCGTATCTTCCCACTGCCTGTCCGTGTGTCCGCCGGTTCCATACTGCTGTGACAGCATCTTTCCTGTCTGGCGCGACACCTTCTGCGCGCCCCAGAGACTCCCGTGCCCGTCATCCGCATTATCCGTCTGAAAACGCAGGCCCGTGCTCCGGTACAGGCGTTTTTCATTAAAATCCCAGTAATCCAGGCCGTGTTCATCCGCATATGCCTTTACCGTATTGTATTTTGCGGCATTTCCGGCAGTGGAAGGTGTCTTGGCCAGTACCAGCCGGATGCCCTCCTGCCTGCAAAGCGCTGTGATATGCTCCAGATATTCGCGCATCAGCGGCACCATATCTGCCATGCCCGCTGACGCGGCTGCTGCAAACGGCTGGAAATCTTCCCGCCCGCCATGCCATCCAAGCGGCGCATACCCCATCAGCTCATAACGCCCTGCCATCCTGGAAAACGTAAAATCATTTTCCGAAAGCCCTGTCCATCTTGTATGGTAGCGGATATTCGGCAGATAATAGCTTAACAGAGACTGATTTTCATCCAGCCTGCAGATATCCCGCACCGCTTCCCGCTTAACCGCAGACCAGCGCATAAAATCCAGTGCTTTTCTCGTACAGCTTTCTGCTGTATTCAAAGGCTCCTGCGGATTATAGGGAAACAGCATATAGCAGTCCAGAACCACTACCCCGGGCTTTTGATAACGCAGCGCTTCTTTCAGCCAGAAATACGACGTGACCAGGTTCTGCTGCTCGCAGCCCAGATTATAGCTGCGGATGCCATACCCGTCATACAGCTCCTGCGGCAGAAAAAAGGACACCGCGTGGCTGCTGCCAAAAAACAGGACATCCACGGTATTTTTTTCCATTTCATAAAATCCCAGATAGGTGGATGTCGTCGGCCATGTCGTATCATAAAAAAATTTCGGCACAAGCACCCGGTACACAGACATCACGCAAAACCACAAGATAACTGTAAAAGCTGCGCATTTTCCTGCCAGCCTGAAACGTTTTCCCACTTTTCTGATACTCCTCTCAAATCATTTATACAGATTTCCTAAAATCCCCTGTAAATAAAATCCTGTGCATCAAATCCAAACCCATACGTGCCAAACACCATCGTACAGACTGCTGCCAGAATATACAGCGCCCACCGGATATAAAGCGGCCTTGCCAGCACCGCTTCCCGGATGCATGTCCCTTTTTCCTGCAAATGCCCGGCAGCTGCCAGTACCGCCAGGGAAGCACAAAAAACCGCCCATTCCTTCCAGCCCAGCCCAAGCGTAAACAGGCTGTCATTTGCAAAAATCCATGGATTATGTACGGTAAACATGCTTTTTATCATTCCAAACCCCGCCGTCAGGCTCTCTGCCCGGAAAAGAATCCATGCCAGCATCACCCAGAAAAAGACACCCAGCCGCTGCAGGGCCCTGCGAAGGCGTGACTGCGGCGCCAGCCCAAGAAAACGGTATATGCTCTCCTGGAGCCCCTGCGTCAGGCTTCCGGCTGTCTGGTAAGCAGCGTGGAGCAGTCCCCAGAATAAAAATTTATAACCCGGCCCGTGCCAGATGCCGCTTGCCGCAAACGTCAGGGCCAGATTTACATATCTGTGCAGGTTTCCCTTCCTGCTCCCGCCCAGAGGAATATAAATATAATCCCGCAGCCAGCTGCTCAGAGACATATGCCACCGTCTCCAGAATTCCTTTACCGACACGGCCAGATACGGACGGCTGAAATTGTCCGCAAGCCGGATGCCAAACAGTCCCGCAGCCCCCTGTGACAGCTTTGTACAGGAAAGGAAATCCGCATACAGCTCGATGCTGTATAAAGCGCCTGCCACCAGCACATAGCAGCCCGTATAACGGCCCGGATGGTCAAATACCTCATTGACTATGACAGCCGCTTTATCCGCTATCATCAGTTTCAGGAAAAATCCCCATAAAATCTGCTGAAACCCCTTTACAAATACTGTTTCATCAAACGCATGCCCCTCATACAGCTGTTTTGCCAGCTGCCCGTAACGCGGTATCGGCCCCTGCACCATATGCGGGAAAAACAGGACAAACAGCGCAAATTTGGCCGGATTGCGCTGCGCGTTTATGCTTCCCCGGTAAACATCTGCCAGATATGCCACGCTCTGCAAAGTATAAAACGAAATCCCCAGCGGCACAATCCAAGAAACCGCCGGCCTGTGCAGAAGCGAGCCGAGAATAAAGTTTCCGTTTTTCATACAGAACCACGGAAGCAGATTCAGAAAGACCGCGCACAGGAAAACGGCTCTTTTCAGCCATCCCCGGGAATCAGTCCGCCTGCTTTCCAGCATGTCCATAAATATTCCCGCCGCATAATTCATCACAGCCGAAGCCAGTACAATCCACCACCCGGTTTTATATGCCAGGACATAAAATGCCATGCTGCCCGCCAGCAGCACCACCCAGCGCAGCCACAGCGGCATTCCATAATACAGTGCCAGCAAAACCAGCAAAAATACATAAAACCCAGCCGACGTATAAGTCATAGCCTGTTTTCTCCTCTCGTTCGGAAAAGTGTACTTTCCCGAAACCCGCAGCGGACACAGCCGTTTCCCAAAACCTGCGCATGCTTTTGTGCAGTTGTTTCAAATTACAGCTTGCAAAACTGCCGTTTTATGTTAAAATGAAACCTGTATTTGGAAACAAAAGAAAATCTGGAAAAGTACACTTTTTCGGATTCAAAAGAAAATCAGGCAGATTTTTATCCTATGTCAAGCTTAAATCAGGCGGATTTTCATCCCCTGTCAGGCTTTTTATCTGAAATGATTCTGCACCATCCTTACTGTTACTCCTTTTCCCCCAGACATGCAAAAATCATAGACGAAACCACGCCGCCATGATAAAATACTAGTATTTTAAGCCGCATGCTGCTATCTCATGCCAGCAGCTCCAGAACAGGAACACGCCAGACTGCCGCAAAATGAAAGGAGACACCGTATGGGCATCTATTTAAATCCAGGAAATGAGCGTTTCCGCCAGATAATAAATTCGGAAATATATGTCGACAAGACAGGCCTTTTAAACTATACAAACAAAGTATTAAATACCATGCAGTGCTGTCTCTGTGTCAGCCGTCCGCGCCGTTTTGGCAAATCCATGGCTGCCGCCATGCTCGCGGCATATTATGACTGTGAATGCGATTCCAGGACACTGTTTTCCCGGTTTGAAATTGCAAAAAGCAGTGATTTTGAAACTTACTGCGGCAGATACGATACGGTTTTTATCAATATGCAGGATTTTTTAAGCCAGGCAGAAAGCATCACCGGTATGCTGGCGCTGCTGCAGAAAAGCATTTTATGGGACCTGCTTGAAAAATATCCTGACCTGCGTTATTTCGATTATACAAACCTTCCACGGACGATGCAGGACATTCACGCCCGGACGAAACGCCCGTTTATTTTCATTATCGATGAATGGGACTGTATATTCCGCGAATACAAAACAGACCATGCAGCCCAGGAGCAGTACCTTGATTTTCTGCGGACGCTGATAAAAGACAAAGCCTATATCCATCTGGCTTACATGACAGGGATTCTTCCAATCAAAAAATATGGCACCCACTCAGCGCTTAACATGTTTGATGAATTTACCATGCTCGACCCGGGCCCGCTGGCTCCTTATATCGGTTTTACACAGCAGGAATCCGAAAGCCTGTGCATCCGGTATGGCCTCGATATCGAAGAAGAACTGCAATTTTACATCAGCCTGAATTTTAACGGTCTCAAAGACGATGTGCTCCGCATGATTGCCGGAGAAAGGATTCCGGTTCATACCGGACATTTTGCCAACGATATGGCTTCCTTCCAGACAAAAGACGATGTCCTGACACTGCTGGTGCATCTTGGTTACCTGGGATATGACAGCCTTCATCAATGCGTATTCATTCCAAACAGTGAGGTACGCTGTGAATATGTCAATGCCGTCTCCGTATCAGACTGGGGAGAAGTGTCAGAAGCGCTGAAGCATTCATCCGATACATTGGAAGCTATCTGGCAGAAACGCCCAAAACAGGTCGCAGAAAGCATGAAACAGGCACATTTTGAAACTTCCCAATATCCAGTACAATGATGAAAATGCACTGAGCTATACCATTTCACTTGCCTTATATGCAGCACGTAATTTCTATACAATACACCGGGAATTTGCCGGCGGAAAAGGCTTTGCTGACCTGGTATTCCTTCCAAAAAAACGCTTCCCTGAAATTCCCGCTCTGGCAGTGGAATTAAAATGGAATAAAACTGCTGCCGGAGCACTAAACCAGATAAAACAGAAGGAATACTGCAAAAGCCTCGAAGAATATCATGGAAACCTGCTTTTAATCGGGATAAACTATGATAAAGCCACCAAAGAACACGAATGCATCATTGAAGATTATAAAAAGGACTGATTCTGCCATTCAGATACATGGCACAGGCTGCCAAAGCCAGAACATGCAGCTGAAATAATACCCATAAAAATGCAGAAAGAACCAGGGACGCAAATCCTTTTTCTTTCTGCATTTTTTTGCTGTTTCTGATGAATTCGATTACAGCATGCCCGATTTAACGAATCTCACCATGCAGCTGCTGCAGGGACTGTACCTGGCTGCTGCCGTGCTTTTTCAGCGAAAGAATCCCGCTGACGGTTGCTTTTGCCTCAGCCATGGTTGTCATATAAGGCACTTTCTTTTTAATGGCGGCCTTTCTGAGGTAGCTGTCATCCTGCCTGCCTTCCCTGCCAATCGGGGTATTGACAATCAGGTCAATCTTGCCGTTCGTAATCAAATCGCGCATATCCGGCCTTCCCTCGTGGAGCTTAAAGACCATTTCTGCTTCAATGCCTGCCTCGCGGATAGCCTTGCAGGTATTTTTCGATGCAATAATATGAAACCCGGCTTCTGCAAACGAACGGGCTACATCCGCAAGCTCCGGCTTGTCGCGGTCGCTGACGGAAATGAGCACCGTGCCTTCCAGCGGAAGCTTGAGCTGTGCTGCTTCCTGTGCCTTGTAAAAGGCTTCGCCATAGGATGCCGAAAGCCCGAGCACTTCGCCTGTCGAACGCATTTCCGGCCCAAGCACCGGGTCTACTTCCTGGAACATGTTAAACGGAAATACCGATTCTTTGACCCCGTAGTACGGAATTTCCCGCTCTTTCAGCTCCGGAACCGGAGACGGCCTTCCGGTCAGCTGTGCTGTAATGATTTCAATCGCCAGCGGAACCATGCGGATATTGCATACCTTGGACACAAGCGGCACGGTACGGGATGCCCGCGGGTTGGCTTCCAGCACGAATACCTTTCCTTTTTCAATCGCATACTGCATGTTCATCAGCCCGCAGACATGCATTTCTTCTGCGATTTTCCTCGTATATTCTTTAATCACTGCAACATTTTCTTCCGAAATGTGCTTAGACGGAATAATGCAGGCAGAATCCCCGGAATGCACGCCCGCCAGCTCGATATGCTCCATAACAGCCGGAACAAACGCATGGCTGCCGTCGCTGATGGCATCCGCCTCGCACTCGGTTGCATGCCCCAGGAACCGGTCAATCAGAATCGGGCGGTCAGGCGTAACGCCGACAGCTGCATTCATATATTCTTCCATGCTCTGTTCATCATAAACGACTTCCATGCCCCGGCCGCCCAGCACATACGACGGGCGCACCATAACCGGATAGCCGATTTCTTCTGCAATGTTCAGCGCTTCTTCGACATTGACGGCCATTCCCGATTCCGGCATTGGAATATCCAGCTTTTCCATCATCGCACGGAACTGGTCGCGGTCTTCTGCCAGGTCGATGACCGACGGTGCCGTGCCTAAAATCTTCACGCCGTTTTTCTCCAGGTCTGCGGCCAGGTTTAATGGCGTCTGCCCGCCAAACTGGGCAATCACCCCGGCCGGCTGCTCCTTTTTGTAAATGCTCAGTACATCTTCCAGCGTCAGCGGCTCAAAATAAAGCTTGTCGGATGTGTCGTAATCCGTCGAAACCGTTTCCGGATTGCAGTTTACAATAATCGTTTCAAATCCCAGCTTTTTCAGCGCCGTGGAAGCATGCACACAGCAGTAATCGAACTCAATGCCCTGTCCAATCCGGTTCGGCCCGCCGCCCAGAATCATGATTTTCGGCTTTCCGCTGGAAACCGGGTTTTTATCCTGCGCATTGTACGTCGAATAATAATAAGCGCTGTTTTCGGTTCCGCTTACATGCACGCCTTCCCATGCTTCTTCCAGCCCGATTGCAATCCGCCGGTTGCGGATATCTTCTTCCGGGATTTCCAGAATCTGGCTTAAATACTTGTCCGAAAATCCATGCTTCTTTGCAGCAAGCAGTGCCCCGTCTTCCGGCAGGCTGCCCTTTGCAGCAAGCAGTGCTTCTTCTTCCTGCACCAGCTCCTGCATCTGTTCGAGGAAATAGTGCTTCACCTTCGTAAGGGCGTGGATTTCTTCCACCGCCGCCCCTTTGCGCAGCGCTTCGTAGATAATAAAATAACGTTCACTCGAAGGCGTAATCAAAAGCTTTAACAGCTCCTGCTTTGATTTGCGGTCAAAATCCTTCGCATGGCCCAGCCCGTAGCGCCCGGTTTCCAGGCTGCGGATGGCTTTCTGGAATGCTTCCTTAAACGTCTTTCCAATGCTCATGACTTCGCCGACAGCGCGCATCTGCGTGCCCAGCTTGTCTTCCACGCCCTTGAATTTTTCAAATGCCCAGCGCGCAAATTTAATCACGACATAATCCCCGTCCGGGACATATTTATCCAGCGTGCCGTACTTGCCGCATGGAATATCTGCAAGCTTCAGCCCCGCCGCCAGCATGGCAGAGACCAGTGCAATCGGAAATCCCGTCGCCTTGGATGCCAGTGCCGAGGAACGCGACGTCCTTGGATTGATTTCAATTACAATATCACGGTCCGTCACCGGGTCATGTGCCCACTGCACGTTTGTGCCGCCAATAACCTGAATGGACTCCACGATTTTGTAAGATTTCTCCTGCAGCCGCTTCTGCACATCTTCCGATATCGTCAGCATCGGAGCGGAACAGAACGAATCGCCGGTGTGCACGCCGAGCGGGTCGATATTTTCAATAAAGCATACCGTAATCATATGATTATCAGCATCCCGCACAACTTCCAGTTCCAGTTCTTCCCATCCTAAAATCGATTCCTCGACGAGAACCTGCCCGACCAGGCTTGCCTGCAGGCCCCTGGCACAGACTGTTTTCAATTCTTCTACATTGTATACCAGGCCGCCGCCAGCCCCGCCCATTGTATAAGCCGGGCGCAGCACAACCGGATAGCCGAGCCTGTCTGCGATTTCCAGCGCTTCGTCCACCGAATAGGCAACCTCGCTTTTTGCCATTTCAATGCCCAGGCTGTCCATCGTCTTCTTAAATTCAATGCGGTCTTCCCCGCGCTCAATCGCGTCAGCCTGCACGCCGATAACCTTTACATTGTATTTATCCAGCACGCCCGAAGACGCCAGTTCCGCACACAGGTTCAGCCCCGACTGCCCGCCCAGATTCGGCAGCAGCGCATCCGGCCTTTCTTTTTCAATAATCTGTTCCATCCGTTTTGCATTCAGCGGCTCAATATAGGTAACGTCTGCTGTTTCCGGGTCTGTCATAATCGTCGCCGGATTTGAATTGACCAGCACAATTTCATACCCGAGCTTTTTTAACGCCTTGCATGCCTGCGTGCCGGAATAATCAAACTCACAGGCCTGCCCGATAATAATCGGGCCGGAGCCGATAATCAGTACTTTGTGGATATCTTTATTCTGAGAATTTTTCTGCGTCATTCCTGTTCCTCCTCTGTCAGCAATCGGTTTCTGCTGGTATCTTATTATACTGGAAAAATTTCACGCACGCAACGCAGAATTTTATAAATTTATCGTCCCATTTAAAATAAGTGTTTCTGGAATATAACTCCGGCAATTTTTACAGAGGAACCTTGATATGACAGGCACCCTGTGCTATAATTGGCTCAACAAATCGAAAATTTATGGAAGTGATTGCTTATGTTGAAAAAAATAAATCATATTTTGAACATAATAATCGAGTCATTCATTGGCGTTTTTATCGGACATGGAATATATGTATTTTGGGATTACAAGACACATCCCGGTTTATATGCTATGCAGTCTGCTCCGTGGTACACAAGCATTCTGGTTTATGGCTTATTTACGATTGTTGTTTTGATAGCGGGCATCATAATAAAGCTGATTATTCGGCTTAGATTGAAAGGGCAATAAAGTTTGTCAGGAAGGCGCGGAGAGCGTAAAATCGTTAAGGAAAGAATCGAAGGTGGTGCAAACGAAAAAGCAGCTTTGATTTTTCGATAACTGCCCTTTCGTTTGCATCAGTTTCGATTTTTCCTGGTTGAACAAAGGCGCGTCCGGGCAGCCGCTGTATATGGGCTTTCAATTTTGACGCTCTTTGCAAAACAGTATGTTGGATACCTGTGCATATGGAGAGGAATTTTTAAAAATCATTTCCAGCGCACCACGAATAAGCCCCCATAGGAAGCTTTTTTTTAATATTCAGCTACTGGTATTCAACATAATAAGTGTGGCTCAAGTCTTATGCAATACCTGCCAGATGGCAGAGGAATGATGTTCCCTCCGCAGGATGAGCATTTGCAGACATCCTTGTTGTAGAGCAGCTTGATAATAGCGGGCGCATCAAGATCCTTAAGTCTGGAAATGTATCTCTTACAGCCAAGCAGGTTGCGGCATAGTGTAATCTTCCTGTTTTTATTCCGGGAAGAAAGCAGACCGTAATGCCGGATCCGCACAAAACGCTTGGGAGGAACATGCATCAGAAACCTCCTGATGAATTCCTCCCCGGAAAGTGTGAGTTCCTTCCACTGCCCATGGTTTTTGTAATCCTTCACAGTAAACGTAACCGTGGAATCCGTCATACCCTTTATGCGGTAGTTGCTTATGGCAATCCTGTGGGTATATTTGCCAAGATATTTGATAACAGACTCCGCACCACGAAATGGCTTCTTGCAATAAGGAATCCATTCTTTGGCATAGCACGCGTCCAAAAGCTGTTTGAAAGCATAATGATTTTTGTAAGGTTCCGCTGTTCCATAGAACTCCAGCTTTCCATCCGCCCATAGCTGTTTTAGCCCGGCAAGATACCTGCCCCGAAAAACCCTGGAAAGGACTTTGACAGGGAGAAAAAAATCCTCACCGTTATCCTTCCAGTGGTTCTTAGCATCCAGACCTCCGCCTAACACGATGGTGTGGATATGGGGATGGAAATTCATCGCGCTTCCCCAGGTATGGAGAATGCAGATATAGCCTATGTCTGCCCCAAGGTATTTTTTATCTCTGGCAAGTTCGCTTAAAGTATCGG
>OFGR01002111.1_pt1 | contig 13870 bp, 8 predicted proteins | sample 1521811 | NCBI WGS metagenome assembly OFGR01 (sample SAMEA3504098, study PRJEB24116) | mouse gut metagenome | biome: mouse gut; feature: mouse-associated habitat; material: faeces | place: Denmark | collected 2011
GGCCGAACTCGGCCCGGTCCCCTTCCTCAAAAAAGTGGCGTAGCCACTTTTTTGACACGCAGAGGGGCCGGGGCATACGCTCCGGCCCCCGGAAAAACCGCCGGAAAACAGCTTACTTCTTCACCAGATACTTCCGCATATCCAGGGCGCAGGCGAAGAGGATAATGCCGCCCTTGATGAGGTACTGGAGGTCCTGGTTGATGCCGGCCATAGTCAGGCCGATGAAGATCAGGCGCAGCATCAGCACGCCGATGATAATGCCGCTGATTTTACCGATGCCGCCCACGAAGGATACGCCGCCGATGACGCAGGCCGCGATGGCGTCCAGCTCGTAGTTCAGACCGGTATTGGCCGTATTGGAGCCGATGCGGGCCCCTTCGATGAAGCCGGTGAAGCCGTACATGGCCCCGGCCAGGGAAAAGACCAGGATCGTGGTCAGCAGAACGTTGACGCCGGAAACCCGGGCCGCCTCCTCGTTGGAGCCCAGGGCGAACATGTTCTTGCCGAAGGTGGTCTTGTTCCAGATGAACCACATGATGGCGGTCAGCAGAATGGCGATGAGCACATAATTGGGAATCGTCTGCCCGGCAATCTTGGGCAGGATGGAGCCCTTGACAAAGCTGGTGTAGCTCTCGGCCAGGTTGGAAATCGCCATGCCGCCGTTGTTGCCCATCTTGACGTACAGCAGCAGGAAGGTGTACAAAATCAGCTGGGTGCCCAGGGTGACGATGAAGGGGTGCAGCTTGAACTTGCCCACGAAGAAGCCGTTGAACGCGCCGATTACCGCGCCGATAATCATGGCGATGAGAATAACCGCCCAGACAGGCAGGGTGCCGATGTTGGGCCACATTTTGCTGGCGGAGCCGGCCACCTGGAGCAGGGAGGCGGAGATACAGGCCGTGAGGCCCACCGCGCGGCCTGCGGACAGGTCGGTGCCCGTGAGGACGATGCATCCGGCGATCCCCAGGGCGGCGGGCAGATAGGCGTAGAGCCCCGGGAACCACCCGGGGAGGCGGTGCGGGAGAAAATGGACGGCGGCAAGGGCCAGAAGGGTGCCGGGGAGGACCAGCAGGAGGCTTTTGAGCAGCAGAAGGCCCATGCCCGTAAAGGCGTCCGACCCGTGCTTGCGGACCCAGAAAAAGGACAGGGCTAGGGTGTAGGCAAAGAGGCTGAGCGTCGTCAGGAGCGCTACGCCGAAGGCACCCCAGAGCTTGACCGCCAAGGGGTAGACGGGCAGGGCGGCGAGGGTGGCGAGGGTGCCCACCACGGCGGGCGTAAGGGTGTTCTGCCGGGCGTAAAAGGCTCTGCCGATGACCTGCTGCACCACCCAAAAGGGCACGGAGAGAAGAAGAAGCTGAAGCAGCGGCGCGGCGAGGACGGTTTCTTCGGCGGAGAAGCGGCCCCCCTCGAAGATGAGGCCGAGCGTGGGCAAGGCCACGGCGAGCATGTAGGCCGTGAGCGGAATGACCACCATAAGGCTCCCCCGCAGGGCCGTGCCGAGGGTGGCGTCAAAGCCCGCGTCGTCGCCCCGGGCCGCGAGAGCGGCCAGAAAGGGGAAGGAGGCCACGCCCGCCGCCTGTGCCACCACACCCACGGGCACAAGCATGATCCGCCGGGCATAGCTCAGGAGGCTGACCGCGCCCTCTCCGGCCATCGAGCCGAAAATGCGGACGAATTGCTCGTCCATGGCCACGATGGACACGCCGAGCATGAGGGGCAGGGCCAGCAGCAGAAAGCGTTTCAGGAGCGGGTGCCGCAGGGAAAAGACAAGGTGCAGGCCCCCGGGCACGCCGTCGGGAAGCCGCCCGCCGCGCGCGCGTGCGGCCATGACCGGGAGCAAGAAGGCGCCGGTTGCGGCCCCGAAGAGCACGCCCCAGCAGAAGCCTTCCATCCCGCGCCCGGACACGAGCAGGCCCCCCGCGATGATGCAGCCGTTGTAGACGAGCGGCGTGAGCGCCGGAGCGAGGAACTGGCGGCGGATGTAGAGGAGCGCCGAAACGCAGGCCCCGGGCAGAAAGAAGACCTGCGCGGGGAGGATGATGCGCAGAAAGTAGGTCAGCCGGGCCTGTTTTTCCGGGGAAAAGCCCGGTCCGACCAGCCGGGCCAGTTCCGGGGCGAAGAGCCACGCGCCCGCCGTGAGCGCGGCGATGCCGAGCGCCGCCCACCAGAAGACCGAGGAAAAGAAACGCCAGCCGTCCGCCTCGTCCTCCTCGAAGCGTTTGGACAGCAGAGGGATGAGCGTGATGGAAATGTAGCCGCCCGCCAGCAGATAGTTGAGGAAATCCGGCACCACGAAGGCCGCGAAATAGACGTCGGATTCCGCGCCCGCCCCGAATTGCCACGAAACGACCTTGTCCCGCACGAGCCCCATGAGCCGGGACAAAAAGACGCTTCCCGCCATGATCAGGGCCGCGAAACCCATTTTATGCGTTGTTGTCAATCGCACGACATATCCTTTTGAAGGTGGGAAAGGGCCGCCGCGCCCTTGTCGGGAGGCCGCCCGCGTTCCCGTCGGGTGTTCCATCGGATGCGAATTTCGCCCTCTTCGCCGGTGACGCGCAAGGGGATGCCCCGTCGCGCCAGCTCTTCCCGGATACGGCGCGAAGGCAGACGATAGGCGTTGTAGGCGCCCGCGCTGGCAATGGCGATGCTGGGGCGTACGGCGTCGTAGAGTTCGGGCAGAAGGCTTCCCGCCGAACCGTGATGCGGCAGGATGAGCACCTCCGCCGACAGGTCCGTGCCGCTGCGCAAGAGCTCCCGGAGGGCGGGCTTTTCCGCATCCCCGGGCAGAAGGGCGAGGCCCCGGCCCTGAAAAACGAGACGCAGCACCAGCCCGTCGTTGTCTGAAACGGCTTTGCCGCGCGGCGGGGAGAGCACTTCCAGCGCAAGGCCCTCGGCAAGGGAAATCCGGTCGCCCGCTTCCAGAGTATGACGGGGAATGCCCCGCAGCGCAAGGACGGAAGCGAAGGCTTCGGCCAGCGCGGGAGCGGCGGCCCCGGGCGGCGAAGGCGGATCAAGCCCCGCGATCCGCGCGGTATAGGCCGCCTTCAAGGAGAAGCGGGAGGCGATGAAGAGAAGCCCCTTGATATGGTCGCGGTCGGGATGGCTGACGGCGATGAAATCCAGCCGGGGCAGGGCGTTGGCCGTGAGCAGCGGGGAAACGATGTCCCGGCCCACGTCGAAGCGTTCGGAAAAGAGCCCTCCGCCGTCGATGAGCGCCCGGCCTCCGTGGGGCCATTCGAGGAGCAGCGCCTGACCCTGTCCTACGTCCAGAGCCCGCAGTGAAACGGCGGGCTCGAAGAAGGCATGGACGCGCAGGAGAGGCCCTACGCAGAGCAGAAGCGCCCCGGCGATGAGAAGCCGTTTGCCCGCGAGGGGCAGACGTTCGCGGTTGAGGCGCAGGCACGCGGCCACGCCTACGGCCCCGAAACCGAGCAGGGCCGTCCAGTGCGGGCGCGGCGCGACAAAGGCGTCAAGCCCGGCGTGGTCTTCGAGCCAGCGCAGGCCGCTCAAGAGGGCGTCGCAGGGCAGCGAGGCCAGATGCAGAAGGCAGCCCGCCACCTGATCCCATCCGGCGGCGCAGGCGAGCAGCCCCAGAAAGGCCAGCGGGAGGACGAGAAAACCGAGGATCGGCAGCCAGAGCAGGTTGAGCGGAAACCAGACGGTGGAGCGCCCGAAGGCGTCGAGCACGAGCGGCAGGGTGGCGAGCTGCGCGGCCACGGAACAGCCGAGCGTCAGCCAGAGAAGTTCAAGGAAACGTTTTGCCGCCGCTCGCAGGGGAGACAGGTCGCCGTGCAGGACCTCGAAAGGTGACGGGGCGAAGGGCCGCCACAGCCGACGCAGCAGAGGCGAGCACAGGGCGATCCCGGCCACGGCGGAGAAGGAAAGCTGCACGCCGAGGTCGTAGAGGCAGAGCGGATCGCTCAGCACCATGCAGGCCAGCGCCATGATCAGGATGTCGGGAAAGGAGAAGGGCGGGCGCAGATTCCGCGTGCCGTGCAGCCGTTCGGGGAGGAGGTCGGCGGCATGGCGCAGCAGGCAGACGAGGCCCAGCATGAGTGCGGCCCGGATCAGGGAGGGCGGCGCGCCGCCAAGCCACAAATAGACCGCGGCCAGCGGCACGCTGAGCAGGGCCATGAGGCTGTAGGCGGGCATCCTGAGAAAGAAGCGCGGGAAAAAGAGGCCGATGAGGGCGCTTGCCGCCAGCGCGCCGAGCCCCGCAACCGCCAGATGCTGGCCCGAGAGCGCGAGGCTGTGCATGAGCCCGGCCGCGTTGACCCGTTGGAGATCAGGGGTGCGCAGGAGAAAGCGATCCCCGAAGAGCAGGGCCGGAATGACCGGAGAGACGGCCCCGGCCCGTATGCCTTCTTCCCCTTGTTTCAGGCGCGCTTCATGTTCCTCTGCGGTGTGGCGGGGTGCGCCCTTTCCTTCCGGCGCGGAGACGCGGGGAGGCTGTGCGGGGAAGGCCTCGGCGTCTTCTCGGAGGGCGGGAGGTGCGCCCGTGGCCTCTACCGCAAGGCCCGGCAAAAAGGCCGCCGCATCGAAAGGGGCCGCCGCGTCCGCCACCTTTTGCCGCAGGCGCTCGCGCAGGGCCGCTCTTGGGGAAGGCGCGCCGGATACCACAATATCCGCCTTGTCTTCCTTGGTCCATGCCTGAAAGAAGACGCCTTGGCGGTGCCAGTAGATTTCGCTGTTCCAGAGGCCGCTGTTGCGGAAGCCGCGCACGGGGCGGATTTTCAGCCTGCCGCTCAGCGTTTGGGAGGGAAGCGGGCGCGGGCCCTGCGGCCTTTCCCACGTCAGGGCCAGATCGCCCGGCAGCGCCTCAGAGTCCGGGTCCGGCCGGACGCCTCTCAGCACGACGTGCAGACGCTCATCGGGCAGGCCGCGCACGCGGACGACGGTTCCCTCTACGGCGACGGCCCGCTGGGAGGTGAGCGCTTTTTCGAGCCATGCCGGGACCGTTTCCGGGACGGCGGGTTCCGCCTTCACGCCCGTCCACCAGCCCGCAGCTATGCAGAGCAGCGCGGCAAGACAACACAAGGGGCGGCGTGTCCGGCTGTCCGTCCATGCGAGGAGCCCGCAGGCGGTCAGGGCCGGAAGCGGAAAGCGCGCCGCCACGATGCCCGCAGCGAAGAAAAGGATCAGCGTTTCCCAAAAGAGCAGCGGCTGGAGCGGAGGAAGGGGAGAGGGCGCGTGTCGCATCAAGGAGGGCGGTCCCGGTTGAGCGGATCGGGAAAAGGCGTCCGGCGGGCGGGGCACCCCTTGCCGCGACGGAGGCGGCGAAGCGGACATCCTGCGCTTCGCCGCCGGGGATATGCGTGGCCGCCCTTACTTGCCGAGGGTCACGGCGATGGCGTCGAGGGCCTGCTCCATAAGGTAGGGCTGGGCCTGCGTGCCCATATGCCCGAGACGGAAGACCTTGCCCGCCATCGGCCCGAAACTGCCCGTGCAGATGAGCCCGTGGCGGCGCAGGGCTTCTTTCCATTCCGGCCACGTGTAGCCGTCCGGGATCATGGCGGCGGTGACGGTGGGGGCGTTGACGGCGTCGGGGGCGGTCCAGAGCTTCACGCCGAGCTCGGCCAATCCCTCGCGGCAGCGGGCGGCCACGGCTTCGTGACGGGCGAAGGCGGCCTGCGTGCCTTCCTTGAAGATGGCCTGCGCCCCGGCGTGGAGCGCGGCGACGCCGTGCCAGTTCGGGGTATAGGGGCAGCGTCCGTCCGTGCGTACGGTGCGGAAAGGCAGGATGGAATCGTAGCCTTGATACTGCACTTCCTCCATACGGGCCCACGCCGCGTCGCTGACGCCCACCATGCTCATGCTCGGGGGGCAGCTCAGGCACTTCTGGGAACCGCCGAGGAGCAGGTCCACGTTCCACTCGTCCATGTGCACGGGCGCGCCGCCGAGGCTGGCTACGGCGTCCACGTAGAAGAGCGGTACGCCCAAATCTTTCTTCAGCTTGCCGAGGGAAGCCAAGGGGTTCAGCGTGCCGGACGGCGTTTCGCAGTGCACGGCGGTGAGCATGACCGGTTTGACGCGGCGGATGGCGTCTTCAATGATCGACAGATCGTCAATGGTGGAGTCGTAGGGCAGGGAAACCTTTTCCACGACGCAGCCGAAGGAGGCCGCCATGTCGGCCACACCGTCGCCGAAAACGCCCGTGCCCACGGTGACCACGGGATCGCCCGGCTTCAGGCAGCTTTTCAGCGCGCCCCAGAGGGCCAGCATCCCTTCGCCCGTCATGAGTACGACGTCGTTGGTCGTGCCCATGAGTCTGGCGAGGCTGCGGCTGGTGGCGTCGTAGAGGCACATGAAATCGGATTCGACCTGACCGGAACCGTAATCCCTGCCGAGTACGGCGATCACGTCCTCGTGCAGGGCGACCGGGCCGGGAACCATGGGGATGGGAGCGTAACTCATGCTGTGTTCCTTATGCGTTCTTTGGTTTGGAGGCGGACGTTTCGGCAGGGGGAAGGGGGACGTTTTCGAGGTCCACAAGCCGCACGTCGCCGTCCGTGATGTGCGTGTTCAAAAAGAGGCTGCCCGTGCGCGTGAAGCGCTGCGGGTCGTCGGTGATGAAAAAGAGCATGTCGCCGGAACGTCCGGGTTCTGGGTGGGAGAGCCCGCGTTCCTCAAGGCGGCGCTTCACCACTTGGGCTGTGGTGGCCGCCGAATCCACGATGGTGGCCCCCCCGCCCACGACCTTGCGGATGGCCGAGGCCAGCATGGGGTAGTGCGTGCAGCCGAGCACGAGGCAGTCGGGCGCGGGCGCTTTGCGGAAAAGCGGTTCAAGATAGCGGGCGGCCACGCCCTCTACGATGGGACCGTCGAACCAGCCTTCCTCGGCCAGCGGCACGAAGAGGGGGCAGGCGAGGCTGCGGACCTGCGCGTCCGGGCGGCGGCGGAGGATGGCCTCGGCATAGGCCCCGCTGCGGATGGTGGACTCGGTAGCGATGACGGCGATGTCGCCCGAAAGGGACGCTTCGCAGGCGGCGCGCGCGCCGGGCTCCACCACGCCGATGATGGGCATGTCCGGCCACGTCTCGCGCAGGGCGGGCAGGGCGGCGGCCGTGGCCGTGTTGCAGGCGATGACGAGCAGCTTGACGCGCAGGCCGATGAGCTTGGCCGCGGCCTGAAGGGTATAGCGGATGATGGTTTTGGGGCTTTTGGCCCCGTAGGGCACGCGGGCCGTGTCTCCAAGGAAGAGGTAGTCCTCTTCGGGCATGAGCCGCCGCATGGCGTCGAGCACGGTGAGGCCGCCTACGCCGGAATCAAAGAGGGCGATGGGGAGCGCGGCGGGGTTGTCGTCCGAGCGCGCGGCGGAAGGTTCGGCAGTCATGTTTTCTCCTTGTGGGGAGGGGCGTCATTGGTATCCGAAGCCGGAAAACGGCCTTGTCCGGGAAGCGGGGTCCCTCCGAAGAAAGGCGGGTTCGCGGACGGCCTATTGCCTTATGGATGTCTGCGCGGGACGTCTGAGGGGCAGGCGTTCCGGGAATGGAGCCGCTCTCTCGTTACGGGAAAAAGGTTCTATTCATGGAGGTCTTGCCGGGGAAGCCGTTGCCGTTCATCGGGTGTCCGGCATCCGGCGAACACCGGAAGAGTGCTCTCGCCTTGATCCGCCGTCCGGCGGCCCCATGCCCCGTGCGGTACGTTCATGCCTCCATGAGCCGGCATTGGCAGGACGCGAGAGGCGTTTGCAGGCTGCCGAGGATGCGTTCCAGCAAAATGCCTTCCCGGGAAGGCAGGCCCTGTCCGAAGGTGGCCCGGATGCCCAGCGTGACGAACTGCACGGCCCGGTCGAGGGCGATGGACAGGCTGTCGCCCTGAATGAGGCTGCCCGTGAGCACGCTTGAGAAGGTATCCCCGGTGCCGGGATAGTGGGCCGGGATATAGGAGCAGTCCACGCGCCAGAAGCGGTCTTCCTCGCGCTCGTAGGCGATGACCGAGGTGTTCTGGCCGGGATCGCGTCCGTCCACGAGCAGCGGCACGCTGGTGGCGACCACGGTCTTGGGCCCCATACCGGAGAGGCGGCGCAGGCGTGCCCGCACTTCCTCGGGCGTGATCCGGGGCGTGCAGGGCTCGTCGAGGAGAAAGGCCACTTCGGTGATGTTCGGGGTGATGATGTCCGCGCGGGTGATGAGCCAGCGCATCTTTTCCACCATTTCCGGGGTCATGGTGGCGTCGAGCACGCCGTTGTCGCCGAGCACCGGGTCCACCACGGCAAGGCCGCCGGGCGCAAGGCAGGTCTCGATGCAGCGGGCTACGGATTCCATCTGTTCGGGAGAGGCCATAAAGCCCGAATAGACGCCGTCGAAGCGCAGGCCGAGGCGTTCCCAGTGGTCAAGGATGCCGCCCAGCTCGCCGGTGAGATCGCAGAGCGTGTAGTCGGTGAATTCCACCGTATGCGTGGACAGCACGGCGGTGGGCATGGGGCAGACCTGAATGCCCATGCAGGACAGGATCGGAATCGCCACAGTGAGCGAGGTGCGACCGAAACCCGACATATCGTGGATGGCGGCGACTCTGGGAACCGGATTGCGCATGGCGTGCCTCGGAAAAAAGTGTGCGGGAAAAGGAGCTCCTTTTCCCAAGGGGCCGGATTTTCCCACAGCGGCGGCGGCAAATCAAGGCCGTACGGGGAGGCCCGATGCGGAAAGGCGGACCTCCCTTCCTTTTCAGGAGTGTCTGCCCGGCAGGAGGAACGGCATGGCAGGAGGAACGGCAAGGCCCACGCCGCTCTTTGAAAGGATAGAGAGAAAAGGCCGCCTTGCCACGCCGTCCCCTCGCCAACCGCCCGGGAAAGGTGCGCCGTTTGGGAGAGAGCGTCCCTCAAGCGTCTCTTGTTTTGCCGCGCGCCGCAAGGAGAGGCAAGGCCGCCGCGTCTGGAGAAGGACGGACTCGGGCCGCCGGAAAGGGGGCCTCCCGGCGGGAAAAAAGTCGCGCCCGGGCGTGGCCCATACCAAAGCGGCCACCGCGAAGCCGTCTTTTCCCGATGCCCGGCCTTGCAAGGGAGGAAAGGACGCCTCGACGGTGCGCCGCACGTCTTGGCCATCCTTTTTCCTTGTTTTCTTGTGGAAAAAACCGGCTTTCGCGGGCGGCGTCTCGAAAGGGGCCGACCCTTGGCCCGTTAGCCCTTGAACACCCGCGCGGAGGCCAGCGACTGGGTGGTGGGCATGATCTCCACCTGCGAGACGTTGACGTGGGCAGGGCGGGTAGTCACCCACCAGATGGCGTCGGCCACGTCTTCCGGGCGCAGCGGGTGGGCGTTCTTGTAGAGGTTCTCGAAACGGGATTCGTCGCCCTTGAAACGGACGTCGGAAAATTCCGATTCCAGAAGGCCCGGCTCGATGTCGGTCACGCGCACGCCCGTACCATGCAGATCGCAGCGCAGGCCGCGCGAGAATTGCAGCACGAAGCCTTTGCTCGCGCCGTAGACGTTGCTGCCCGGATAGGCGTAGGTCCCGGCGATGGAGCCCAGATTGACCACGTGCCCGGCCTTGCGCGCCACCATGCCCGGGAGGGCGGCGCGGGTGCAGTAGAGCAGGCCCTTGATGTTGGTGTCGACCATCGTATCCCAGTCGTCGAGGGAACATTCCTGCGCGGGCTCAAGCCCGAGGGCCAGCCCGGCGTTGTTCACCAGCACATCGATGTCGCCCATAGCCTTGAAGACCTGCTCCACCTCGTCGCGATGGCGCACGTCGAGCCGGGCGGTACGGATGCGGTCGGGATGTTCCGCCGCCAGCGCCGCAAGACGCTCCTCGCGCCGCCCGAGGGCGACGGCTTCCCAACCTTCCTTGACGAAACGCTCGACCGTGGCCCGGCCGATCCCCGAGGTGGCTCCGGTAACGCAGACAACTGGCATAGGAAACTCCTTTGATTTCAGGGTCAAAAAAAGCCGCTCCCTTCTGCCTATCGAAAAGGGAGCGGCCGGTCAACGACGCGATGTTTTTACCGAGGGCCGGGGTTTTGGGCTCTCGTGAGGATTCCCGGAGAGGTAAGCCCTTACGGACGGGCGGCCCCCTTCATCAAAGAGAACCCGGCAGACGGATTCCGCAAGCGCGGCGGCCCCTCCATACAGGGCGATGCCGTTTGCGGAAAAACGGCAAGAGCGTGAGGTCCCCTTCTTCATCACGGGGCATTCGTCGGACCCTCTCTGATGCAATATCGAGGAAACAAAGGGCTATCGCCATGTACGGGCTTCCTTTCCTGCAAAGCCGGAAAGAAGGCCGGGGCGATGGTACGCCGGATAGGGAGCCTGCGGTGGGGTACATGCCTTTTCCCGTGAGAGCTGAAAGCCCTTATCGGTTTTCCTCAGTCCTCTGCCTCAATCCTTTTGGTCTTCCAGCGGTTGTGCATCCAGAACCACTGCTCGGGCGCGCGGCGCACCATGCGCTCGATGGCGCCGGTATAAAAGACGGCCACCGCCCGGCTTCTGGATTCCGCATCGCCTTGCAAGAGGGCCGCGTCGAGCGGCTCCTCCATGATCAGGCGGTAGCGGTCGCCGTCACGCATGAGGAAAACGGGCCAGACCAGCGCCTTGCCGCGCACGGCGAGGACGGCGGGACCCTTGTTGACGGCGGCCTCCTCACCCAGAAAGGGCAGGAAGAACGCCTCGCTGCGGCCCGTGTTGTGATCCGCGAGGAAGGCGGCGTAGCCGTTTTTGCGCAGCGTGCGCAGTACGCGGAAGGCGGCCTCGCGGTGGCCGATGACCTCCGCCCCTCGGCTGGAGCGCAGGCGGGTGGTCACGTAATGCAGCACCTTGTTCTTGTAGGTGCGCACCACGGTCAGACGCGGGCGCGTGGAAATGTCACCCAGAAGGCTCGCCAGAAGTTCCCAGCCGCCGAAGTGCGCCGTGGTGATCACGGCGGGGCGGTCCTCGTTTTTGAGGCGTTCCAGAAGGTCGGGCCGTTCCACGTCCAGCAGAGGATGATCAAGGCCGAAATCGGGCGCGAGCACGGATTCCAGAAAGGAGCGGGCGTTGTGCGTGAAGCTGGCCCGGGCCAGCGATTCCGCCGTGGCCCACGGCAGATCAAGATGCGTGGCGATGTTGCGCACGGCCAGACGTCGCCGTCCGCGCAGGCAGGCCCAGAACGCCGCGCCAAGGCCCCTGCCCAGCGAGCGGATGCCCGGATAGCCCATTTTGCCGAGCAGTGCGGCGAAGGCATAGGCGAGGTGCGCCGCCATGTCCGACAGCGCCGCCGTCATGCGCCCGAAAAGGGAGAGCTGCGGGGGGAGCTTGGGGGGACGCAGGGCTTCGAGCTTTTCCTCAAGGCGGCGGCACTCCTGCGCGACCGCCTCCGCATCACGGGGATCGCAGTCCACGCGGTAGGCGTCGGCGCAGACCATCGTGACCCGGCTGAAGGGCAGGGGCAGTTGAAAGCGGTCCCAGCTTTTAAAGACCTTGCGCCGCTCCATGAAGAGGCGGATGGGGACGATGGGCGCGTCGGCCCGGCTTGCGAGAAAGACCGCCCCTTCCTTGACCTGATGGCGCGGCCCGCGCGGTCCGTCCACGGTCACGCAGCCGCACAGCCCGGCTTCGCGCATCCGTTTCGCGGCGGCGAGCAGCGCCTTGACCCCGCCGCGCGAGCTTGAACCGCGCGCCGTCTCAAGGCCCATGCGTTCGAGGACCCCGGCGAGGAGATCGCCGTCATCGCTCTGGCTGACCAGAGCGATGATATTGAGGCGGCGTTTCAGATAGATGAGGGGGAAAAGCTCGTCGTGCCACAGGCAGAGCACGACTGGCCGTCCGTGATCGGTTGTGGTTTCGATGGCGGCACGGTTGATTTCCGTATAGCGGAGAGAGCGGCACCACAGGCGGTAGAGCAAGTAGACGGGAGAGGCAAGCCAGCCCAGAAAGGATTTCCGGGAGGCGGGTCGGGAAGGGGACATCAGGACTCCGTGGAGGCGGTTTCCGTGCCGCAAGGCTCGTCGAGGGCGCGGAACTGCATGTTGTACAAACGTGTATAAAGCTCGCAACGTCCGAGCAGTTCCTCATGCCGCCCGATGTCCACGATTTGGCCGCACTCCATGACCACGATGCGATCCGCCTCCAGAATGGTGGACAGGCGATGGGCGATGATCAGGCTGGTGCGGTTGAGCATGAGGTTGTCGAGGGCTTTCTGGACCATGTGCTCGGACTCGGAATCAAGGGCGCTGGTGGCCTCGTCGAGGATGAGGATTTCGGGATTCTTGAGCACGGCGCGCGCGATGGAGAGTCGCTGGCGCTGGCCGCCCGAGAGCTTCGAGCCGCAGTCGCCGATGTTGGTGTCGTAGCCGCGGGGCGTCTCGGTGATGAATTCGTGGGCGTTGGCGATGCGCGCCGCGGCGACGATCTCGTCGTGCGTGGCGCCCGGACGGCCCAGGGCGATGTTGTTCTCGATGGTGTCGTTGAAGAGCACCGTGTTCTGCGCCACGACGCTCATGTGGGCGCGCAGGCTCTCCTGCGTGTATTCGCGGATCGACACGCCGTCGATGAGTATGTCGCCCGACGTGGGGTCGTAGAACCGGGGTATCAGCTCGCTGAGCGTCGATTTGCCGCCGCCCGAGGGACCCACGAGCGCCACGGTTTCGCCGCGCCGGATGTCGAGCGTGATGCCGCCGATCACCTCGCGTGCGCCATCGTAGGTGAAGTGCACGTCGCGCAGCTCGATGCGGTCGTGCAGGCCGTCGAGGGTTTTCGCGTCGGGCCGGTCCTCGATTTCGGGCTGCGCGTCGAGCACGGCGAAGATGCGTTCGCCGGCGGCGATGCCCTGGTTGATGGTGGCGAACTGGTCGATGAACGAGCGCACGGGGCGCGTGATCTGCGAGAACATGGCCAGGAAAGCGACGAAGCCGCCGGCGTCGAGCGAGCCGCGCACTACGAGCATGCCGCCGAAGACGAGGATGACGCCCGCGGCCGAGATGCCCAGGAATTCGCTCATGGGCGACGCCAGTTGCTGGCGTCGCACCATCGAGAGCTGGAGACGCGAGAAGTCGGCGTTCAGCGCGTGGAACTTCCCGCGGATGTAATCCGTGGCGTTGTAGCTCTTGATGACCTTGATGCCCGAGAGCGACTCGTCGAGGCTGCTCACCATGTCGCCCATGCGCTCCTGGCTGGTGCGCGCGGGGTGGCGCAGCCGCTTGACGATGCTGCCGATGAGCAGCGCCACGAGGGGCAGGAAGACGATCGAGAAGATCGACAGCTCCCACGAAATCATGAACATGGCCACCAGGTAGCCGATGATGAGCAGCGGCTCGCGGAAAGCGACCTGGAGCGTGTTGGTGATGCAGAACTGCACGATCATCACGTCCTGCGTGATGCGCGACATGATGTCGCCCTTGCGCTGGTCGCTCAGGTAGCCTACGTTCATGCCGATCACCTTGTCGAACATGCGGTTGCGCATCTGCTGGAGCGAACGCGTGCGCAGGTTCTCGATGGTCCAGGCGCTCAGGTAGCGGAACGTGTTGCTCAGCAGGCTCGTCAGCATGACCGTCGCGGCCAGCAGCACGAGGATGTTGAATATCCGGAATTCCGTGCCGAAGATGCGGGTGTAGAGGTAGTCGATGGTCTGCGAGAAAGTCTGCTGGTCGATGCCGAAGCGCGCCGGGAGCTCGTACACGGGTTCGAACCGGTAGTCGGGGTCGAACAGCGTGGAGAGTATGGGGATAATCAGCACGAAGTTGATCGTGTTGAACAGGGCGTAGAATACGGCGTAGAAAAAGTAGGGTACGGCATAGCGCGAAATCGGGCGGGCGAAACCGAGCAGCCGCATATAGGTTCTGAACATTGCAGTCGTGTTTTGGGTTGGGTATATACGATGCAAAGATACGAAAAATCGTGCGCAAATGCAAGTGCGCTTACATTTTGCCGCGCGGCGGCGGCCGCGGCGCAGCC
>OFGR01002120.1_pt1 | contig 13842 bp, 10 predicted proteins | sample 1521811 | NCBI WGS metagenome assembly OFGR01 (sample SAMEA3504098, study PRJEB24116) | mouse gut metagenome | biome: mouse gut; feature: mouse-associated habitat; material: faeces | place: Denmark | collected 2011
GCTTTTCCACCGCCGTCACCCGTTGCTCCAGGGTTTCCGGGTCGTCGGCGGTGACCTCCACCAGTGTGTGCATATAGTAGAAGTCCTCACCCTGGCGGTTCATCACGTCCTTCAGGTACAGCCCGGAGCTGATGGCGCTGTCCAGCTCCTCAAAGTCCTGGCGGGTATCGCCTACGTCCCTCATCCGGGAGCGGTTCACCATGGTGGTCTGAGAGATTTTTGAGAGAATCTTTTCCTTGGATTGGCGTTTCACCATAAAGCTCAGGCTGACGCCCTCGCCCGCCTCCACCAGCGGAGCCAGCCAGCAGGAGCCCACGGTGGTGGAGTAGCCGTAGCCCGCCACATAGAGGTAGGCATGAAAAATGCCGTCCACTACGATGTAGTCCCGGCTTTTGGTGTCAATGGTGGTGGGGGACAGAATGTCCAGAATGGTGGTGGACCCGGCCTCCAGCTCGGTGAGGTCGGGCTTTTCCTCGCCCATAATCAGGCGTTTGAGAGAAAAAGGCTGGTCATTTTTCTTTTTGGGGGACTGTGCCTTTTTCTTTTGCTTCACAGGCGTTTTTTTCGTTTTCTTCTGCATTATGTTACTCCTTAATATAACGATTAAGGCTTTTCGGGCCTTGAATCAGATAGGATAATATGATATAGTTTAGAAAATGAAACAGTGATAAATCAAAATTTAAATAGGGCAGTAGGTGGAAAGAGGTAATGCAATGAAGTACCTGATGAAATATTTCATAGATTTTATAGTATTGGTTTTCCTGTATGTTTTCGTCTTTTTCAGGAAATGGAAGGCCCAAGGTAGAGATAGTCTGCTTGTCAATACCCTCATGTACGCATATCTCTCTCTGGTACTCTATTTTACTATGATGCCGGTGGTCGTATCTATCCCATTCATACTGGACCATCCCTATAAACCCATGAATTTGGTGCCATTTATTGATGTTTCTTTGGGAAGAGGGGATTTTTTTAGACAAGTGTTCTTGAACATTGTCATGACTTTGCCTTTTGGCTTTCTGTTTCCGCTGACCCGGGACAAAAAGGCCAAATTCGGTGTGACGGTGTTTTTCTGCTTTATGATGAGTCTGGGCATTGAACTGTTACAACCATTTTTTGACCGCTCCTCAGATATCACGGATTTAATCACGAACATTATCGGCGGAGCGCTGGGCTATGGCCTTTATACTATTTTTAAGCCGATCACCTTTTGGATATTGAAACGATTGAAAGACAGATGACAAAGCTATTTTCAGTAAATTTTAGTTTATTGGGCGGATGTCAGTATCGGACAGCCGCCTTTTTCACGCCCATTACTCATAAATCCCGTGGATAGCAGTGGTCATGTCAAAGACACCCTCGGGCAGCTTGACCCGCTGGCTGGTGCGTTTGTTTATGATCTCATACAGCAGCTTCAGGATGAAGTCGTCCGAAAATCGAGGCTCCAGCACCTCCAGCTCGCACAGATCCAGGTAGCGCCGGGCGGTGTCCGCCTCCTCATTCAGACGCTGGATGATGGCGGCGATGCTGTGCCCTTTGGACTTCATGTTGGCCTCGTACTGGAAAATAAGGAAAAAGCGGTGCCGGATGGCGTCGCTGGCCACCCCCTCGCCGATCTGGGCGATGTTGTCCTCGATCATCTCCCGGCAGCACTCGTTGTCCTCAGCCGCCCCATACTCCCGCATCCGGTCCACATAGGTGGCGGTGTCGGCGGGGAGAGTGCGGGCCTCCAGCTGTAAGCTGTCCGGGGCAATCTTCAAATAGGCCGCATAGCTTGCAATGATATTTTGCCGGTCATTGGGGGACTTGAGGTAGATGTTCACCGGCAGCACCTCTAAAATCTTGACAAATCGGTTATCCCGGGTGATGACCACACCGTTGATGATATTTTTAATGGGCAGCCAGGCCTGGATACTGTCCCGCCAGGCTCCGCCCCCGGCGGTCTTGACACCGCCGCCGAAAATCAGTTCTTTGATGTTCAAATCTTGCACTCCCCTCGGTAAAAAATCAGACGGCGGTTTTTCCGCCAGCGCCACCAGCAGCCCAGCCACCGGGTCAGGCTGTCGTCGCTGATTCCGATGAGCCCAAAGCCGCCCACGGGTACAATGACGGTCATGGTGACCATGATCTTGGGCGTCAGGGCCAGCGGCAGCAGGACGATGCACAGATACAGGATAGGCAGGGTGAGCAGGATGGCCTCGATCATGTTGCGAATCTCAAACAGGCCCATCACCCGGCCGGCATCGGTAAAGTTGGTAGGGATGTAGTAGGTCTCATTCATCCGGGACATCCTCCTCCGGCTGGAGCAGGCGGCCCTTGTGGACCGCAAAGCTCCGTTCTAACGCGTTGAGCCGTTCACGCCGCTGGAGGATCACAGCGTCCACGGCGGCGCCCAGCTTGTCCTCCAGTCGGGGCGTGGGGGAAATCTCCCCCAGCTCCGCCCGGCTGATGTACTGGTTGGACAGCCCAGAGGCTGCAGACAGCTCCGACAGCGGAATGTCGTGCCGAAGGCGCAGGGCCCGCAGATTTGTTTTTCGTTCCAACATATTTGCCCCCTTTCATGGAGACAGGACCCAAAACGGCCCGCCGGCGGAGCCAACCTTGCGGCTGGCCTCGCCGGTGACAATTCTTAGGTCCCATTCCTTGTTGCTTCTCTTGACGCTGGCCGGGTCGGCCACCAGAAGTTTGCCGTCAGAGGTGACGCCCCGCAGGACGATAAAGTGTCCGCTGTTGGTAAAGTGTCCCTTGGTCATGATGGCGATGACCAGCTTGCCCTCTTGCAGGGCCTCCACCAGCTTTTTGCCGTCCCGGCCAATGCTGGTCACGGTCAGACCGTAATGCCGTCCGCCGTTGGGGATCAGGCTGTGGTAGCTTCCGCTGCCCTCACAGAGCCCACCGTTCGCCACCGACCACTGGGCCACGTCATAGGGGGTGACCTTGTTGCCGGTCAGGGAGGCCACGGCGATGGCAAGGGCCGTGGGGCCGCAGCCTGCCCGGCCGATGGTGCTGGTCTTGCCGTAGGGCTTATTCCCCCACCGGGCGTCCGTCTGATTGTAGTAGACCACAGGGGTCTCAGCGTTGGTAAAGGTGATGTCGCCGTAGTCGGTGCCGTAGTACCCAGAGCCGTCTGTGTCGCCGACGGTCACCCGCTGGTCCTCCGCCATGACGGAGTAGAGCAGCGTGGCCCAGTCCTTCTCCGCCTGGGAGAAGCCCAGCCGGGTCATGTACGCCTCGGGAGTCAGGTCCCAGACGGAGATGTTCAGCACCCGGTCGGTAATGGAGGCGGAGTAGTCCAGTTTGCCGCAGAGCAGATCCTCCAGGGCGTCATCATCCATAACAGCCAAATCCTGTTTGTACCGGACGGAGCCGATGGCGATAAGCCAATTCTGGTTCATACCGCCGGAGCCGTCCGTTACCTTATATTCATCGTAGCCCGAAAAGCCGGGGAGAACGTTGTTGACAAGGCGCTCCAGGGCCGATTGGTGCTTCCTGTTGATACTCTGATAAGCGTTGGTCAACCGCTGGGCAGAGCCAGTAAAGTCTACGATACCCTGATCCGTGGCGCTGGCAAAGCCGAACACGGTATTGGGCAGCACTGTGAAAATCAGCAAGGGCAGGAGCAGCAGCGTGGCCAAAACGCCCGAAATTACCTTGGGTAAAATAGATGTGCTTTTTGCGCTATACACTTGTGAGACCTCCCTCCCGTTTGGTCTGTCGTGTGGGCTTCTGTTTCGATGGTCCGCCGCCCAGCTTCTGGCCTGGGGGTGTGCGGGAGCCTGGCGCAGTTCCTGCCATGCCGGGGCGGGGAACGGAGCCGCCGCTCTTCACCGGGAGCTTGTCCTTCTTGGAGGCCCGGCGTTGTTCCTGCTGTGCCGGGCTGGAGCTCTGCGCCCCAGACGTGGGCGCGGCGGGTGTCGGGGGCATATTCCTGCTGTGCCGGGGTTCTGTGGCAGGAGGACGCTGTGTGCTGCGGGTCCCCATTCCTGCTGCGCCGGGTTGAGAGCCGGAAGTTCCCATCCCAGGCTTTCCACTTGTTGGCGGCGTCCCGGTTCCTGCTGCACCGGACTGAGAGATTTCCATTTTCTGAGAGGTTTTGGAGAATGTACCGCCGAAACCACCGCCTCGGGGTGTGCCGCTGGGCCTTCCCCCGAACGTGCCGCCACCGCGAGGCGTATCCGTTTTTGCACCAGCGCCGCCAAAGCCGCTGTGAGTATCGCTAGAGCTACCACCAAAACCTCCGCTGCGGGGAGTACCCTCGCCGGTGAAACCGCCGTCTCTCGGGGTGTCCTTGGAAAATCCGCCGCCACGGGGAGTACCCTTGCCGGTGAAGCCGCCGCCTCTGCTGGGGGCGCTGCCGGTAAAGCCGCCGCCCTGGGGACCGTGAAAGCCAGTGAATCCGCTGGAAGAAGTGGATTTTTCCTCTGTTTTGCTCTGACTGTCGGGCGGCGTGACATAGCTGGAGCCCCGGCGAGTACCGGGCTGCACCGACGTTTTCCTGCTGGACCGGTCCGGACGGAATGTACCGCCGGGGCCAGTTCTCTGACCGCCAGATGTGCGTTCCTGCCCTGCCGTCTGACGCTGACCGTTGGTCTGGGTCTGGGACGTATTCTGCTGGGATGTGTGCCGGTTTTGTTCCTGCCGGGTGTTGGACTGCTGTTCCTGCCGGGTATCGGTCTGGCTGGTCTGCGTCCTGCCGCCACCGTAGCGGGGACCTCCGGCCGCCTGGGCCGCAACGCCACCAATCCCGCCGACAGCGCCAGCTGCAGCGCCAAAACCTTTCCCGGCGCCCTTGAAGGCTCTGCCAGCCGCGCCTTTTCCTATGCCGGCGCTCTTGCCAACCCCTGCCGCCGCTTTTCCGGTCAGGCCCAGAGCGCCGCCAATCCCGTTTGCTGCGCCTTTCGTCACCATAGACAGAGCGGTACGGAATACGGTGTAGGCGATCACGCCGGGGAGGCTGGATTTGTTTCCGGTAATGGCCGGATTCAGGCCGATCCGGGTGATAATTTCGTCCGCCTTTTTCGCCACCTTGACAATGCTGACAATGAGTACCATCCATAGGAATACGTCGGGAAAGCTGGGGACGGTGGACACCACCGACAGCATCATTTTGAAAAAGACAATGTTGGTGGCCATGAGGAAGCACATACTGCCGAACATCCGGCACCAGCCGGAGAAAATCTCCGATGTGCTCTTGCTGCCGCCCATGGCGAAAGCCAGCGGGGCCATGACGGTGAGCATGGCAAGCACCATGTACCGCTCCGCCACCTCCAGCAGCAGGGAGAACACCATGAACATGGTGATGAGGTCAAAGATGATGACCAGCAGCCAGGAGGCGGTAAAGACACCAAAGACGCTGCCGTCCACCAGCTGGACGTTGATGGCGTCCGGGACCTCCAGCAAGGCGATCACTTTGCTGGTCATGCCCAACACGATCTCGCAGATTTGCGGGCTGGCCAGCAGGAGAAAGCCGAACACGAAAGTCCGGGCAAAGAGCAGCTTGGGATCCTCCCCCTCGAAGCCCAGCCCGGCGGCCATGCTCCGCAGGGCCTGGAACACCAGGTTCCCCAGCAGCAGCGCCCAGCCTACCGCCAAAATGATTTGCTGTATGTCCCCCATGACGGGGATGTGGGTCTTGATGTAGGCGAAATCCAGGCTCATAACGTCCAGCAGGGCCGAGGAAAAGTAATTCCAGATTTCCAAAATCAGGCCGTAGACCCACTCAAAGAAGCCTTGAAAAAGAAATTCCAGCAGCGTCAACACCTCCTATCTCATTTCCCCAGCAGTCCCACCCTTCTCTCTGCTGTCTTGCGAAAAGTTCAAGTCTTTCTGCGCCGTCAAACATATCCTCTAACATTTTATAAGCGCATACCGGCTTGCGGCTGTGGTATGAAGCAGGCTCCCGCATGACTGTTGTGTACTTGCCAAAGCATTCTCGCCTGGGCATCAGGATTTTGTTCGGCTTGTAAAACCATAGCAGATACTCGTGGCTGAATCGAACAGTGAAGGCGGGCGCAATCCCATTCTCTTTATCCCAGATGAAGCGGGCGTGGAGTTTATATCCGCGCTTTTCCATTTGGAGCGATGTTTCCAGCAAAAATTTATCTATTGTCCAGATAAATATGTTGTGCTTTTCGTTCGTCCGCTCAAAAAATGGGTCCTGCGTCTTAAAGCAGTCTCCCACTGCCATTGTCGGATAATCAAGCTGTCTGCCCTGATTCGGACGGCATTTTCGGATATGCCCCTTCCTTTGCGGCCAGGGTGGGTCCGTATAAATCAGGTCGTACCGTTTATCCGTTTTGGATATATCTGTAATGATCATCAGGGCGTCAGGGTAGCCAGACCGCTGAACAGTGGGGTGACGTAGGCGATAAAGGCCCCAATACCGTTTATAATCATCCAGGCGATCCAGATGCGCTTGAGCCAGTCCCAGGCCTGATCGACCTTGTGCTGGTTGTTGGACAGCTTGGCCCCCACCACAGCCACGGCGGACATCAGGCCGGCCAGGACAGTGCTGACGCCGGCGATTTTGCCGTAGACATCCACAATGATCCGGTTGGCGACCGTCCACATATCGTCCAGGGCGAAGGCAGGTGTCACCATGCAGGCGCACAGCACCACCACGGCCATGGTCTGGACGTAGTATCTGGGGAGTCGGGGGCAAAACCGCGCCCAAAAGTTTCGTTTCTTCAAAAAAAGACCTCCTATACAAACCGGCGAGGATGTGATATACTTGCCTCTCGGTGATGAAAATGATTTTTGCTTGTGATAAGTGCCATTTCCTATTCAGCCGCACCCGACAGCCGGAACAGTGCCCCGATTGCGGCAAGTTCGCCGTCCGTGAGGCGACTGAGGCGGAGCGGCAGGAGTATGAGGAACACCTGAAGGAATTCCAGAACGGTTAAATATAAAATGGGACTTGATATTATGAGAGAAAATAAGTACGATGACTGCGTATTTTTTCAGAAATACAGCGAGATGAATCGTTCCCGGCAAGGACTTGCCGGAGCTGGTGAATGGTACGAGCTGGAAAAGCTGTTACCGGATTTTCGGGGTTTATCCGTTCTGGACCTGGGCTGCGGTTATGGCTGGCACTGTAAGTACGCAGCCGAACATGGGGCCGCCTATGTGCTGGGGACGGACATCTCCCATAACATGCTGGAAGCCGCCGCGCAGAAAAATCCCGGTCTCAACATTGAATACCGGCAAGCCGCTATGGAGGATCTGCAATTTGCAGACGCCAATTTCGATGTGGTATTAAGTTCCCTGGCCTTTCATTATGTCGCTGATTTTACCTCACTGGTCCGGAATATCAGCCACTGGCTGAAGCCGGGCGGCAGATTCGTCTTTTCAGTTGAGCACCCCGTATTTACCGCCTACGGCTCTCAGGACTGGTACTATGATGAAAACGGTAATATTCTTCACTTTCCCGTAGATAATTACTATCTGGAAGGGAAGCGTGACGCAATCTTTCTGGGTGAGCAGGTTACAAAATACCACCGGACGCTAACCACCTATCTTGAAACGCTTATAGCAAACGGATTTCGGCTTCAGCATGTGGTGGAGCCTCAGCCCCCAGGGCATATGATGGATATCCCGGGCATGAAAGACGAGCTGCGAAGGCCCATGATGATGTTGGTTTCAGCGACTAGGGAAGGGTGATGGTCAGTTATAGACCGCCTGGGCGATCATGCCGATATGCCGGGCGAAGCAGGCCAGGAGCAGCGGGTCAAAGATACCGCAAGCCCCGGATACGATCATGTCACTGGCCTGGTCCTGGGGGTAGGCCGGCTTGTAGACCCGGGGGTGGATGAGCGCGTCAAAGGCATCTGCCAGCCCTACCACCTGGACCCAGGGGGGTGATGCTGTCCCCGGCCAGCCGGTCCGGGTAGCCGCTGCCGTCCCACCGTTCATGGTGGTGGCGGCACACGTCGCAGATCAGAGGAAACGCCTCGCACTCCCGCAACTCCGGGATGTTCTCCAGCAGCTCGCAGCCCTGGGTGGTGTGGGACTTCATCACCTCAAATTCTTCCTGGGTCAGACGCCCGGGCTTGTTGAGGATTTCCTGCGGAATGTTTCGCTTGCCCACGTCATGGAGCAGGGCCAGGGTGGCATAAAGCTGTACCTCAGCCATAGTCAGCGGCGGAATGACAGCGGCGGCGGAAAAGGTGCGCAGAAGCTGTTCCATCAGATTTTCAAACTGTACGCTGTGGGGAGCGTGGTCCATAAGCAACTGCTCCCGGCGCAGAACAGTAAATGCGGGTTCTATATTCAATTTTAGTTCACCTCTACCTTAATATAATGCGAGGGACGACCCGATGGGCCGTCCCTCTTTTCAGTTTAGTAGCCGGTCTTGGGGAGGGTGGGAACGTAAGTGGGCGTCAGCTTGCGGATGATGGTGAGCCAGGTAGCCTGGGCAGTCTGCCAGGTGCCCTGGTACTTGCCGCCCACGTCGGCCCGGTTGATGAGCTGGTAGCCGTTGGCCGCCGTCCCGCTGACGGTGACGGTCAAGGTGGGATTGGCCACCGACTGGAAGCCCACGGGCACCTTGCCAAAGTCCAAATACACATCAGTGACATACTCCCCGGCCTGCATGGGGATAGCGTTCAGGCTGAAGGAGTAGTTGCTGCTGGTAATCAGGTTGGACGCCAGCACCTGGTAGGCCCCAGAGTAGTTGGTTTTGTAGAGAATCCGGTAATTCAGCCGGGCACTGTAGGTTCCAGTGGTGAAGATGGTTGCCCGGGCCGCGTCGGTGGGAATGCGGTCATGCCAGTAAAATTCACTGAGCGGTACGTTGCTGGTATTGGCAACAGTGAAGTCATAGCGCATCTGGCTCCCGGCCAGGGCCTCGGCGTTGCCCCGCTTGGTGATGGTCACACCCAGGTTGGAGGGCTTATCATAGTCGCTCACTTTGATGATCTGCCCTGAGTATTCCAGCGTTTCATCAAAAATGGTTCCACTGACCTGCCAATAGGCGGGGGCAGTCACCTCAGTAATTTTATAGCGCCCTAACGGCAGAGGCTTGGAGGCGGCCACGCCTCTGGCATCGGTAGTGATATAATCGACTACCTTGCCTGAGCGGGCCTCGCTGATCTCATAGACCGCGCCCTGGAGGGGAGCGCCGGCAGGGGTCCCGGTGACTTCGTTGTACTCAGCGGCGAATTTGTGGATCTGGAACTGGCCCGTGATGGGGACGTTCTCCCAGGTGATTTCAATGGTCTTGCCCGGCTGGACATAGACGGTCTTGTACTCCTTGTCCAGCTCGTAGCCGGGGGCGGCTTCCAATTCACGGATGAACAGCTTGCCCTTGCCCTGGACGGTCAAATCGTCGATATAAATGTATCCGCCATCGTCCGTGGTGTACTCCCCAATGGGATTTTTGTTTTGGTCGTAGACCAGGAATTTCACGTTATAAATCCCAAGCCCGGTTACGCTGTCGATCTTGTGCAGGATAATACCGCTGAATGGGGCGTTGGTCACGGTCAGGGTAGTCGTCTTGCCGTTCTGGATGGTGAAGTAGTGGGGAGTGCTGTCGAGTTTGAAGCCCTCCGCCGCCTCGACCTCCACACAGTAGTAATCGCCCGCGTCCAGATTGACGTGGACCCGGCCGCGGTCCCCGGTGGTCACGGTGTCCACCAGAGCGCCATCCATCTTCCGAATCTCAAAGGTGACGCCCTTGATACGCTGAGTTTTGTCCGCCTCGGACACCTTTATCAGCTCCAAACCGCCCACAGGGGTGTTATAAAATTTCAAGGTCTGAGCGTCACCCACCTTGATCTGGATGCTCTTGGGGCTGGTATCGAGCACATAACCGTCCAGGCCCCGGATTTCTTTCGCAATGATGGTCACACCGGGCTCCAGGCCCTCAATTACAATCCGGCCATTTTCATCGGTGGTGTACTCGCCGTTGTTGGCCCCCAGCACCTTGCCATTGGATTCAGTGACCAGGAATGTCACGCCCTTCAACGGAGTAGTGGTTCCGGTGATATACTTCTCAATAACCAACCGGGTCTTGGGGTCGTTCTCAAACGTGAGATCATTGCCGCCGTTGGTTCCGCCGCCAGTGCTGGTGTTTCCGCCTGGATTGGCCGTACCGCCAGTGGTTCCGCCGCTGCTCACGGAATTGGAGCCATTTTTCACAATAATGGTCTGGGGTGTGCTGTTGAGAACGTAACCGCTGGGGACTTTGGTTTCCACAACCACGATTGTACTGCCAGGCACGAGGCCGGTGACTGTCACAGTCCCATCCTTGCCGGTGGTGTAGCGGCCCAGCACAGTCCCGTTGCCGTCCTTGACCGTGAATTCAGTTCCCGGTACAGGTTTTCCGGTAACGGAATCTTTTTTCGTAATCGTGAGAGAGCGCAGAGGTTCGTTGAGGAAAGTTAAAGTTTGTGTGTCCATGGGGTTGACCGTGACCGTCTGCGTCTGGGTGCTCTGGTCAATCACATAGCCGGGGGCTGGTTTGACCTCTTTGGCAACGATAGTGCCCGTCACGCCGGAAATCCGAATTTCACCTTTGTCATCGGTGGTATAGAGGCCGTTGCTGCTCAAATGGCCGTTGTCGTTATCAACGTACCCACCGTTGGCATACGTCACTTGGAATTGTGCGTCGGGAATAAAATTGCCGGTTACACTGTCTTTCTTTTGAATCACCAGCGTACCGGCCCGCTTGTTCCAAAACGTCAACTGCTGGACTTCACCGCCCTTAATGAGAATATCCTGGGGCGTTCCGTCCAGCACAAAGCCCTCCACGGTCTTGATCTCTCTGGCAATCACCGTAGTTCCGGGCTCAATGCCTTCCAGGACGATTTCACCGGCTTTATCCGTGAAATACACCCCATCGTCCGGGCCGACAGCGGCACCGGAGCCGTCCACCACCTTGAAGCACACGCCGCTCAAAGGCTCGTTTTCGGTTCCCTCGATGAACTTCCGAATTATTAAGGTTGTACCCGGTTGGTTGTCAAAAATCAGGCTGTTGGAAATGCCAGACTTCACCACAATGCTCTTGGGCGTCTCATCGAGGATGTAACCTGTAGGTGCTCTGGTTTCAGACACCACGATGGTACTGCCAGGCTCCAGTCCGGAGACAATTACTGTGCCGTCCGTTCCGGTTTTGTAGATACCGTTGGTGGGGCCGACAGCGTGGCCCTCGCTGTCCCGGACAATAAATTCAGCGTTTGCCAAAGGCTTGCGGGTCACAGCGTCCCGTTTCGTGATGGTCAATGTGGCCTTGGGGGTGTTGGTGATAATGATCGTCTGCGTGTCTCCGTTGGGGCCGATGACCACGTTGGTGCTGGGGTTGTCCATGACATAACCGTCCGGGGCCTTGATTTCAGACAACACATAGGCCCCAGGCGCGAGATTGGTGATCCTGATTTCGCCCTGGGCGTCGGTCTTAAAAATACCGTTGGAGGTCAGTGTGGATGTGCCAATCACACCGTCCAGACCCACTTCGCAACCGGCCGCCGTGGTGATGCGGAACTCCGCGCCGGGGAGCGGCTTGTTGGTGGCGCTGTCCCGTTTCTGAACGATGAGCTGGCCCTTGGGCTGGTTTTTCATGGTCACACTGACCATCTTGCTCGCCTGGATCACTACCGTCTGGGACTGGGTATCAATGAGGAATCCCGCCGGGGCCTTGGTTTCCGTGATGACCACGCTCTTTCCAGGCGTCAGGCCCTCGATCCGCACCTCGCCATTTTCGTCCGAACGGTAAACGCCGTTGGAATCGCCAATGAGGCTGCCGTCCGAGTAGGCCACCTTAAACTCCGCGTTCGCCAGTGTAACACTGGGGTTGACACTGCACACCTTCCGAATGAGGAGGGAGCCGGTGGGCTGGTTGCGGAACTCCAGGGTGACGGTCTGGCCTGCATTGATGACAGCGGTCTGGGGTACGTCGTCCAGGATGTAGCCGTCCTTGGCTCGGACCTCTTTCACGATCAGCGTCGTGCTGGGGTCGATACCGCTGACAGTGAAGCTGCCGGTGCTGTCCGTCACAAACTTACCGTTGGCGTCGCCGACGACATTGCCCTTGCTGTCAGTGACCAAAAATTCAACGTCAGAAAGCGGCTGTTTTGTGACGGAATCCACCTTTTTCACCAGAAGGGAACCCTTGGGGCTGTTTCCGAAATGGACCTGAATAACCTCCTGGTCGTTGCCGGAAAGGTACACGGTCTGGGGCGGGGTGTCAATCACATGGTCCCCATCGCTGGACAGCTCCTCAATGATATAGGTGCCGGCGGGGAGGCCAGTGGCTGTAAAGGAGCCGTTCTGCCCGGTGCGGTAGGTTCCAATCACGGTGCCGCCTGTCCCGGAGGTATTTCCGGAGAGGTAGCGAATTTGGAATACCGCCCCCTCAATGGCCATGTTGGGGCTGACACTGTCATACTTCCAAACGCAAATGGCCGACAGGGGCCGGTTCTGGAACAGGAAGGTATGGCTAGTACCAGAGGGGATGAACGCCTCCTGGGTGTCGGGGTCGGCGAGAGCGAAGCCGTGGGGCGGTTCCAGCTCCTTCACCCGGAACCAGCCGTCCCGGAGGAAGATGTCAGGCTCGGTGAGTACAATGCGGCCATTTTCGTCCGTATAATGTACACCCAGGTCGTTGTACTCGCCGGTGCTGGTGTGGTTGGAGGCATACCAGACCTGGAAGGGCACGTTGGCCTGCCGCTCATGGGTGATGGAATTTTCCTTGATAATCTCGATGGTAGGCCGCTTGTGGTTCTCAAAGAGAACTTCCCGGTCTTTGTTGGGATAGAGGGTCACAAGCTGGTTGGCCGCGTCCTGGAGGTAGGGCTCCGGGACTGATTTCTCAGAAATTTCGTATACGCCGGGGAGCAGATTCTCCAGAGTGCCCTTGCCGTCCGGTCCGGTCTTGACCTCGTTGACGCTGTGGCCGTCCGCGGACTTTACCAGGAAAACCGTGTTGGGGACGACCTCGCCGGTGTCCGCGTCCCGTTTCCAAATGATAAGGTTGGGCCGCTTGTCGTTCTTTACCCGCAGCTCAGAGGTCTTGTTAGGGAACAGCTCTACATGGTACTCGGTCTTGTCCAGAATGTGGTCGGGCAAGGTGGCAGTTTCCACCACGGAATACATGCCAGGCTCCAAATCCTCTACAAAAATCTCACCGCCGTTTTTCGTGGTGCGGTCAATATACCGGCTTCCGTCTTCGATTTTGGAAATGCGAAAGGTAACACCGTCCAGGGGAGTGCCGTCCGCACTGGTCTTGATCAGACGGAAACCGGGCTTTTTGTCGTTGCTCAGACGTAACTCGGAAACCTTGCCCGGAGACAGCTCCACATGGTACTCTGTTTTATCCAGAATGTGATTGGGTAAAGTGGCTGTTTCCTGCACCGAGTAAATCCCAGGCTCCAAATCCTCCACAAAGATTTCGCCGCCGTTCTGGGTAGTGCGGTCGATGGAATGGCTGGCGTCGCCAATGGGAGCAATACGGAATGTCACGCCATCCAGAGGAGTGCCATCCGCGCTGGTTTTCACCAGACGGAAACCGGGCTTCTTGGTGTTGGTAAAGACAAATTCAGCCCGGTCGTTTGCCCTCAGATGAATAATGCGCTGGGCATTGTCAATAACATACCCGGCGCACTCTATCTCAGTGACCTCATAGGACCCCTCGGGAAGATTGGAAAGGTCGATCTCCCCGCTGTCGTTGGTCACAAATTCCTGCGGCCCAAAGCTGCCGTCCACGGCCCGAATGCGGAATTTAGCATTGGGAATGGTCTTGGACGGGTCAGAGCTGTCCACCTTCACCAACTTCATGCCGGGCTTGGTGTCGTTGAAGAAAAACAGCTCTTTTGTCCCACAGCCGGCGGTCAACTCAATCTCCTGGGGGGC
>OFGR01002121.1_pt1 | contig 13841 bp, 10 predicted proteins | sample 1521811 | NCBI WGS metagenome assembly OFGR01 (sample SAMEA3504098, study PRJEB24116) | mouse gut metagenome | biome: mouse gut; feature: mouse-associated habitat; material: faeces | place: Denmark | collected 2011
GGGTATTAATTGGAATTATCACGATTTTTTAGTAACAGCTATATCAATCGCAAAGTATAGATCGGATGAGATCAATTATCTCAATGCTGATGCTACGTGGCATACTCTGCTGACCATAGAGGCGTATAATGAAACACCTGCATCAGAACATGCATTTCTGCCGCTTGTAAGTCTGGGAGGAGATGAAAATAAGTATATTCCGTGGGGCGCAACAATTCCCGATGAAGAAGGGAACTATTACTACACATCATTTTCTCCAGCAGGATATTTTGTACCATGGCTTTTTATAAAAGTATTTCGGCTAGAAATTTGCGAAAAATCATTGTACATTTTTAACTCCGTGTTGTTTACGATATCCGCAGTCCTTTGGGGGACATTTATTTCCTGGATTTTCCGATCAGAAAAAGATCGCATACTGCTTTCTATCATTGGTGTACTTGTTTATGTGCTGACACCCGAACTATTGCATGGTATGGGAGTTGTTTATTGGCATCAGTCTCTCATGCAAGTCACACTGCTTGCGCAGATACTGTCTTTTATGCGGATGAGAGCTTATGGCTCTAAGTCGTCCGCCATCATATTTTATACGCTTGCAATCCTGAACCCATATACAGAATGGACCGGGTATATTGCTAATGTTGGGTTTGCTCTGGCGGAGATAGTATTGGGCTATAAAGACAATTGGAAAAGAGCATTTACCAGGGCAGCGTTTTTAGGGCTCCTTACCGGCTGCTCTTTCGGAATATTTACTGGACACTACTTACTTAGAGTTGATGCTGCTGACTTTTTTGCAGTGCTCAAAGGAAGATTTATGGCAAGGAACGTTAGTTTGCCGATAAATCTTACGCTTTTATTTGGCAGTTACCTTAAATCATTCCTTTACTCATGGATACTATTGCTTATTCTTATTATGTGGAATATAGCAAAAAAGCAGAGCATTGAGTTAAAACATGGAGTGCTGATGATAGTACTGGCATTTCCAATTCTTGAAAATATCATAATGAAACAGCACGCACTTGAGTATACGTATGACAGAATGAAAGCCAGTTTTTTGCTTTCATTTTTAATATGCGAAATGATCCATCAACTGTTGATGAATTGTGAAAACAAAAAAATGACCGCCATAGTTGTATCTGGATTAGTGATTATCACCGGTGTATTTAATCTCAATTCATATATACACGATGAGGAATATATCTGGAGCACTTCATATCAAGCGGAAAACAGAAAAATAGCAGGATATATAAACAAAAATTATGCGGATTCTGTATTAGGCATTGAAAATTTAGCAATAAGAGGTTATATGAACCTCTTGTTTGACAGAGGAATATATGAATTTACAGATATTGAATTTTTGAGAAATCAAGCCGCTGAAAAGAGAAAGCGATACGCTGTAATTTTAAATGTAGAAAATCCAGGTAGTTGGAGCGTTTATGATTTGAGTGGGGCCACAGTTTACGATATGCAAACAGGCAAATATCTAAAGATTGTAACAAAGGAAGATGAAATAAAAACGATAGCATTATTAGAGGACGGGAGACTATATCAACTATCATCGCTGACCGATGGGAACTGGACTGCGGGCTATTCCAATACTGCGAATATTCTTCTATTTGAATACAATGAAAAATTACTAACGGATCTACTGCACAGTACGAACATCGTTTGTGACGGAGTTTCCTTTTTTATAGAGGATATAGATTATGATACTCTATGGATCAGGGTAGCGGTTGGAACAGATGCAACGATTTGCAAATATCCGAATTACATACAACTTGTTAAACTGGAGTGAGAAAATATGCTCTACGAACGGCAGGAGGGTATTCCAAAATTTGAATGCACAGAATATATGAAGAAGTCCAGGGAGTATGCCGTCCTAATTCCTATTATCAACGAGGGAAACAGGATTATCAGAGAATTGGAACGAGCCAAGCGGCATTATATTCCTGACTACGCAGATATTGTCATCTGTGACGGCGGGTCTACAGACGGCTGTACAGATGGAGCGTCTCTGCGCAGGCTTCAAGTCAATACGCTGTTAGTAAAGCAGGATGCTGGAAAACAAGGTGCTCAGCTGCGAATGGGGATCTGGTGGGCGCTGGAAAGGGGTTACCAAGGGATAATTACCATAGATGGAAACAATAAGGATAGTATTGAGGATGTTCCTCATTTTATTGAAAAAATGGAAGAAGGCTATGATTTTGTGCAAGGGTCAAGATTTATTCCCGGGGGGCAGGCCGTCAATACACCTTTAGTCCGCTACATTTCCTTAAAGCTGATTCATGCGCCAATCATTTCACTGACGGCACATCATCGCTTTACAGATACAACCAATGCCTACCGCGCTTATTCGCGCAAATATTTAGAACATCCGCAGGTGCAGCCACTTAGAGATACATTTATGACATACGAGCTGCTGGCGTACCTTTCTGTGCGGGCATCACAACTTGGAATGCGTGTGTGTGAAATCCCGGTGCGGCGGGAATATCCTTCGAAGGGCAAAACGCCAACAAAGATCAGCGCATTCCAAGGCAACTTTGAACTGATGAAAATCTTAATGCTTAATGCATGCGGATGGTATAACCCTTAGAGGCTTAACAAAGTAGGGTTTGGAGGAATACCAGAGGTACGATGTGAAGAGGACGGGATTAATTTTGAGGAAACAGCAGAAGCGGCAAAGGAACCGGCACGTCATGGAACGAAATAGTGTATATAAAGGCATTGCTATCATGCTGTGCTCCTCCCTGCTGACCTGCACAGGGCAGCTCTGCTGGAAACTGTCCGCAGGGGAGAACACACTTTTGTTCCTTATTGCGGGCTTTGGATTGTACGGCTGCGGCGCATTGCTGATGATTATTGCGCTGCGTTTTGGGGATTTGTCCAAACTGCATCCGCTACTCAGCACGGGCTATATTCTCTCCGTTATACTGGGGGCTGCCGTGTTAGATGAACCTGTTACGGGATGGAAAATCCTGGGAATAGCCGTAATTATTGCTGGCCTGATCCTGATCAATCTGCCTGAAAGGAGGCCGTAATGATCTATCTCTTGGCGCTACCCATGACATTTCTGGGCGCATTGGGGGCTTTCTTTTTCAAAAGGGCGGCTATGAAGGCGGACGGAATCCTGCCTCTTTTTACCAACAAGGAACTCTATCTGGGCGGGATGTTTTATGTGAGCGGGGCGATATTGAATATTTTGCTTCTGCAGTATTTGCAGTATTCCATCCTCTACCCGATGACGGCGATTACTTATATCTGGACAGCAATGATCTCCCATCGCTTACTCGGAGAAAAAATGTCAAAGCGAGTGCTTCTGGGGATTGTGATGATCTGTGTAGGGGTGGGGTTCCTGACAAGATGATGAGAAGATTTCGGTCAGATGAGAACACCTCGATATCCGGGTATGTTGCGGTTGTAAAAAATCTGGGTCGTCCTGCTGGTGAACCCCGATATCTAGTGCGAGGGAACTCCACCCAGTGAATGGGCACAGGCGATGAAAATGAAGCTGGAGACCATCAAGCGTCAGATTACAAGGATAGCTTTGGAGAAATTACAAAGCAGGCCGAGGGAGAGTAATGTCCGAGGTGGTGGTAACGCTTTAGGCCCTCCAAAAGGCCCCTGTTTTCAGACATTTCCGATACTTTGCCGGAAATATCCGTATCTCTTCCCATAATCTATCAAAAACGCAGTTCTAAACCGTTACCATTTTTCGGAAGTTGGACTCAGCACGGCCAATCAACCAGGAAGAGACAAAAGAAAATGTTGCGAAGTATAGTAGAGTGGAAATGTCCTTAATGTTGGTTAATTTCTCCTTTCCACCTATCCTCCCATGGTGGAGTATAATTTAGAGCCTGTTTAAAATCTCCCTGCACATGTCTTGGCGGCGTATTTTCCGCCCTGACTGCGTTAAAAATCCTTACCATCCGTCAGGATGCCTGCGGATTTTTGCCTTGCAGGGCAAAAAATCCACTCGCCAATCCATACACATCGAGATATTAAACAGGCTCTTAGACCTGCGCAGCTTGACAGCGCAAAGAATGCCGGCTATAATAACTCCATAGGAAACCGCGAGACTTCAGTGGTTTTCATATCACATAAAGGAAGGTGGGTGCCTATTCATAGACGGAACATTGCTGTGAGGATGTAGGGAATGTGTCCTTCGTAAATTGATTACGGAGGACAACAAGTGGCAAAGAAAAAGCAAACCGACTATGGGACCGGCATCCCGCTCCACGAGGTGGAGGCATTAGCTAGGGTTCTGCTCCCGGAGATCCGAAAATTCTTTGAAAGCGAAGAAGGACAGAGAGAGTTCCAGGAGTGGAAGGAACAGCGGGAGAAACAATCGTAACAACGGGGAGGCATTCAGTCAGGATGCCTCCCCCTCGGCTGTTTATAGGATATTCCCAATAGAAATGATAAATCCGAACCCGTCCCCCACTTGGAGGACAGCGTTCGGATTATCATAAGATGTCATGTGTTGACAAAAAAGATGCAGGCCCGTAGCCGTTGCGCCGCAACAGTTTCCACAAATTTTACGATGTAGAGAAATGGCGAAAGCATTTTGGACAGTCCAGAAAAAACTGTCCAAAATACTCCCGCCAAGTCAGCCGCTGCGCCACAACGGCTTTCCGTTTTAAGGCGTTAACTTTCTACCGTTTTGACCATTTGGAGTTAAACTAATCTTGTCAACTATCAAGTAAACTAATTAAAGGCACGCCTGGAGTGTACTCCAGAAAAAACTACTTCTGTCTCTTTCTCTGAATCATTGAAAGTATAGGTGCATTTTCTTTTCCTGTAGGTATTATTGGCTCATCGGTAGGAAGAAGTCCAGATTCAGCTAACCAATCATTTTCAGACACATCACAAGCATCGCAGATTTTTATGCTACTATATTTTTTTCGTATCATTAATTCCTCAAAGATTTGAGGCTGTGCAGCTATATCTTTAAAATAAGATGGACACATTGAAAAGCATTTGAAAATCTGTAATTCTCGCTCAAATAATTTTAAATTAGCATCGCTATTCGGTTGCATTGTATGCATTCTTACAGGCATCGCAATAATTTGAGCGTTTTTCGTTTGGCTGTATGGGAAATTAGATTGGCCAACAACCACTCTATACCAATATGGGTGATACCTATCAATTCCTTTAATAATGCGTATACTTATTTTATCATAGGCATCGACAGTTCCTATGTCCCTGATCCAATCTTCAAATATAATCTTACATGAAACCGAAGTAAATGCCAACGATAGAACTGGAGGGCATTCATGAAAGCGTGTTGCCATAAATAATATGCCTTTCCAACCACAAACATTCCATAAAGGAATATTTATAACTGCGGATGTCACTATATTTTCGTTGCTAACATTTTTAAAATCAACGCTATCCGGTAATTTTTCTTGATGTACCCCTGGTATAATTGGTTCAACTGCATCAGGAACTTTTTTATTTGTTCTGGAGGATTTCTGACTACGTTTCATCCCTAATTTATCTAAATCATGAACAAGAAAATTATAGCAAAAGGTTTCTTTACCGAGAGTATCTAAACCCAAAAACACACTATTTGCAAATGTTTGGGAGCGATCAAGTGCACCTTCGTTTTTAATCATCTGTTCAATCTTTTCGAGCGCAGTATCGAGCGGAAACATAATCGCAGACACCATTCCAATTATCTCTATTAAAAAATCTGAGAATTCTTGCTGCACAGTAACTATATCATCTGGATTGTAATTTTTAAATGTTACTATAATAGCATTAGGCCTATTTTCATCAATCTTCCCATTTATAAAAGAGTCATAACTGGTGTCAAACCTTAATTCTATGGAAATTTTTCCAGAAAAAGAAATTAGCTCATGAGCTACCCCTGTGCCCCAAAAACTTTCCAAGGTTGCCAGAATAGTTGCTGCAATCTCAATCTCGCCATGAGAATATTCATCATTTATATTCACCTCGATAGTGCAACCTAACAAATTAGTTTGCATTTTGCAAGAATCCTCATTGCCATACCATGGTAGATACCTCAATTGATCCGCAGCGGGTTGCGATACCCATTTTTCTATCATATCTTCAAAGGCATCTTCGTCTCCATTAAGAGCATTTAGGATAGAATCATCGTAATATCCTAATTCATACTTCATCGCTGCACTTGCAAAGACTAACCCATGCTTTTCTAAATAAGAAGGTAATTTTTCAAGCCGTTTTTCTACTTCATAGGAAGTCCTGAGTATTTGGATTGCAAGAATATAATCGTAATTTTCACTGTTTACATCCACATTTATTTTACTTGGGTATATATGTGCGGCAACTTTTTCTAAATAATTAAAAGTTGTCGAATATAGCATATGCCCTAATTTCAATTCGATATATTTCAGCTCATGTGCGCCCATTGCCATTAGAGGAAAGACTTCTCCGAATTTTATATATTGATGTAGACATAAGCAGAAATCATAGAGATAAAAATTTCTTGCTGCCCAAAGGAGGCCTGAGTTTTCAAATATGTTGCCCATCTCCATAATAACTGTGATTAAATGCGTTTTATTATTCTCACTGTAAAGGTTCATAAGAGCGCGGCTAAAATAGGAGAGTGCTTCGTATGGTTTTTTATCTTTTAATGCGTGTCCACGTTTAGCCAACATCAATCCTACTTCCGATTTTCTTTTTTGTTCACTCATCAAAGATACCACACGCTCAAACAAATCATCAAAATGTTTGGCTTCTTCGAAAATCGGGGAGTCCTGAATGGCCTTGCATAATGGATATAAATCCAAATCAAGATGCCCAAAGCTATCGTCTAGTATTTGAATTATCTCATCAACAATATCATCTAATGTATCTCCAAGGAAAATACGCATGAGCTGGTATGATGCTTTCGCTTCAATTGCGGTATTGGGCTTTAGCGGATCGCTGATAAACTGCACATACTTTTCTTTTAGTAGTTTAGTATGTTCATCTATTGAAATATCAGTGTTCTCCAACGATAAGGAAAAGAGGTTTATCCATAATGTAACAAGATTGCTAAATAAATAAACGTTATCCTCTTTCAATGCAAGTTTCTCATATTCTGTGTAATACTGGTAGAATAGATTTGTATCATCATACCACCAAAAAATAGTCCATGCGGCATCGTAGATGGCATCAGCAATGTTTAATTTAGAACCATACTCATTTGTAATCCTATTATTACGGTCAATAATTCCCAATATTTGTTGTTTCGGAAACTCCAACTCTCTGGCAAGAATTAAACTTTTTTGGGAGAAAGAAATCATTTCTGATGGTTTTAATTTTTCAGTCCTAAATGCATCTTCTATGCTTTCTAGTTCTTTTTTTCTCTGAAAATCTCTGCTGCCTATCTGAACTTCATTTGCAAAACTACTGGAAAGGCCAAAAGCCTCTATAGTTATTGCTATGTTCTTTTCATCCTTGAGCGCCTTATCCAACAACCATGTACGGTCAATAATACGAATATCTAGATTATATTCTTTCCGCAATTCATCTTCAGTATCAGCCCTCTTTTTATCGGAGATATATTGATTTGACAGGAAAAATATTTTTGTATAGCCACGATTTTTATCTTGGTTAGCCTTTACAATCTTTGCAACATCTGATTTAACCTTAGGTTTCCAGTCTTTTTTTGCACTAATAGCAAATGCCCATCGTTCTGTTGCAGCCTTATTACCATTGCCAAAATACCAGAGTGCGGAAAGATTCTCTGATACAGGATATGTCTCACTATCTACTTTACTATCGCCACCTCCTGTAGGTCCTGTTTGAGGCAACAAATTCGGACAAATTTCTACTTCTGCTATATGTCTACAGAACTCCTCAAACGGCTTATCCAAGTTCTTGCTGGTCAATGTCTCAAAATAAAAATCCAAAAAATCACGATCAAGCTTACCTTTTTGAACAATCTTTGAATCTGAAAACTGTTCGGGATGCATTTTTTTGTAAGTCTCTCTCCGCCTGCTCATCTCAGATATCCTTTCTAAATGTTTTTATCTTTATTTTAGCACAGAGCGGATCATTTGTCATCTGCTGAAATAATTTATAAATAGCTACATATTTTGATAATCCTAAAAAAGATCGAATACTAACAACGGTTAGATTAATGATATAAACATCTGTATTACACATTAAGAGACCAAACATCATGTCGAGTGGACGAGAAAGTCATGAGCTACAAGGCTTAAGGCTGGAATTGGTAATGTCAGTAGGGGTTCGAACCCCTTCATTTACACGTTTTGCACTCAGATTCTGAATTATTTGCTCTTAGCCAGTGACACATGGCATGGGAAGTTAAAAAATCCCGTAACCATTGAAAAACAAGGACTAGAGGAAAAGAACGACCCTACCCGATCCGAACAACTGACAACAGTTTGTTCAGATTGGGTAGGGTCGTTCAAAAGCGGATAGAAGCGCCTCGGACGTATCCGAGACATTTCTATCCGCTCTCACTCTTTCAATCTGATGATCTGCTCGTACAGCAGGACATATTTTTCCCATATGACCCGGTTGGTGTGGTAGTGTCCAAAAAACTGATATTTGAACTGGCACCGCTGGGCTACTTCCTCCAGAAAATCTGTCAGGGCATCGGCTTTGTAAAATCCGCCGCTCAGTTCGTCCTGCACCGAAGTGGGACAGCAGTGGCTGATGATGTAGTCCACCGCCCAACCCACACTGTCCAGGTTGGCCCTGGCGGTCTGGTACTCCTCCGCGCTGGGCAGCTCATCCTTCCACCAGGAGCGATGGTTCACCCGGTACATCGCGCCCCTGGCGTCCAGCCTCCGGCATTTCTTTTTGAACAGAGGATCGTCCGGCTCCAGGATGCCGTCCTGGATATCGTGGCTGCTGGCCCCGCCCATGGTGAAGAAGGTCCTGCCCTGGATGTCGTAGATCTGCCCCCGCATCAGGTGGATCACCGAGGGGCGGACACGCTGCACTCTGCCGCCGTGCCAGTCCTCGATCGGGAACTCAGCCAGCATATCGAAGTTCTCATGGTTGCCAGAGACGAACAAGGTGGTGAAGGGCTTCGCCTCCAGCCAGTGGCGCTCCTCCGCGCTGCCGTCCCAGATGTCTCCGAAGTCGCCGACAATCATGACGCAGTCATCCTTGGTCAGCTCCGCCTGCTCATAGAAAATTTTCTTCTTGAAGCGGATAAAATCTCCGTGGGTATCGCCTGTTATGAAAATTGCCATGCCATATTCCTCCATGCGCTATTTTAGCACAGTTTTCCATCGATCACAACGTCTGCATCCCTGATTTTGACCTGGATAGTTTCGGCGTCCACCACGGTGATCCGCTCCACGAACCTGCGGGTGAGGGTGTCATCGTACTCTGTGAAGCACATGGGCTGCTGGTCCAGCCATTCCTCCATCTCCCGCTGCCTGGAGGCTTGGGCGGCCCGCTGTTCCTCGTCCTGCTGGCAGGCCGTGATCTGATCCAGGACGCTCTGCTTCTCCGCCGTCACCGTTTCGAGCTGGGCGTTCAGTTCCGAGCTGCTCATATTCTCCAGAATCTGATCCAGCACAACCGCCTGCTCTGCCGATAGAGCATCCAGCCTCTGCCGCAGTTCCAGAAGGCTCACACCGCCATCTTTGCCGCCGCTCCGGGCCAGCTCCGCCAGCTCCAGGACATCGGCCCTGACCTCCGCCCGGATGGCGCCGTACGGTGTCGTTACCGCCCCGGGAGATGAGTTCCGTATATGCTCCGGGAACAGACGTTGCCAAGGCGTACAGCAGGCACTGATGCAAGGGCATGGCTGTCAGTGCCAGCATGGATGCCGTCCCCACCGCTGTGGACACCAGCGCCATGCCGGCGGAGCCCTCCCACGTCTTTTGGGGGTCGGCCAGGGGCAGCTTCACGTGGTGTTTCCCAAACCGGTGGCCTGCCAGTGCCGCCGCACCGTCACCGGCACCCCACATGAGGATGGCGGACACCGCGACCCAGGGCAGACTAAACCCGCCCCAGCACAGCGCCACCAGCGCCGCATCGGTTAAAAACAGCAGGAGCAAACTCTTTTTAATCTCCCCCGGTGCTTTCTGCACGAACAGGCCGCCGTAACCCTGCCATCGCTCACACAGGCACAGCACCGGGTACACGATAGCGGCAAACAGCACCAGCGTCAGGCTGGCCGTCTGCCAGCTGTCCGCCCGCCACACCACCACCGCCGCCGCCGAGCAGAATGCGGGCAGGTGGAGCAGTTTGCGAAATACCACCTTGGGGATATGGGCGGCGGCGTGGAGGACGATCAAAACCAGTGCCGCCGGTACAATAAACAGTAAATATTCCCCGAAGCACCGCAGCACCGACAGCACCAGCGGCTGGGCGGCGATCAGCTCCCAGTAGTGGAGCAGGATGAGCGCCCCGCCCAGCAGGGTGAGCACCACCCCGGTCACCAACCCCACGGTGCGGTTGTCCACCCGGTTGGCAAACCGGGCGGAGGCCAGGGACGCGGCTGTGGATACAGCCATGCATAGAAGCAGTACCGGCCACCGCTCCAGCAGGATGGCAGGGTGGATAAGGATGTGGCTCACCGAGGCGATGAGGGCGGTAAAGGTCATGATAAAGGTGCTGGTGCCCACGGCGGCTTTCAGCTCCATGCCCAAAAAGGCGGTGAACACCACCAGCATCATCATACCGCCGCCGGAACCCACAAACCCCGTTCCGAAGCCGATGGTCAGGCCGAAAAACAGGGAAATAGCGATCCCTTTCCCATCCAGTTTCGACCCCTTGGTCTTGGTCTGCGCCCGCTCCGTGCTGGGCTTTACCAGGAAACGGATGCCGATGCAGAAGGTCAGGATCAGGGTGAAGCCCCCCAGCACCACGTTCCCCGCTTTCCAGGCGGCGAAACTGCCCACGGTACACATCCCGATGATGCAGGCCAGCATGATCCAACCCCGGCGCAGGTCGATATTTTTGTGGCGAATGTAGGTGGCGGTGGTCACCGCGGAGCCCAGGATGTCCGAGGCCAGAGCGATGGCGGTGGCCTGATAAGCCCCCGTCTCCCCGGCGAAGGACGGACACAGCACGATGAGAATGGGCACCATCACCGTGGCTGCCGACAGCCCCACCAGCCCCGTCCCCACCCCGGCCAGCACCGAGGCCAGTATGCCGCCCTGGAGTGGGTGTGGGACAATGCCCCCAAACTACGGTTGGATCGGGCCAGGATTGCCGTAGGCGGGGACAGTGCAGGAGGCGCACTGGCAGCCGCCTGTGCCCTGCGGGCCAGGGACAAGGGTGGCCCCCGGCTGTGCTTCCGGCTGCTGGTCTACCCTGTGACTGACTGCCGGATGGAGACGGCCTCCATGACAAAATACACGGACAGTCCGCTGTAGAACGCAAGACTAAATCGAAAAATGTGGGAGCTATACCTCCGGGATGGGGACTGCGGGATGCCGGAGTATGCTTCCCCCATGCTGGCCCGTGATTTCTCTGGCCTGCCGCCCGCCTATGTGGAGGTGGAGGAATTCGACTGTCTCCATGATGAAGGGACTGCTTATGCCAAGGCGCTGGAGGCGGCGGGGGTGGATGTACAGCTGGAGGACGTGAAAGGCACCTTTCACGGGTTCGATTTTTTCACAGGCAAAGAGATAGCAAAGACCATGGCGGAAAAACGAACGCAAGTGCTTCGGCAGGCGTTCGCTTCTGAAACAGGGTGAAGCCGGAAAACGTGTTCGGAACCCGTTGTGCCGCAACGCTTTCTGAAAGGCGATTTTGCCACATTGATCCAAAAAACGACAGGTTTCCACAAGAAGCATGTCGTTTTATTTTGCCGTTTCCGATCACGCGGCAAGGGAGATGTGCAAAACCCACAAAAAAACGCGCTTTAAATGGTCAAAATGCAGAATATTGCGAAACCGCTTGAATCGATTTGGTTTCCTGTGCTACAATGGAAACCGAAATAAATAATCGGGTTTCCGAAGGAAGGAGGAATTCGCCATGGAGCTGCGCGAGCGCATGATCGGCGCGGCCGCCGCACTGTTTCAGGCGGAGGGCCTGCGGTTCACCATGCAGGAGGTGGCCGATGCTTTGCGCATCAGCAAAAAAACCATTTACACGCTCTACCCATCCAAGGAGGAGCTTCTGATGGACATGGTAGACGATCTGTTCCACCGCATTCATCAGGAAAAGCAGTCGCTGATCGCGACCTCCGGCCCCATCGAGGAGCGGATTAGGTCGGTCATGATCGCTCTGCCGGAGCAGTATCAAGCGATGGATTTCCGCCTGCTGGGTATGCTGGACGAAAAGTACCCTTCCGTGGCCAACCGGGTACGGCAGCACCTGGCGACCAACTGGGAGCCCACCATCGCCCTGCTGGAGGAAGGGGTGGCGAAGGGCCGCATCCGGCCGGTGTCTATCCCGGTACTGCGGCAGATGGTCACCGCGTCCATCGAAGGTTTCCTTGTAAACGGCGAAAACGGAGCCAGCTACGCGGACACCCTGGCCGCTATGATGGACATCATTATGAACGGAATCAGGAGGAGAGACGATGAGGTATAGCTTATGCAACAGCTGGGAATTCACCCCCCGGTGGAGCGACGAATTCCTGGCCGGGGGCGGCAAGGCCCAAACCGTCCGCCTGCCCCACACCTGTAAAGAGCTGCCTCTGCACTGCATCGATCCGGAGGACTATCAGATGTTGTGCGGTTACCGCCGGACGCTGGATATCCCCGCCGGACTGGCGGGCAAGCGGCTGTTCCTTCAACTGGACGGCGCGGCCCACATTGCCACGGTGTACGTCAACGGCGTGGAAGCGGCCACCCACCGCTGCGGCTACACCGCTTTCCGCGTGGAGCTGACAAAGCTGGTGGAGCCGGGCCAGTCCAACCTGCTGGCAGTCAAGCTGGATACCAGCGAAAACCCGGCCATCCCGCCCTTCGGCTTCGTGGTAGACTACCTCACCTACGGCGGGCTGTACCGGGAGGCGTGGTTGGACGTGCGGGAGAGTGGGTATATCACCGATATCTACGTTACCACTCCGTCGCTGACCACGGCAAACGTCAAGGTGGCCACCGACGGCGCGCCCGATGGGGCAAAGCTGGAGGTTTCCATTTTGGACAGCGCGGGGAAAACCGTGTGGGCTGGCGCGGCGGGAAAGGCCAATGTTCCGGACGCCAAGCCCTGGGACACGGCGCGGCCCGATCTTTACCGCTGTGAGGCCCGCCTCCTGGCCCCGGAAGGAATGGAGCTGGATCGGCAGGAGGCCGCTTTCGGCTTCCGCACCGCGCAGTTCAAAGCGGACGGCTTCTACCTCAACGGCAAAAAAACCTTCCTCCGAGGCCTGAACCGCCATCAGAGCTACCCCTACATCGGCTATGCCGCCCCGGAAGCCCTTCAGCGGGAGGATGCCCGCATTTTGAAGGAGGAGCTTGGCTGCAATGCCGTGCGCACCAGCCACTATCCCCAGAGCCAGTATTTTATCGACGAATGTGACCGGCTGGGGCTTCTGGTGTTCACCGAGATCCCCGGCTGGCAGCACATAGGAAACGGGGCATGGAAAGGTCAGGCCTGCCAGAACGTCCGGGAAATGGTTTTACAATACAGGAACCACCCATCCATCATACTGTGGGGTGTGCGTATCAACGAGAGCCTGGATGATGACGAATTCTACGCCCGCACCAACGCCATCACCCATGAGCTGGATCCCAGCCGTCAAACTTCTGGTGTGCGCTACCTGGAAAAAAGCAGTCTGCTGGAAGATGTATACGCCTACAACGATTTCTCGCATAACGGCAGGACCCCCGGGGCCAAGCCCAAAAAAGAGGTTACATCGGATATGGGCAAGGCCCTCCTCATCTCGGAGTGCAACGGCCATATGTTCCCCACCAAGCCCTTCGACACCT
>OFGR01002126.1_pt1 | contig 13822 bp, 11 predicted proteins | sample 1521811 | NCBI WGS metagenome assembly OFGR01 (sample SAMEA3504098, study PRJEB24116) | mouse gut metagenome | biome: mouse gut; feature: mouse-associated habitat; material: faeces | place: Denmark | collected 2011
GCCGGGTGCTGTTCCTGAAGGACTACGCCAACTATATCCAGGACGAGATCGTGGCCGACTTGACCGACCTGAACCGCAATATGATGTTGTCCATTGACATCCTCTCCGTGCCCACCGACGAGGCCGTGCGGGAGGTGGAGAACCGTCTGCTGGGGGTAGAAACCAATATCACAAACTGGCAGCGCCGCCAGAATCAGAACAACAACTTCTCCGCCATCGTCCCCTACGACATGGAGTTGCAGCGCAAGGAGAGCAAGGAGTTTTTGGCCGACCTCACCACCCGCGACCAGCGGATGATGCAGGCCGTCCTCACCCTTGTCATCACCGCCGACAGCAAACAGCAGCTTGACAGCGACACGGAAAAGGTGCGCTCCCTGTCCGGGCGGTGCCAGTTGGCGGTGCTGAAATACCAGCAGCTTGACGGCCTGAACACCGTCCTGCCCATCGGCACCCGGAAGATCGACGCTTTCCGCACCCTGACCACCGAGAGCCTTGCCGTGTTCATGCCCTTTAAGGTGCAGGAGATCATGGACAGGGGCGGCATCTACTTCGGGGAGAACGCCATTTCCCACAACCTTATTATGTGCAACAAGGCAAACCTGCTCAATCAGTCCTCCTTCCGGCTGGGCGTTCCCGGCTCCGGCAAGTCGTTCAGTGTCAAGGAGGAAATCGCGTTCCTCATTCTCAACACGGACGATGATATTCTCATAGCAGACCCGGAGGGGGAGTACGCCCCTCTCATTGAAGCGATGGGCAATATCGGCTCCGTGATCCGGGTGGCCGCTGGCGGGAAAGACCGTCTGAACGCCATGTATATGGTGGACGGCTACGGTGAGAACAACCCCATCGTGGTGAAGTCGCAGTTTATCATGTCCCTGGTGGAGCGCATCGACCCCAAGGGCGTAGGCCCCCAGCAAAACTCCATCATTGACCGCTGTACGGGGGATTTGTACGAGAACGCCAAGCATGGTGGCCCTGCTCCCACGCTGACAGCCCTCCGGGAGATGCTGCTGGAACAGCCGGAGAACGAGGCGAGAGGGATCGCCCTGGCCCTGGAGCTGTTCACCACCGGCTCCCTTGATATTTTCGGCCATGAAAGCACCGTTGACCTGGACAAGCGGGTGGTGGTGTTCGACATCCACGGCCTGGGCGAACAGTTGAAGCCCATCGGCCACCTTGTCATTACTGACACCATGCTCAACCGCGTCACCCTGAACTGGAAAAAGGGCAAGCGCACCCACGTCTTTATCGACGAGTTCCATGTGATGTTTGAGAACGAGTTTTCCGCCGCCTTTTTCAACTCCGCGTGGCGGCAGTTCCGCAAGCGCAACGCCTACCCCACCGCCATCACGCAGAACGTGGAGTATCTTCTGGACTCCGTGCAGGCCAGCACCATGCTGTCTAACTCCGAGTTCATTGTCATGCTGAACCAGGCGGCAAGCGACCGGGAGAAGCTGGCCCGCCTGCTGAATATCTCCGAGGAACAGATGGGGCACATCACCAACGCCCCCGCCGGGTGCGGGCTTATCAAGTACGGCTCGGCCCTGGTGCCCTTTGTCAACCGCTTCCCCTCCAATACGGAGCTGTACCGCTTAATGACCACCCGGCCCGGTGAGGGCCGCTTTTCCGGGGGACAGGCTTAATGCCTGTCCCTCTCCTTTTGAATGGAGGGATGAAAATGCCATTGAAAATCAAGCCCTGCCACCTGCGGGCCGCAAGGGAGTATGTAAGCCGGTATCACCGGCACAGCATCCCGCCCGTTGGCGGCAAGTTCGCCGTGGCCTGTTATGACGGGGACAACCTGTGCGGCGTCGCCATTTGTGGCCGTCCCGTCGCCCGGTATCTTGACGATGGGCTGACCCTGGAAATCCTGCGCTGCTGTACGGACGGGACGGACAACGCCTGTTCCAAGCTCTACGGGGCCTGCTGCCGCATCGGGTTTGATATGGGCTATGAGCGCATTGTCACCTATACGCTGGCATCGGAGAGCGGGGCGTCCCTGCGGGCCGCTGGCTTTGCCTTTGACGGCGTGGCCGGGGGCCGGGAGTGGACAGGCCAGCGGCGCAGGGGCTACTATGTGGCCCCCGCCGAGCTGAAACACCGCTGGATGAAAAGACGGGCAGGTGAGCGGCCATGAGAGAGATCAAGACCCGTGAAAAGGTCAAGGACATTAAAGTGCTGGACAAGTCCGCCGTTGTGGGCCAGCGCATGAAGAACGCCTTTATCCGCTCCAAGCGGAACGCGGCGGCGCTGATGGACGACCGGCAGGCCAGCCCCAGCGAGTACGCCGAGGACAAGGTGGAGTTTGCCGCTGACGATCTGGCCCATGATACGGCAAATGTGGCCGTGTCCGGGACAAAAACAGTGGTACGCCAGGGGCGAAATCTGTTCCAGCGCCAGCGGGAGAAGCGGGCGGCGGAGAAGCGCCGGGAGAACACCGCCCCCACTGAACAGGCCCCCGCCCCCGAACCGTCCCAGGGGACGGCCCCGGAGGGCCAGACCCCGCAGCGGCACAGCGGAACGGCCCCGGAGGGACGATTGCCACGTCAGCGAATCGAACCGCCCAGGGATGGGCAGCGCCCCCGGCAGGGTACCGGCCCCGCCCAGGACAGACGGCTCCCACACCAGCGAACCGGGACGGCCCCGGAGCGCCAGCACCTCCCACAGTATGAACGCACAGTGGAGCGGCCCCCGGCCTATGCTGACGTTGAACACCCCGTTGATACTGCAAACTCTATTGTGGAGCGTGGGCGGACTTTTGCCAAGAAGCAGGCCGCAAAGTGGGCTGAACGGAAACGGCAGGTGAAAAACCGGGCTGTCCAGTCTGACCGGCCACCGCAGGTAAAGCCCCAGGACGCCGCCAAAGCGCCCCGGCAGGTGGAAACGGCGGTCAACACCGTGGAAACGCCCGTAAAAACGGCGAAACGGCCCGCCCAGGCTATGGGGCAGACCGCAAAGGCCACCGGCAGGGGCGCAAAGGGCACCATCAAGAGCGCACAGCGGACGGTAAAGACGGCACAGCGCACCGCAAAAGGCACCGTGAAAACCTCTAAAACTGCCATCAAGACCGCAGACCATACGGCAAGAGCGGCACAGAAAACGGCCCAGGCCACCGCAAAGGCGGCGAAAATGACCGCCCACGCCGCCCGTGCCACGGCCAAGACCGCCGCCGCCACCGCGAAAGCCGCCGCAAAGGGTGTTTCCGCTACGGTAAAGGCCATGATTGCGTCCGTTAAGGCGCTGGTGGCCGCTATTGCCGCTGGGGGCTGGGTTGCCATCCTTGCCGTTGTGATTATCTGCTTGATTGGCCTGATCGTCGGCTCCTGCTTCGGTATCTTCTTCTCCGGGGAGGACAGCGGCACAGGACAGACCATGCCCGCCGTTGTCCGGGAGATCAATCAGGAGTATGAGGGCAAGCTGGACGAGATCAAGAACGGCACCGCCCATGACACGCTTGAAATGTCCGGCTCCCGTGCCGTCTGGCCGGAGGTACTGGCAATATACGCCGTTAAGACCACCACCGACCCGGATAACCCCCAGGAAGTCGCCACGATGGACGACAGCAAAAAAGAGCTGTTGAAAGAGATATTTTGGGCTATGAACGAGATAAGCCACCGTTCGGAAACCGCCATCACCACCCAAACCGTGGAAACCGACGACGGGGCGGGCAACATCATTGAGGAAGAAGTTGAGGTAACGACAACGACCCTCTATATCACCGTGACCCACAAGACCGCCGATGAAATGGCGGACGCCTACAACTTCACCGCCGACCAGCGGGCGCAGCTTGCGGAATTACTGGCTGAAGAAAACCGCAGTATGTGGAGCAGCGCCCTATACGGTATCGGCGTGGGCGACGGGGAGATCGTGGTGGTGGCCCTCTCCCAGCTCGGCAACGTGGGGGGCCAGCCCTATTGGTCGTGGTACGGCTTCAACTCCCGCGTGGAGTGGTGCGCCTGTTTTGTCAGTTGGTGCGCCAACGAGTGCGAGTATCTGGACGCTGGCGTAATCCCCAGGACGGCGGGGTGTATCTCCGGCTCGGATTGGTTCAAAGACCGGGGACTATGGCAGGACAACAGTTATGAGCCACGCCCCGGCGACATCATCTACTTTGATTGGGCGTGCTTTGTTCCTTGACAATCTGCGTAGAAATACGCAATAAAACAAGGCAGATTTCGCAAGAAATCTGAACTCTATGCTTGATTCGGCAGGGGCAGAACCTGCCTGACCCGGTGTGACGGGTAACAAAAACTCTGATACTCCGACGTGCGCCCGTAGTGTCATACGGGATGTACGAAGCTCGGTAAAGAGCGGAGGCAATATCTGAGACGGTATTGCGCCGCAGGAGGCTATAAATCGGTCATGTCCAGTATGTGTTGCTGCAACCGACAAATGTCCTGAGAGTACGGCTCGTAAAAGAAAGGATGATAATCCAGCCATCCGCCCCCATGCGGGGTACTGCCGCTGTTTGAGGTTTCCAATCGCTGAAAACAGCAGAAAACCATTGAGGTCGAATGTCTCTGGCAGAATATCACACAAGTCAGAGATGGCAGTCGGGCTACAGGGACGGGCTAAAACCGATATGTAAAGCTAAAGCATAGGGAACAAAGGAACCATGGACGGCACTTCAATTTGTTGAAGTAAGTGAAGTGACACCTTCGCCGCGCGGGTAGGAAATGACCTGTTAATCCATGGGGCATCAGCCCGTAGTAGTGATGAAGCCTCTGTAATGGGGGTGGAGCGAAGGGGCATAGTCAGTGCAGATTCGTATGTGAACAGAAAGTCGAGGAAGCCGTAGGCATACCTGACTAAAACCAGAAACACCAATTCCGAAGGGAGGCGGTGCGTTATGGCACAACAATTCGACTACCCAAAAACCGAAACGCAATTGCGCGAGATTCAGGACAAGCTGTATCAGCACAGCAAAGAGGTCTATGACGCAGGCGGAAGGCCGGCGTTCAAGGGTCTGCTGGAAATCATGTCAGCAGAAGCAACCATTATCACAGCAATTCACAACATCAAGAGCAATCGTGGCAGTGAGACCCCCGGAGTGGATTCTAAGACCATGCGTAAAGACTATCTACAACGCTCACATTCCTGGGTGATAAAGGATATTCAAAACGCATTTAAGCACTTTGAACCACAGAAGATACGCCGGGTGTATATCGACAAACCGGGAAAAACCGAAAAACGCCCGCTGGGTATTCCTACCATACGGGACAGAATCGTACAAGAGTGTATGAGGATTGTGCTGGAGCCAATATTTGAAGCGCAGTTCTTTGCTCATTCATACGGTTTTCGCTCTATGCGGGACGCGCCTATGGCATTAGAACGGGCAAAAACGCTTGTGTTCAATACAGGTTATTACTGGATTGTCGAGGGTGACATCAGCAAATGCTTCGACCGCATTGACCACGCCATTTTGCTGAAACGCTTATACCATATGGGCGTAAAGGACAGGCGGGTTTTGCAAATTATCAAGGCCATGCTGAAAGCCGGGGTTATGGGCGAGTGCGAGGTGAACGAGGAAGGAACACCGCAGGGAGGACTCGTCAGTCCGTTGCTGGCAAATGTGTATCTGGATATCATGGATGAATGGATTTCCAGTCAATGGGAGCGCAAGAAAACCCATACAGCGTATTCCAGACCAGAAACCAGACTTCATGCTCTGCGCAAAAGGAGCAATCTGATACCAGGATATCTCGTCCGTTACGCGGATGATTTTGTCATCATTACAGATACTCGTGCCCATGCCGAAGGTTGGAAAGCCCGGTTGCAAGCCTTTCTGCAAAGTAAAATGAAGCTGACATTGTCCCAGGAGAAAACGCTGATAACAGACATCCGAAAGAAACACATCAAATTTATTGGCTACGAGTTCAAAATGGTGCCGGGGAAATCCCGCCGGGGCTATATATCAAGGACAATTCCAGACAGAGACCGATTAAAGCGGAAAGTTGACAAAATTGCCCATGACATCAAGAAGATTCCCCTAAACTACAGTCGGGAACAGATGATTGGCGCAATCAATCGCATTAACAGCCAAATTAGAGGGCTTATCCAATATTATCAATGCTGCACCTGGGTCGGTACTTCCATGAAAAAGTGTGGGAGAAGATTACAGATGGTGGAAAAAGCTCGCTTGAAGCAATACAAGGGGAAATGGATTCCAGCAAACCAGACGCAGAACCTTCCCCGTGTCCACCAACAGTACAAGCAGAAAATACCCTCTATCAAATATCGTGACATTTATATTGGCTTTACCGCAATCACCTTTTGCAAGTGGGAAAAAGTCTTACCAAAAAACCAGGCGGAAACACCCTATACCGAAGCCGGAAGGCAAATCAACTTCGAGCGCACGAAAAAGAAGCGTATCAACGCGCGCTTCGATGAACTGTACTCGGAGAAATCGGCAAGGGCCATCAGCTATGGAAAATGGGGAAAGCTCAACAACTTTGAGTTCATTATGAATCGGGCTTATGCCCTGAATCGTGACAAGCTCAAGTGCCGGGTCTGCGGCGGCTGGCTCATTTCCAGCACGCCATGGGCGCACCGGGTTAACCCCTACCTCCCGCTGGACAAGGTGAATCGTGTCAACAATCTGGTCTCACTCCATAAGAAATGCTTTATGGCGGTGAATAATCCGAACCAAGAAATCAGCCAATTTGATGTGAAAGCACAGAAGAAAATTATCGGTTACAGGGAAAAACTGGTTCCTTCACATACACGCAACAAATAATCTGCATTGATGGAGCGCCGTGTGCGGTGAAAGTCGCACGCACGGTGCGAAGCGGGGGAAAATCCGCTCTGACTGCTGTTCCTTCTCAGGAGCAGTAAAAGCGGCGGATTACCTATCGCTATAGGAAACACTACTTGCTATGCAGCAGGACACATCCTATGCGGCCTACAATCGGGAATGGAACAGGGTGGGCAGTCTGCAACACCAGTTTGTCAACTCGTGGGCGGCATATGCTATGGCGGTGAAGAAAACGCTCAGCACCACGTCCGGTGTAGATGGAGTGTGTTGGACTGCTGACGCACAAAAGGCGAGGGCGATCTTCGCATTGAACCCCAGAAACTATCCTTCAAGATAATACTGCAATACCAATTGATTCAATTTTTCAGATAGACAGCCGCTATCTGGATAAAAATAAGTAGTCCCATATGGGTCATAGTATAAGGTGGAAAATGTAACCGGATACGGGGCTATCCTGGCGCATTTTTTCCTGCGCCCATCGCCAAACAGAGATGCTTATTCTCTATTATTTACAGTATCCGACAAAATATTTTGTCGGATACTGCTATAATAAGAGCAAGTTTAGATGCTAATCCTTCACGGAAATAACGCTTGCGTGATTTCTTTGGCTGATCGGTTCTTTACGAGTACAGAAATTGGCCGGAATCAGAACATGGCACAAGATTGTTTCCAACAGAAAGGATAGCATAGCTTTACAGTTACACAGCTTTCAAGTATTTATCTCCAGGCCACCGAACCCGGAGCTACAACTCAATCATATTTTTTGTCTTCAAACGACACCGAAAACTGTCTTGTTTTCTGTGTCGTTTTTCTACAATTTATCCCTATATCTCCTACAAATTGATAGGGGATATAGGGATGAGCTGTCGAAATGCTGTGACAGCTCGCTCGTGTTTTTCGCCTCCTGCCGAAAAAAAGCGGGAACTGCGAGTGAATTTGAGGAAACATTAAGAATTGGAAGAGTTTGGTATCTCTGCCGAGGTCCTCCCGATTGTCGATACCCCCAAAACATCCACCCATCGACAATCGCAGGAGGACAACTATGTTCAATACACGCACTGATTTTGCGCTGAACAAACTTGACAAGACCGCCATTGTCTGTCAAAGCGTCAGCGGTCCCAATATTCGCCTTACTCATGAGGACTTCGCCAGCGAGGAGGAGTTCATCTACTGGAAAAACTGGTCCGACAGCGACTATAAGGAAATTGATCGCATCGGGCGTGAAGACGATGCCTGCCTTTCCTTTGAGGACCAGCGCAGCGTTCAGGTCCCCTCTGCGGAGGACATTGTGCTTACCCCCTACATAGAGGCAGAGCAGAGAGTGCGGCGGCGCAGGATGCTGGAGCAGATCAGGACCAACCTGACTGCAAAGCAGTATCGCCGCCTGTGCCTCTACTATCTGGACGGAAAGACAGAGGCGGAAGTTGCTGCTTTGGAGGGCGTAGGCAGACGGAGAATATCCACGTCTATCACGAGAGGCACGAAAATTGTCGAAAAGTTTTTTGAAGGGGTAGGGCCAAAACAGCCCTTTTTACTGTGTTAAGTGAAAGGCGCGTCACCGGCGTTCTTTCGTGACACTTGAAAATTGAATACACGGTATTGCGGGTACGAAAACCATGCAGCAGCGGAATAGGGTGCGCCGCCAGGACACCAGCTTGAGAAAGGGGGAAACTTGGACAAGCTGGCCGAGCGATCAACGTGGAAGCCCTTGTAAACCGGAGCAGCGGCCGGTACGCATTGACCTGTATGGGGGACAATGATACTTCCTCACGGCCTCCTAAAGACTTGGGGGGAACCCTGCGGCGCACGTTTCGGACGGCGCAACGGAGTTATGACAGCCGCGCCAGCGGCGACCGGCAATATCCCCTCCCGCCGGGGGCGCGTGGCAAATACGGCGGGATAACAGTAAACTATCGACAATCGGGACATCCGCGCCGGGAAACCGCCGCTCAATGTACGCGGACACACCTTTTCCCGGCGCGGATGTTTACATCCCTTTTATACTGGGCATAGTCTCAGTGGAGGTTGATGACTTGAACTTTCGATATTTTGATGTAGCTGGGAACCAGCTGACGAAGGAACAACTGAAATCCATGCGGATCGTCACACCGGCGATGGAACATATTTTTGCTACCGTGGCGGGTCGCATTGAAAAATCCTGGAAACAGGACGATAAACTTGAAAGTCGTATTCCGAAGCAGTATAATTAGCCCATGGCTTCGCGGTAAGGGCTAATTTTGCTGATTGGAGGTAGCATGAGTAAATCGAAGATGATGAGGCCACTGGAGGCTACCAGTGACATCGTTCTGGCCCTGTACCGCCGTGTATCAACCGACAAACAAGCCGATGAGGGCTACTCTCTGGATGTGCAGGTTGAGAAACTGCAAGCATACGCAAAAACAATGTCTAATGTGAAGGAAACCCGGATTTACACGGATGACGGGTATTCTGGCAGCAGCTTGGATCGCCCCGGAATGAAGCAGATGATCGAAGATATTGAGGCGGGATTCATCACCCATGTAGTTGTGGTGAAGTTGGATCGTCTCAGTCGGAGCCAGAAAGATACGCTTCACCTGATCGAGGATGTTATGATCCCCGCAAATGTGGCGTTTATCTCTATTATGGAGAGCTTCAACACCGACACACCTTTTGGACGGGCGATGGTAGGCATCCTGTCTGTATTTGCACAGCTGGAGCGAGAGAACATTTTCGAGCGAACCCGTGGCGGTATGCAGAAACGGGTGGAAAAAGGCTACTGGCCCGGTGGCGGACGAACGCCTTATGGGTACGATTATGACCCAATTCAAGGAATCCTGGTCCCCAATGCGGAGGCTGATATGGTGCGGCATATCTACGACCGATACCTGGCCGGAGCGGGTATGCAGGCCATAGCCGATGAGCTGGATCTAAAGTACGAACGAGTGGTATACAATATCATAACCAGGAAATCCAACGCCGGATATATCGTTTACAATGGAGAAGAATACCAAGGGCTGCATGAACCAATTATATCATTGGAAACCTACTCACAGGCCATGCAGTTGTTAGCGAACCGCTCATCTGCTAGAATTGTCACCAAAACGGAACACCTTTTAACTGGTTTTTGTTTTTGTGGGAAGTGCGGAGCAAGGATGCGTTACATGAAGTGGGGAAAGGCTGGGTACAAGTTGGTATGCTATTCCCAACAGCGCAGTAAGCAATATCTTGTGCGGGACCCCAACTGTGATGTCCCTGCGCCTTATGCGGAAGATGTTGAAGCTGGCGTAATACAAACACTGTTTGCGGTTGCAAAAGATAAACTTGCCAATGCCCAAAAATCCGTCCAGTCTGGAAGTATAAGCGACATGCTGCAAGATCAGCTTGACAAAGCCGAGGCGAAACTTCGCCGCTTGTATGGACTTTATGGTGACAGCGGTGATGTTTATTTGTTGGAAACCATCAATAAGACCAAAGCCGACATTGAGCGCCTGACAGCATCTCTTGCAGATAAATATTCCAAAGAGCAAGTCACGAAGTCGGCGTTAAGTGTTTATCAGCGGCTGGAGGGAATACAGGACGCTTGGTCGCAAATGTCTATCCAGGAGCAAAGGACTGTCCTCGCCTCCGTAATAGACCACATAACAATTTCCACCGATTACACCGATGTAAAGCTGAAATTTGGACTTTCAGCGTAGAAAATTGCTTTTTCAACTTCGGAACACTATGCCCATGATCGTGGGCGAGATCCGGCGCTACCTCCGGGACAACAGCGCCATCCGGGTCAGCCGCAGCATGCGGGACACCGCCTACAAGGTGATGCAGGCCCGGGAGCGCCTCATGGCCCAGTCCCAGCGGGAGCCCACGGTGGAGCAGCTGGCCGCCGAGCTGGGCATCCCCCGGGAAGACGTGGTGTTCGCTATGGAGGCCATCATGGATCCGGTGAGCCTTTTCGAGCCGGTGTACTCCGACAGCGGCGACACCGTCTGCGTCATGGACCAGGTGAAGGACACCAAGAATACCGACGAACGCTGGCTGGAGCGCATCGCTTTGAAGGACGCCCTGGAGCGGCTGGGGGAGCGGGAGAAGCACATCCTGGCCCTGCGCTTTTACGAGGGCAAGACCCAGATGGAGGTTTCCGCCGAGGTGGGCATCTCCCAGGCCCAGGTGAGCCGCCTGGAGAAAAACGCTTTGAAAACCATCCAGAAGAATATATAGGGCCCGCGTTCACAGCCGGGATTCCGCTTGCATTCTTTGGGAAGGCGCGTTATACTGGTCCCACGCCGGGCTCGCCCGGAAAACGAAGAAAGAGGGACCAAAAATATGTCGCAAAAATGTATTTTGATTCTGGTGGACGGTATGCGGCCGGACGCCATGGCCCTGTGCGGGCGCCCCTTCTATCAGGAATTTCTGGAGAGGGGGGCGGTGGAGCTGGCCGGGCGCAGCGTGATGCCCAGCGTCACCCTCCCCTGCCACGTCTCGCTGTTTCACTCCGTGCCGCCCCAGCGCCACGGCACCGTGACCAATGTCTATACGCCCCAGGTGCGGCCGGTGAAGAGCCTGCTGGAGGTCCTCCATGACGCCGGACGGACCACCGCCATGTTCAGCAACTGGGAGCAGCTGCGGGACATCGCCGTCCCCGGCTGCCTCAGCTTCAGCTGCTTCATGGACTACCGGGACTATCCGGACACCGACCGCCGCCTGACCGACGCCGCCCTGGCCTGGATGGCGGAGGAGGGGCCGGACTTCCTCTTCCTGTATCTGGGCCTCACCGACTGCGCCGGCCACGACCGGGGCTGGATGAGCCCGGACTATCTGGACACCCTCAGGGGCGCGTGGGAGTGCATCCGCCGGGTGGCGGAGGCGTCGGAGGGAACGTACCATCTGATCGTCACCGCCGACCACGGCGGCCACGGCCGCTCCCACGGCACCGAGGAGGAGGAAGATATGCGCATCCCCATCCTCCTGCGGAGCGCGGACGGCGCGCCGCTGCGCCCCGCCGCTTCCTGCGGATGCCTGACGGACCTGGCGCCCACGGTCTGCGCCCTGATGGGCCTGCCCGCCGCCCGGGACTGGGAGGGAACCAGCCTGATCTGACCCGGCCGCCGATGGGATTCCCGCGCGCCCCGCATAAGACAATCCCTCCCGCCCATATACTCTCTGCAGCAAGGAAAGAGAGGGGGGACGGCCATGCAGTGCAGAATGGTCGAGCTGCGGTGCAAGGAGGTCATCAATATCTGCGACGGCTGCCGGATCGGATACGTGGGGGATGTGGAGGTGCTGCTGCCGGAGGGGCGGGTGGCCGCGCTGGTGGTGCCGGGGCCCTGCCGGTTCTTCGGGCTGTTCGGACGGGGCGAGGAGTACTACATCCCCTGGGAGTGCATCAAGCAGATCGGGGACGACATCATTCTCGTCGACAAGCCCGTTCAGCGCAGGCCGCCCTACAAGCGCCCCCGGCGCAAAGGGGCTTTTTGAGCCGGGCCGCGGAAAACCGGACGGTAAAATAGAAAAAGGTATTGAAATCGGCCGGATATTGGGGTATACTAGTTGCGCTGAATCTGTACACCCAGCGATAGAAAAACAACTTGGAGGTATTTCCCATGGTGACCATTACGAAAGATACCATCATCGGCGACATTCTGGACATGGCTCCCCAGACCGCGCCCATCTTCCTGTCCATCGGCATGCACTGCCTGGGCTGTCCCAGCAGCCGGGGCGAGACGGTGGCCGAGGCCTGCGCCGTTCACGGCGTGGATGTGGAGAAGCTGCTGGAGGCCGTCAACGCCGAGGCGAATAAGTAAGAACCGCCATAGAGGGACTCATGGATCAAGCTGTGAGTCCCTTCTTTGTGTTGTCCGGAAGGTGGTGAATCCGTGGCGGAAAAATTGGATATGGGCCCCCGCCTGCGGGCCATCGCCGCGCTGACGCCGGAGGGCTGCGGGTGCCTGGCGGACATCGGCACCGACCACGGCTACATCCCCGTGTCCCTGCTGCTGGAGGGGCGGGTGAAGCGGGCCGTGGCCGCCGACATCGGGGCCATGCCCCTGGACCACGCCCGCCGCACCGCCGTAGCCTGCGGCGTGGAAGAGAACCTGGAGTTCCGGCTGGGGGACGGGCTGTCCGTCCTGGAGCCGGGGGAGGCGGACGTGATCGTCATCGCCGGCATGGGCGGCGACGCCATAACGGAGATCCTCTCCGCCGCTCCCTGGAGCCGCGCGGGGCCCCTGCTGCTTCTCCAGCCCATGAGCAAGGCGGAGGTTCTGCGCGCCTGGCTGCCCTTGAACGGATACGAGGTCTTCCGCGAGGAGCTGGTCCAGGACAAGGGGGTGCTCTACCCCATTCTGTCGGTCCGGGGCGGTGAAATGGCCCCGGCCTCCGACGCCCAGGCGTGGGGCGGCTTCCTGCTGGACAGGGACCCCCTGTGGGGGCTGTACATAGCGGACAGGCTGCTGCGCCTGCGCCGGGCGGCGTCTGGGCTGGAGAAGGCCCGGGACCCGGCCCTGGCGGAGAAGCGGCGGCGCATGTTAAACATCATCGGCCAACTGGAGGAAAAGAAAGGGGAGTGGGCGCGTGCCAACGCTGCGGGACATTGAGAGGGCCCTCTATGAGCTGGCCCCCGGAGAGCTTGCCATGGAGGGGGACAACGTGGGCCTTCTTGTGGGCAGGCCGGACCGGGAAGTTGTGAAGATCCTGGCGGCCCTGGATGTGACGGAGGCCGTGGCGGCAGAGGCGGAGCGTCTGGGCGCCAACCTGATTGTGGCCCACCATCCGGTGATGAACTGCGCCTGGAGCCCCGTGCAGACCCTTCGGGATGACAAGCCCCAGGGGCGGCTGCTCCTCCGGCTCGTTGAGGGCGGCATCGCCGCCATCTGCATGCACACCAACCTGGACCGGGCCCAGGGCGGCGTCAACGACGTCCTGGCGGCGCGGCTGGGGCTGGAGGCCGTGGAGAAGCTGCCGGGGGGCGACGACGTCCTCCGGGTGGGCGAGCTGCCGGAGGCGGAGGCCCTGCCCGACTTTTTGCGGCGGGTCAAGGCGGCCCTCGGCCCCAACGGCATCCGGTTCGCGGACGGGGGAAAGCCCATCCGCCGG
>OFGR01002135.1_pt1 | contig 13794 bp, 11 predicted proteins | sample 1521811 | NCBI WGS metagenome assembly OFGR01 (sample SAMEA3504098, study PRJEB24116) | mouse gut metagenome | biome: mouse gut; feature: mouse-associated habitat; material: faeces | place: Denmark | collected 2011
GCACAATTCCTCCGGTGTCCTCCAGCAGTCTTTCATCTGTCACCTGAAACTGGATCCCTTTATTATTTCCCTCGCTATGATAATTGGTCTGTTCAATTTCGATGTCATAGGATCTGCGTTTGCCTTCTACCGAGCTGATAATCTGCGCCTTTCCCTTTTTTATCCCCTCTTTATAGGTCACCGGCATGGCGGAGACTCCTTTTAGTTCCTTCGGCATATTCGTAAGCGTTCCGTAGATTCCGACGTTTGTATTTTCTTCTACCGTGCCAAGTCGATACTGTTCATTATAATTAATCATGCCGGACATTTCTCCCGGCTGTCCCCGCTGCCCTTTGCGGATTTCCAGAATGGTTGTTTCATAAATCGAGCCGTTGTGCACGTCAATCAGGCTGCCGACATCCGCATCGGTTATGCCGTGGCCAAGCGCTCCGTATTCGCCCTTTCCATTGACATAAGTCAGCGTGCCGACGCCTGCAATGTCGTCCCGCACCCAGATGCCTATCTGGTAAACGCCTTCCTGGGAACGGACCGGCTTTATGGACACTTCGATTTCCTCCCCGTCGCGCAGCAGCTTTAAGCGCACCTTTTCTCCTTTGCAGAAAGAAATCATTTTTACAAGCTCGTCCTTGGAAGACGCTTTCTTTCCATTGACAGCCAGAATGCAGTCCCCGCTGCGGACAACGTTTTTCGCCGGCTCGCTTTTTACACCGGATTCATCCGTGACTTCCCCGGTTCCAATAATCATAATCCGCTCGTTTTTGACATAGATGCCGATATTTGTGCCTGCCGGAATCAGCTCCTTTTTACTGACTTCCTGTACTTCAATCTGCTTGACGGGAATTGCGCCAAACAGCTTGCAGAGCACCTGGTAAGAGTCTGCCGCATCCGTTCCTGCACTGCGCTGCGTCAGGTGCACCGCCCCTTTGGGCGCAGGCTGCTGGTTTGCAAATACCTGCCGGCTTTTTACAACCGTTTCCGTAACCGGCACGCCAAACGAATAATCCGGTGTTTGCCCATGCTCTACATATATTTTATCCGGTATGGAATTCAGCATCAGCGTATAGGCAAATACAGCACACAGCAGCAATCCGCCATAACCTGTGATTTTTCTTTTCCTTTGAAATTGCAACCAAATTTTTTTTAACATGTCAGACATCCCTTTTCCTGTGTATTCGTTAATTTCTGTATACTCGCTGTTTTTAAGCTTCCCATAAATTCTGCCCATAATTGCAGCATTTTATTTAAAGCCTGGCATGTAAAATTTGTAACTGGCAAAATAAATAAAACCGGCAGCATGCTTCCTGGTTTTTCAATCCTCCTGCATAATATTGCCATTCAGGCAAAAGCCGGTGAATTACTATCATATAATAAACCATTTGCGGCATCCGCCAAATACTCGTGCAAACATTTATCTCACTGCCTGCGAAAATAAAAAAAAGCCGTGACAGCTCCTGTCATCTGTGTGGAATTTTTCCAGATGACAAAAGCCGCCACGGCAACTGCATTTTTTATATTTTTTTGAATTGCTCCACTGCACAGAATTTTCAAACACGCTCTGGCAGCTGTTTCGCAGCCGCTGCCAGGTCTTTCATTTCTTTGGCGCTCTTTAATACCGTATCGGTAATTTTCACGCCGCCAAGCATGCGTCCGAGCTCCGTAATGCTCTCGTCTTCATTCAGCTTTCGGATGCTCGTTGCCGTGCGGTTGTGTTCCGCCTGCTTTTCAATCAGAAAATGGGTATCGGCCATTGCTGCAATCTGGGGCAGGTGGGTAATACAGATAATCTGATGGTCTTTGGAAATAACATTCATTTTTTCCGATACCATCTGGGCTGTGCGCCCGCTGATGCCGGTATCAATTTCGTCAAATATCAGCGTGCCGATTTCATCACAGTCCGCCAGCACGGCCTTGATGGCAAGCATGATTCGGGAAAGCTCGCCGCCGGATGCTATTTTTGACAGTGATTTTAACGGTTCCCCCGGATTGGCCGAAATCAGAAATTCTGCTTCGTCATAGCCGGACGCCGTGTACTCTTTCTTTTTTGTAATCTGGAGTTCAAACTTCACGTCCAGGAAATTTAAGTCGGTAAGTGCTGCCCGGATTTCTTCTGCCAGCTTCTGCGCTTCTTTCCTGCGGATTCTGGAAATTTTTTTACAAAGCGCTTCCAGCTGCGCCTCTTTTTGTTCCAGTCTTTGCTGCAGGCCGGATAAATATGCATCGTAATCACTTAAAGTTTCGATGCGGGCCTGTTTTTTTTCATATTCCGACAGAATTTTTTCAATCGTGCCGCCGTATTTGGCTTTTAAGCCATTGATAAAATCCAGCCGTTTTTCAATTTCATAAAAACGCTCCTCATCAAAGTCCGCATCTTCCATATATCCAGCCAGCTCCCGGTTAAAATCATTTAAAAGGCTGTCAATCGTAAGCAGCTGTTCTTCCAGCTGTCTGGCCTTCCCGTCATAAGCACCTGCCTGGGCAATCTCCTGCACGGCATGCCCGAGCATCTGCGAAGCACCGTTATCCGAGGTCAGCCGGTAGGTTTCCGCCAGGCTTCCCATAATTTTTTTCCCGTTTGCATAACGCTCATACTGTGCTTCGAGCTCCTCATCCTCTCCCGGCCTGAGCCCTGCCTGTTCGATTTCTTCCGCTTCATATTTCAGGAACGAAAGCTCCCTTGCCCGCTGCTCGGTATCGAGCGAGGCTTCCTTCAGCTCATGCACAATGCCGGTGTAAGCGCGGTATGCTTCGGACAGGTCTGCTTTCAGGCTGCCGATATCCTTTCTGGCATAAGCATCCAGAATCTGCAAGTGGTTTTTCTGGGCAAGCAGTGACTGGTGCTCATGCTGCCCGTGAATATCAATCAGAAGCGCTGCCGCCTCTTTCAGCTTTGCCAGGGACACGCTTTCCGAATTAATCCTCGCAGCTGCCCGCCCGCCTGAAATCCTTCTTGTCAGGATGACCTGGTCATCTTCCATTGGAATATCCATGGCACAAAGCTTTTCCCTGACGCTGCTGTCCACCGAAAAAACCAGCTCCACCAGGGCATAATCTGCGTCCTTGCGGATAATGTCTTTCGATGCCTTTTCCCCGATAGCTGCGCCAATAGACCCGATAATAATGGATTTGCCGGCCCCGGTTTCCCCTGAGAGAATATTCAGGCCCTCTGAAAAGTCCACTTCTGCTTCTTCAATCAGGGCCAGGTTTTTCACATGAAGGTTATGTAACATGATATGCTCCTTTTTAATCCGAATCTGCCTGACAGCACGGGAAGCCGGTTCATCCCGGCATTCTTTTTGCAGGCAGCCATCATTCCTCTGTCACCCTGCGCAGCCTGCGCATCAGTTCTGTGGTATCTTCCACCGTGCGCACCGCGCACATAATCGTATCATCGCCCGCAATGCTGCCTACGATTTCCTGATACTCCATGGCATCCAGTGCAGCCGCAACTGCCATGGCCATCCCCGGAACTGTTTTTATGACAAGAATGTTCTGCGCCATATCCATCGAACGGAACCCATCCCGGAAAATACGGATATATTTTGACAAATCCTTCTGCGGATGCGAAATGGCAGCATATTTCTGCCTGCCCGAGCTTACAGCTACCTTGGTCAGCTTTAATTCCCGGATATCCCTCGATACGGTCGCCTGCGTAACCGGATAGCCTTCCTTTACGAGCATTGCCGATAATTCTTCCTGGGTTTCCACATCGTATTTTGCTATGATTTCCAGTATTTTTGCATGTCTTGAAATTTTCATATATAAGTCCTGCTCCTTGTGCTGCCACGTCTTCCAATATAAGACTCCACGGACACAGCCTGCATGGCTTCTCAGCGGAAAGTCTGCATTTTTTTGCACAGTATTTCCAGAAAACTGACCCTGCTGATTTTCAGTATTCTGGCATGTACGTCTGCTTTCTGGATATTCATGTATTCCCCGGCTTTCAGCAGGCAGCCGTGGTCGCCGTCAAAACTGACTTCCACCACTTCGTCCCGCTGCACGCGCCGGCTTTCGACTTCAACAGCAATTTCATCCTGTGCATCGATGACAATGCTTCTTGGCGTCAGCGTATGGGAATTAATCGGCGTCAGCAGAATCAGCTCCGCTTTCGGGTCTACAATCGGGCCGCCGGCAGACAGGTTATAGCCGGTAGAGCCGGTCGGTGTCGACAGTATCACGCCGTCGCCCTGAAACGTATTCAGGTACTGCCCGTTTACATATACCGTCAGGCTGACAAGGGACAGCGAGCCCATCCGGTGAATCACAATATCATTCAGCGCCCGGATAGCCGGCGCATGCTCGGAGCCTGCCTTATGCCCCGCAAGCATCATGCGCTGTTCTACCATATATTCCCCATGCATCACTGCATCCGCTGCTTCATAAACCGTGTCCGGCTCCAGCTCGCACAGGTAGCCGAGCGTGCCCATATTTACGCCAATCAGCGGCACCCTGCATTCCACGGTGTCCCTTGCTGCCCGTATCAGCGTGCCGTCACCGCCAAGCACAAAGATGCATTCGGTATCTTCCTGGATATCCCTGGCATACACCTTCTGAATGCCTTCCTGCTCGTCGACGCTGACAATATACTGGCAGCTTCCGCCCCGTGTTTCGATATAACTGCAAAGCCTGCGCGTCTGCTCCAGGTTCCGGTCCTTTAACGCATTTACAATGACTGCAAATTTTTTCATATATCCAATTCAGCATGAGCAGCTTCCACGACAGCTGCGGCATCTGCTGCCTCCTCCTGTAATCCGGTTCCATCCTTTCGGATATGCATCAGGTATTCAATATTTCCCTCCGGGCCCTTGATGGGAGAATATTCCAGTCCCAGCACATGAAAACCCAGCCCCCTTGCAAACGAAACAACCTGTCCGATAATCTCCAGATGCACGTTTTTATCACGCACCACGCCTTTTTTGCCGACCTTTTCCCTTCCGGCTTCAAACTGCGGCTTAATCAGGCAGACCATTTCCCCCTGCTCCTTTAAAAGCTCCTTTGCCGGGCCAAGCACCTTTGTCAGGGAAATAAACGACACATCCACAGATGCAAAGTCCAGCGGCTCGCCGATATCCTGCGGCGTGACATACCGGATGTTTGTCTTTTCCATGCAGCACACGCGCGCATCCTGGCGCAGCTTCCATGCAAGCTGCCCGTAGCCGACATCCACCGCATAGACCTTCCTGGCACCGTTTTGCAGCATGCAGTCGGTAAATCCCCCGGTCGATGCCCCGATATCCATGCAGGTTTTCTGTTCCAGGCTGACTGCAAACCGCTCCATGGCCTTTTCCAGCTTCAGGCCGCCGCGGCTGGCGTATCTGAGTGTCTTCCCGCGCACTTCCACCTGTGCCCCTGTATCGAACATCGAACCGGCCTTGTCTTCTTTCTGATTGTTTACATATACGCTGCCTTCCATAATCATGGCCTTCGCCTTTTCCCGCGAAGGCGCCAGTGCCCGCTTTACAAGCAGCACGTCCAGCCGTTCTTTCATATTCCCACCGTTTTCCTGCGTATTCTTTTCATCGCTGTCTTTATGTTATCCGCAATGCTGTCCGCATCCAGTCCCGCCTCGCGTTTTAAAACCTCTGCATTTCCATGCGGAATAAATCCATCCTCAATGGCGGCCAGAAGTACCGGTACCTGCGCGCCAATGCTGTCCAGATATTCCACAACCGCTTCACCCATGCCGCCCGGGCGCACATTTTCTTCCATCGTAACCACAAGGTCATACGTTCCGGCTGCATCACGCAGCATGTCTTTATCCAGCGGCTTTGCAAAGCGCATATTTACAAGCGCGCAGGCAGTCCCTTCCTGCATCAGCCGCTCCCGCACTTCCAGCGCAGTCTTTACCATGCTGCCGTATGCAAGCAGCACAACGGAACCGCCTTCATACAATACCTCGCTCTTTCCCAGAACTACCGGGGCACGGAAGCCTTCCAGCCCGTCATAGGCTTCGCCGCGCGGATAGCGGACGGCTGCCGGGTGCTTCTGCTGCAGGGCATATTTAATCATGTCGGAAAGCTCCCATTTATTTTTCGGGGCCATCAGCACCATATTCGGCATGGACATTAAATAGGAGATATCAAAAATACCCTGATGCGTCTCCCCGTCACTGCCGGCAATCCCTGCCCGGTCAATGGCAAAAACAACCGGCAGGTCCTGCAGGCAGACATCATGCAGCACCTGGTCATACGCACGCTGCAAAAATGAGGAATACACCGCAAAGACCGGTTTCATCCCTCCTGCTGCAAGCCCTGCTGCAAACGTAACCGCATGGCCTTCTGCAATGCCGACATCAAAAAACCGTTCCGGGAACATATTGTGGAACCGTTTCAGGCCGGTTCCGGTTTCCATCGCTGCCGTAATGGCGGCAAGCTTTTCATCGCGGTCGCCAAGCTTGCGCATCACGGTTGAAAACACATCGGTATATGCCGCCTTATGCTTTTTCTTTTTTACCAGCCCGGTTTCGATGTCAAAAGGCTCCGTGCCGTGAAAGCGCGCCGGATGGCGTACTGCCGGCTCATAGCCCCTGCCCTTTTCGGTCAGCACATGCACAAGCACAGGCCCGTTTACCCGGGATGCTTTCTGGAACATCGCCGTCATTTTATTGATGTCGTGCCCGTCTACCGGGCCAAGATAGAGGATTCCCATATTTTCAAACAGCATGCCCGGTATCAGCAGCTGCTTTATCCCGCTTTTGGTTCTGCGGATTTTGCGAACCAGCCGCTCGCCGTACACGGGTATTTTATGCAGCGATTCCAAAACGCCGTTTTTCAAATCCTGGTATACACCTGCGGTACGGATGCTGCCCAGATACTGGCTCAGGCCGCCGACATTTCTGGAAATGGACATATCATTATCATTTAACACAATAATAAAATTGGTTTCCAGCTTGGAAGCATTATTAAGTCCTTCAAACGCCATTCCGCCAGTCAGCGCCCCGTCACCGATAACCGAAATAACCTTATGGGACTGTCCTTTTAAATCCCTGGCTGCTGCAAGGCCGAGCCCGGCCGAAACCGAGGTCGAGCTGTGTCCGGTATTAAAGCAGTCGCAGTCGCTTTCGCCTGTTTTCGGAAATCCGCTCAGGCCCCCGAACTGGCGCAGCGAAGGAAACTGGTCCCTGCGCCCGGTCAGTATTTTGTGCGTATAAGACTGGTGTCCCACGTCCCAGATAATCTTATCCTTTGGCAGCTCAAACGCCAGATGCAGGGCTATCGTCAGCTCCACCACGCCCAGGTTCGACGCGAGATGCCCGCCTGTCTGCGAAAGGCTCTGTATGAGAAACTGCCGTATTTCTTCCGGCAGCTGTTTCAGCTCATCCTGATTCAGCTTTTTTATGTCATTGGTATTGTTTATTTTTTCCAGCATATGCTTTACCCATGCTTCCCTTTATAATTTCGTTCTGCCGGCAAACCCTGTCAGCTCCTGCGCACCGCCAGATACCGCAGCAGTCTGTTTAAAAACACATTGCGCACCGGCAGCCTGTCCATGCACTGCCTGGCTTCCTGTGTCAGCTTCTGCACCTGGCTTTGTGCCGCCTCGATTCCATACAGCGTTACATACGTCGTCTTGCTGTTTTTCGCATCGGAGCCGATTGGCTTTCCAAGCTCCTCAAAGGTGCCTGACACGTCCAGGATATCGTCCTGTATCTGAAATGCCATCCCGGCCTTTCCGGCTGCCTGCTCTGCCAGAGATACCTGTTCGTCATCCGCACCGGCCAGAATCGCACCGGCCATCATGGACGCTTCGAGCAGGGCCCCGGTTTTCAAACGGTAAATAAAGTCAAGCATATCCGCGCTTATGCTGGTTCCCTCGTTTTGCACATCCACAGCCTGTCCGCCAATCATGCCGTATATCCCGGATTTTTTTGCAAGCACCTGAAACGCTTTCGCCGTCCGGCCCGGGTCTGCTTTCATGGAAAAAGCTGACGCGGCCGTTTCGAAGGCATAATTCAGCAGCCCGTCCCCGGCCAGAATGCCCATCGCTTCGCCGTAAACGACATGCGTTGTTTTTCTCCCGCGGCGGTATTCGTCGTTATCCATTGCCGGAAGGTCGTCATGCACAAGGGAATACGCATGAATCATTTCAATGGCTGCCAGAAACGGCTCAATCACCGTGCCGCTGCCCCCGAACATCCGGTACGTTTCGAGCATCAGCATCGGGCGCAGGCGCTTCCCGCCAGAACGGACACTGTAATTCATGGCTTCCATCACGCATTTTTGAAATCCTTCTTCTTTCGGAAGATACCGGGACAGTATCTGTTCAATATCGGATGCACGTTTCCTGATTTCTGCTTTGAAGTCTTCTTCTGTAAAGTCTTCTTCTGTAAAGTCTTCTTCTTTGATTCTTTCTTCTGCTCCGTTTGCCGGTTCGTTTTCCATATTCCCTGGTTCCTTTCTATATCCTGTGACGGTATCTTAGACAGGAAAAACAGATGCCTGTCCCATTTTTTCTTTTATACGCCCCTGGCTGCGCCGGGCTGAAATTCTTCCAGCTCTCCCTGCCGGTTTATGACCATCATTTTCTGTTCAATCTGCTCTACCTTCCCGCTGCACTCTTTCAGCCTGCAAATCCCTTCCTCATAATACCGGAACGAATCTTCCAGCGAAATCTGCGGGTTTTCCAGCTGTTCAATACAGTACTCCACCTGTGCGAGCATATCTTCCAGCTTTTCGTCCTGTGCGCCTTCGTTTCCGCTGCCCGGTTCCTGCAGCGGCATTTCTGCCCATTCCATCATCTTTTCATCTTCCATCATTTTCTATTTCCGTCATTTTTAATTTCCATCATTTCTATTTCTATTTCTTTCCATTTCTATTACTTTTAATTTCTATATATTTTCCATTTTTATTTCTTTCAGTTTCTATTACTTTCCATTTCCTGCATTTTCAATCTCTGTTATTGCATCTGCTGCTTTTTACTGAATTCCATATACGCCTGCTGCTTCCGTTTCCAGCACCTGAGCCCGGATTTTCCCATCCGATGTGCGCACGGTAATTGTATCTCCGGCCTGTACCTGTGATGCCTGCCGCAGCGGCTGTCCGGCATGGTCTGTGACATATGAAAATCCCCCGCTCAGTTTTTTGGCCGGGGAGCCTGCATCCAGCCGTCCGGCAAGAAGCTCTATCCGGTGCCTGTTTTCCCGCAGGCGGTACTCCATGCGCTGGGAAAGCTTTTCCCCCAAATCTGCCAGATACTGCCTGCGGCTGTTTAATATCATCTGCGGGCTTAAATAGCCAAGCTTTGTTTTCAGATGCTCCTGACGCTGACGCTGCCTGTGAATATGCTCCTTCATGCGCAGGTTCAGCGATACATGGGCCATGCGCAGCGCTTCCCTAAGCTGTGCGTAATCGTATACGGCAAGCTCTGCCGCCGCGGACGGCGTCGGTGCCCGCAGGTCAGCCACATAGTCGGCAATCGTCGTATCGGTTTCATGACCGACTGCCGAAATAACCGGAATGCTGCATTCAAAAATCGCCCTTGCCACGATTTCTTCATTAAAGGCCCACAAATCTTCAATCGAGCCGCCGCCGCGCCCGGCAATAATCACGTCCACGCCAAGCTGTTCCAGCGCACGGATGCCGTTTACAATGCTTTCCGCGGCCCCGTCCCCCTGCACCTGCGCCGGGTACAGAATCAGCTGGACATAAGGATTGCGCCGGTGGCTGATATTGCGTATATCCTGGACTGCCGCCCCGGTCGGTGCAGTCACGATTCCAAGCCTTTTGATAAACCTCGGGATGGGACGCTTGTATTCCTTTGCAAACATCCCCATTTCTTCGAGCTCTTTTTTGAGCGCTTCGAATTTTAAAAACAGCGCACCGGCCCCGTCAAGGGTAATTTCCCTTGCGTAAAGCTGGTAACGCCCGTCCCGCTCATAGACCTCCACAGAACCGGACACGACGACATGGTCTCCGTCCTGCATCCGGAATTTCAGCCCGTTTCTGCGGTTTCCGGCAAACATGACTGCCGCAATCGTCCCGCTTTCATCTTTTAAGGAAAAATAAATATGCCCGGAGCTGTGGTATTTACAGTTCGACACCTCGCCCTTGATACGGATTCTGCCAAGCAGGAAATCCTGGGCAAACATATTTTTCAGATAGGCATTTACCTGTCCTACGCTATAAATATTTTTCATCATACCAGTTTTGCCAGCACTCCATTTACAAAAGACGGTGCCCCGTCGCTGCTGTAGACCTTCGCCAGCTCCACAGCTTCATTAATCGCCACGCCGGCCGGAATATCCTCCTCATACCGGATTTCATAAACAGCCAGGCGGATTAACGTCAGGTCTACCTTTGCCATGCGCCCGGTTTTCCATCCGGTTGCTTTTTCATTAATCAATGCATCGATTTCTTCCCGCAGGCTGTAAATCCTGCGCAGCTTCTGTTCGATGTAATTTCGTTTTCCCTCGTTCGTTTCTTCCAGCTCGTCCATGGAAATCTGTATCTGCTCATCCATTTCCCCGCTTTCATAAAATTCAGCCTGAAACAGCATTTTAAAAATCTGTTCCCTTATCTCTCTCCTGTTCATAAAGTCCTTTCTATACCATGCACGCACAAAAAATTCCTAGAGCGTGTTTGAAAAATCATTTCCGCAATCTGCACTCCCCACTTTGCGGAGAATTTATCCCAAATTTAATCAACATAGCCCGCTATGCCTCATAAATTTGGGATAAATTCTCCACAAACTGTGAAGCACATCTCACGAAAAGCATTTTTCAAACACGCTCTAGCACATACAAACTCCAGCTTAAAAACAGGATAAATTGTTACAAAATACTGACATTACATAAATTTCCATTAAAGAAAATACAAAAACCAGTGAAATAACCAAAGGTCACTCCACTGGCAATAAAGAATTTGTAAATCCACTTTTTCGATTTAATCATTTTTGATAGCTGACAGAATGCTTGTTGCCTTTAATTCTGACTTGGCATATAGAGAAAAAGTTAAATATATTACAACAAGTACAACAATCAATGCTATCAGGAATATCCATGGCAGTTTCAATGTAATACAATGATTCGCTGCATCCAACCGCCTGCATACAATCATGCTTAAAATGCTGCCCCATACAAGGGAATTTGCTAATGAACAGCAGAGGTATATTCCAATTTCTCTGTTTAGCATTTCCATCAACTGATTTTGTGTTGTTCCAACGGCTTCAAGTAAACCAAACTCACATTTCCTGCTCTGAAAGTCAACCATCAGCATATTTATAAGACTAATACTGCCAAAAACAAACAGGATTGCGGAAATCATGTAAAAGGTTTTTATGGATGGACTGTAATATTTCTGAATGCTCAATATTGTCTGCTCTATTGAATTTACTTCGATTTTCCCATTTTCGTCTGCGATTTGTTGGACTTCAGACAAAACACTTTCAAAATGTTCTTCAGATACCTCAAGTGACAAAATACCTGTCTGTTCTGCTATCCCTGTCAGCTTCTTTGCTGTGTCATATGCCATAAGGAAATAAGGACTGCCGGGAATAACAGGGCAGTTTTCCATTAAATCAGATCTGTCATATACGCCGACTACAACAGCTTCCACATCAAAACTGCTGCCGTCAGGAGCTCTTCCAGCTATTTTCAAAGTATCTCCAACTTTAGCTGTACCCTCTGCAACTAATATTCCGTTTTTCTCAACCATATCATCATAGTTTGCTGTTCCAGAGGATAAAATTGTCTGCATTTCTGCTGTCTGCTCTCGATTTAATGACGGAAAAAAATCTGTGATACTTGTGATAGAGCCACTTCCACCTGGAAAAGTAATGGTCATGTTAATACAGTTAGATGCGGTAATTTTTTCTATTCCATTTAAAGTTTCCAATTCCTGCATCAATGTCCGGTTTTCAAGCGGATTATCTTCCAGTTGCAATTTTGAACTTCCGTATGGCTCTGATTCCCTATCAAAAGAACTCCCCACTATATTTTTTACTTGTATATGGATATTACCAGCAGGATAGTATTTGAAACTTGCCTGCTTTTCTGGATCAACAGAGCCGGCAACCGTTGAAGTAACCAGCAGAAGTGCTCCACTTAAACCAAGCATCAGAACCGTCAAAATTGCCTTCTGCTTATTCCTTTGTATATTTATTTTAGCCAAATTGAATGGTGTGAGTTTTCTGTGCCGATTCCGCCTGCTCTTTGTCTTTCCTGTATACGCAAAATATTTAGAACCCTCTACTGGTGAAGTATTCATTGCAACCCGGGCAGGCTTGAAAATTGCAATATTTACTGTTATAAAAGCTGCTGTTGCAATCAGGGCAGCATATATTATCGTTGCTTTCAAACGAAATCCGTCCGGACAACCAATAAACCCAATGAGTACGCCAATGATAAGCCCCAGTGGAATACCTGTTAAGGCATACATCCTTCCCTCTTTTTTTGCCATTCTTTCAATTTGCTTCTTAGTCATTCCAATTGTCCGCAATTGTCCGAACATCTGAACATTTTTTACAATCTTTGTGTAAAATACACCATAGACAATCGTTGCTGCCAGAACAGCTGTTAATACACCTAACAGCGGAACCGGAATTGGAATACCTGATTTCATTGCGCCCGACATAACCGCAAAATATTCTGTCAGATTCAACTGCCCTTCTTCTATTCCTGAATTTTGTATTACTTTAGCAGCAAAATCAAGAATTGCCGATGAACTGATTACGTCTGTATTGAGCCGGATATACGCAGTTATCTGAAAATTATCTTTTGATAAATTATGTGCAAGCTCCTTGTTTACATAAATACAATACCCCTTGCTCTCCTTTTCATCATTCAAAATACCCGAAAGCGTATATTCTGCCTCTTGTCCTGTTCCAGTCAAGTCAAGTGTAACTGTGTCTCCAACCTGATATTTCTTTCCAATAAAATCAATATAATTTTGAGGAAGCATAATTTCATCCGGTTTTTGTGGTGCGTTTCCCCGAAATGTCTTTTCTTCCTGACACAGAAAATAATCTTCGTTTCCATATACAACCGTAATAGTTTTGTTATCCACATAAAACAGCCCAATAGCTGAATATTCGCCAATCCAAGATACATCTTCATTTTTAAGCAGCAGATCTGCCTGCTCGTCCGTGATTCCTAAAACACCAATTTGCGCTCTGTTTCTTTGTGTATTTTTGTATTTCTCCTCTGTTCCTGCCGATATTAAAATGATTGAAAAAATCATACATACAGAAAGCGCGATTGTAAGCAGCAAAAACATCTTACTTCTTTTATCTGCTTTAATACTTCTGTTTGCCAGTTTCCTTACAATAGCACTTGTGTCGTTTTCAAAAGGCAAAGTCATAGTCTGCTACCTCCTTATTCCACAATCCTGCCGTCTTCAATCCGCACAATGCGGTCGGCAAGTTGGGCAATTTCATTGTTATGGGTAATCATTACAATGGTCTGATTAAATTCTCCACTGCTTCGTTTGAGCAGCCCTAATACATCTGCACTGGTTTTACTGTCAAGGTTTCCCGTCGGTTCATCGGCAAGAATAATAGCTGGTTTCGTTATCAAAGCGCGAGCAATAGCAACACGTTGTTGCTGTCCACCCGAAAGGTTATTTGGCATATTCTTTAATTTACTTTTCAAATCCAGCATCTCTGCAATTTCCCGAAAAAACTTTTTATCTACCGTATCGCCATCCAGCTCCACGGGCAGGACGATATTCTCATAAATATCCAGAACGGGTACTAGTACATCGAATATTAAATAACGAATAGTTAAATATTTACTTCTTCGTCTCCTATTTCGTTCATTTTATATGTCCAGTGATAGACAACAGGAGCAGTATTAATCTCATC
>OFGR01002136.1_pt1 | contig 13788 bp, 9 predicted proteins | sample 1521811 | NCBI WGS metagenome assembly OFGR01 (sample SAMEA3504098, study PRJEB24116) | mouse gut metagenome | biome: mouse gut; feature: mouse-associated habitat; material: faeces | place: Denmark | collected 2011
ATTCAAGGGATATTTCTTTTTGCCGCCGTCTGCTCCTGTCACGCCATGCGTTGATTGCCGTAAAGCGTATGACGGTCTTGCAAAAGCCATTGAACGTATACATGATGTGTTCCTTATATGCTTCTGTGCAAGGCATAGGTGGTTCCCCCTTTCTCCCACATGGGGCGGTGCATAGTTAATGGTTCCTTTTTAATTACAGAGGGTGGCAGCGCTTTAAACTGTCACCCTTGTAAATATATTTTTCTATTCTATTTGGTGAAAATTTCATTACGCCTTTATATCAAAACTTGCTCCTGTCGGCGCAGATGTACCCAGAGTAGCAGCTATGACTTTCTGCGTAACGGCTTTTATATCCGTACCTGTGGCATTTATCGTATATTCGCCCGTTTCTTTTCTTGCTTCTCCGGCTGTTTTTTTCTCTGCCCGTCTTTCAGCCGCCTTTTCTTCCTCTGCTCTTTTTTCAGCCCGTCTTTTGGCTGCTTTTTCCTCGGCTGCTTTTTTCTCCTGTGCTTTCCTTTCCGCATTTTCTCTGGCTATCTTTCCGTCCGGGTCATTTGTTCCAGACATAATGCCTGTAATATTCCCATTAGCGTCAATTTCGTAAGATATGCTTGTCACGGTTCCCAGCGCATGAGATTTTGCATAAGATACACAATCCGGCAACGCCGCTAGGTTTTCCTCCAAATATTTAGCCTTTTCCGGGTCATTCATGCACTTTTTCAGAAATGCCCCCGATACGGATACCGTCGTCGGAATGCCCTGCATAGAGGTTGTCCCTGTATTCATATAGCTGTATTTGCTCTGTAAATATTTGGAATAATCATTTACGTTGCTATACCCGGTCTTAATCTGCTCCGTTCTCGTCACGCCGGGTGTCGAAGTTTTCAGCTCCACTGTGCTTGTGGTCACATTACTTTCTTTCATGTTCCCATTATTTTTGGCAGTATTTGTGCCATTTGCCGCATAATTGCTGTAATTGTTCGTAATCTCCATTGACATATAGACCACCTTTCCTTTCAGATATTGAAAATAGCTTCCATTTGGTATATCGCCAATACCCGTAGATTTTTCATAGATTTGGCGTGAACTGCTCCATTTTGGGCGTGAAATTTCTTCGGGTATCAAACTCCCGCCGCTGACTTCCCATTCATCATTACCGTAAGGCTGAATTTCTTTCTGCCCCCTGTATCGGAAATCACAATATCAATATCACCCATATATTTCTTTGCACATCTTTGGATATTGGATATTCCAATCCCGTGCAGCTTCCCGCCCCCTTTGCTGCTGGCTGGCAGCCCACTTTCTTTTTCTATGGCGATTTCTTCCACGAAATCATTTTCAATCTCCAAAAAGAATAAACTTCCTTTCACATAGGAGCGTAATTTAATCTGTTTTTTCCCCTCTGCCTTACAGCACGCTTCTATGGCGTTTTCCAGTGCATTGTTCAAGATAACCGCAATATCATAAACATCTATCCGCAGCTTTGGCGGATAGGCAAAATCAACCTTAAACTGTATCTGTTTTTTCTCCGCTTCCTGCCATTTCTGGTGGATAATAATATCTGTAATGGGATTTCCCGTCTGATAGGCAAAATCCAGTTTTTTTACGGTTTCCTCCATTTTCCCGATATAACTTTCCAATTCTTCATTCATAGAACCGGCTGTATTTTTAACAAGCAAGGAAATGTTGGCTAAATGGCTTCTCATATCATGCCGAAGCCCTCTCATATCCGTATATATGTCCTGAATTTCAACAATCTCTTTCTGCATTTGCCGTACTTGGTTTTCCAGTATGGCACGTTTCCCGGTTTCCTCGTTATACTCCACCAGCTTTTGAAATAATATGACGCTTGCCACGATAGTGGAAAGAAGCAGGACGCAGATCAGCGGTATCCAGAATTTTGTCGCCGGGATTGTGTCATAAATAATCATAGTCATTCCGTTTTCAACTGATAGAATCATCATCTTTATCGTTACTGAAATGCACATGGCAGCAACGCATGGCAACATCAAAAAAACATTTTCATGTGTCTGCAACACATAATTTTTCTTGACAAACTTCCTGTTTATCATAAGCAAAAATACGGACAATAGAAAAGCGTAAAGCAGACCGCATAAAACCACAATAATGAACGAAAAAACTTTTATCCACATAAACGATTTTTCCAATGAATTTATGATTTCCTCCGCAACCAGATAATCTAAAACTTTGTTGCATATCCCATTTACTGCAATATGAAACACACTGGCAATATATTTTACGTTCTCTTTCCCCGCCACAAAGCTAAAAGCAGTAAATAATTGTTTCTGCACATCTTTCTCAAAGAAAATGAATTGAAGAAACAGCACGGCAAAAATATTTAAGGTTATCCCCGCAAGCTCCCCAACTGGCAGTATGCCGTCCAATACTTCAAACACAACAATCTGGATAAAAAAATATACTGTGCCCCATGCTGCTGAAACTGTTCTTTTTTCATATTTTCTTTTCAAAAACCCCTGCATATACATACCGCTTAATACGCTGTCAATCAAGTAAATAGTTACTGGAAGCAATATATCATACATTAACAATCCCTCCGTTTTTTACATACCTCATATACGTTTTGATAAAATCAGAATATTTCTTCCTTGCAAGCAGTAAGTTATCCCCATTTATGACCTGTATGTTATCCGCACTGTAAGCAGAGATTTTTTCCATGTTTACAAGATAGCACCTATGACAGCGATAAAAAGTGTTCCCCAACCCCTTTTCCAATTCCTCCATTTTCCCGTAAACTTCTAACGTACCGTCCGTTGTGTGAAAAATGACTTTTTTGTTGCCGCTCTCTATGTAATAAATATTTTTCAACAGTATTTTCTGCTGTGTGCCAGAACTTTTCACTATGATGTATTTCTTTTCCTGTTCATAGAAAACAGCCGCCTCTTTCCATGCCCGTCTGAAAACCTCTGAAAATTTTTCCGTGTCAATGGGCTTTATCAGATAATGGAACGCATTTACATCAAACGCCGCTTCCATGTATTCCCGATACCCCGTCACAAAAATAATAATGCTCCTTTGTCTGCCGTTTTCCTCCTGTTCTCTGATACGCCTTGCTATATCCATGCCAGACACTTCCCCCATTTCAATATCAAGGAAATAAATATCAAAGTTTCCTCTGGCATTTATCAATTCTTCCCCAGACTGATACTCCATTATATCCGCTTCCGGCACCTGCTTTTGTATCAGCCGGAAAAGTTCTTCCCTAATCGTCCGGTCATCATCACAAACTGCAATCCTCATACGATTCCGACTTCCTTTCATAGCGTAAAAATATAAAAAACAAATCCATTGCCTTTTATTATATCGTCATTTACGCTTTATTGCTAATCGCAGGGTGTGAACTACTCCATTTTAGGCGCGAAATTATATTTTGTCATTCTGAAAGAGGGATATAAAGGATGGGGGATTCCGTAGTAGTCGGCACTGTGCGTAATGTGCATAACTTGCTATCTTATGGAGTTGTGGGAAAGTCTGTTTGCAGAATGTGGGAAAGCTGCACTTTAGCTTTTCCATGTTCTGTGAACGGACTTTTCCATGACGGAATAGCAAGTTATACACATTTCCACGGTGCTTGTCTTTTGGTCTTTGTTTTCTTTGGTTCGGAATAGTGTGGTGCTGGCGGTCTATCTCTTGTTTTTGGTTGCTTGCTTCTTTACCGTACATGAGCATTGGCGCCGGGGTTGTCGTTGCCGTACCCTTCCAGCAGGTTAATGACGCCCCACACGCCCAGGCCAGCGCCCAGCGCGATAACCAGAACCTTCAGAGTGCTGATAGCCGAAGTGAAAAATTCCATTAGATTACCTCCATTTTCGTTGTTAAATTGATTAGTGATGGGTGGTTGAGCATGAAAAAACCTCCCGGACAAGTCGGGAGGCGGTAATGTGCATCGGGGGGCGCTCTCACCATACGGGTCATATCTGTCATGGGCATCGCTCCTTCATATTTGGATTGAAAATAAAAAACCGCTTCCCGAACAGGTCAGGAAGCGGTATCATCGGGGTTAGGCGGCGCGTCCAGCTCACAACACTCATAGGCTTCGTTTGGCTGGACAGTAAGATAGCGGCTCAGATATTTCTTTACATCAAAGGCATTTTTCTTGCTGAAATCCAGCAGGTTCTTGTACTGTGGATGCCGGGTAATATCAAACTTATCGCTGAAAAAGGGCCTCACACCCTGCACTTGCAGGATGCACTTTCCGTTGTCCATAACGGCAAGTTCGTCCTGGCTCATCAATTCCTTCCCCAGCTTTTGATAGTTGATACCCATGCTCCGCTGGCTGCCCCTGGTGTCCGAAGTATTGAACAGGTCGATAGTTTCCCGACCCAGGGTTTCCGAAATCTCTTTTAGGGTGCTGCGCTCCTTGCCACCCAAGAACAGGACGCAGGAGCAGTTGCCGATGATGGTTTCAGCGTGGTCTTTATAGACGGCCTTGAGTTGGCTCTGTGTCTGCACCACGATATGGGCAGAAATCTCACGGCTTCGGATCACGCTGATAAGGTGTTGGAAGTTGGGTATCTTCTGGTTGGCGAACTCATCCAGCAAACAGGTGACGTGCTGTTTCAGTGCGCCGCCGTTTTGCAACGCTCTGTCGCACAGAACATTGAACATCTGTGTATACACCATAGCCGATATGAAATTGAAGGTCATATCTGTATCGGACACGATGCAGAACAGCGCCGTTTTTCTGTCGCCAATCAATTCCAACTCCAGATCGTCCCCCTCCATCATCTGCCGAACCTCCGCAATATCAAAGGGGGCCATCCTTGCGCCGCAGGAAATCAATATGCTTTTCGCCGTTTTGCCTGCCGCTAATTTGTATTTCCGGTACTGTCGAACAGCGAAATGATCCGGTTTTTCCGCTTCAAGCTGGTCAAAAAGCATATCCACGGCATTTTTGAATGTCTCATCTTCCTCCCGCACCTCAGAGGCATTGAGCATATCCAGCAGCATGGTCATGTTTTTTTCTTCCTCCGGGGCTTCGTACCAGATGTAGGCGATCAGGGCCTGATAGTAGAGGGCTTCGGCCTTCGCCCAAAAATCCTCACCGCCCTTGCTGTCCTCGCCCTTGGTGTTCTCCATGATGCAGTTGACCAGTTTCAGAATGTCATTCTCGCAGTAGATATAGCGGAACGGATTATATCTCATGGTCTGCTTAAAGTTGATGGTATTGAGTATTTTTATCTCATATCCACCCATTTGAAGCATTTTCCCACATTCTTCTACCACGGTACCTTTTGGGTCTGTGACAATATAGCTGGCGTTCATCTGCATCAAATTGGGCTTAATATGGAAGCGGGTCTTGCCGGAGCCGGAACCGCCGATCACCAGCACATTTTTATTGATATTGTATTTAGGGTTTTTGTTGCGGCCCACCATGACACGCTCAGTCTGCGTCAGAAGAATGTTCTGGTCAAACTTGGGGTCGATGAAGGGCTTAATGTCCTCCGCCGTACCCCACCGGGCGCTGCCATACTCTACACCGTGGCGGTACTTCTTGGCGTTCTTGCCCTTCCAGTAGACGGCAAACCAAATCGCCGCCGCACCAATCAGACCCACCAGCAGATCGCGGGGATGGAGGCTGGGGAGCGGGTTGCGTGAGATCGCCGTACCCAGGTCGGAGATGGTAGCCATCAGTCGTGTTACCATGTCCGCCCCTGCCGCCAGCCGGTAGCACTCCCCAGCTTTATCAAACAGCCAGAGGAAAATGAGGTAGGGGAAGTAGGTCAGCACCAGCTTCTTGTAGTCCGGCTTCACAGCTCAATGCCTCCCTTCTGGCGGTGCTTCTCCGCATCCCGCGACTGGTTTTTTACGATCTCCTTGAAGTGGGTCAGCCGCGCCGAAAGAGATGGTTTGCTTTTGTCCCTTTTGAGCGTTTTGGCGGTATACTCGGCAAAAGCGGCGTTGAGGGCATCCGCATCCTTGGCCTTGAAAAAGACCAGGTATTTTCCCTCGCCGGGGTCCTTCTTCAAGGCGTAGTCCACACCGTATTTCCGGGCGATATGCTCAAAAGACTTGATATTTTTTTCGGTGATCTCAATATTCTGAACGCCCGCGCCCTGCTTCACAAGCTGTTTGACAGTCTGCTTGCCGTGGTGCAGATGCGGGTTTCTGGATTGCTCCATGTACTGCCGCATGGCCCATTTCAGCAGAGAGGCGGTCATTCTGCCGCCATTCTTGCCCACATTTATCACAAACGCTACCGATTTATCCCGTACTTCCTCCTGCATTGTGTTCACCTCCTGCTATGCGGAGAGGAAAGGCGGTCAGCGGGGTTCCCCGCCCCTGCGCTGTTCTTTGGAAACCGTTTGCTGGCGGACTTCCTGCATAGCGGCTTGAAGTTGTCCCCGCACGGATAATTTCTTGGGCGGCTCCGGTTCGGCAGGGGCGAAATACTTCTTTGCCTCCGTTTTCAGAAGGAGGTCACAGATGGGAAAACTATACGCATGATCGTTTTCCTCCCAGCAGCAGTAAGCCGCGTTCAGTGGGTCGGCAAAGTGCAGAAGGGCCTCCACCTCGGCGGCGTTGAACTCATGGGCGGTTTTCAGATAACAGTGAACTTCCGCCAGCCCTTGCAGGCGGTACACATCCACAATCCGGGGGCCGTCCCCAGCGGTCAGTTCCCGCGCATGATCCAAAAGGTTCTTGTCCAGCCGCTCCATCAGCCGCTTTTTCGCCTCAAATTCCATTATCAAATCACCTCGCTCTCGTCTTTGGGAATATTGGGGAAGTTATACCGCCACTGGTCGTATTCCTCTTTGGAAATCTCACCGCATAAGTATTTCTCCCGCAGTTCTCCCCATGTTTTCAGCATAACACGAATAGCCAGGGGAACATAGCTATCCTCCAGATCAAGCCGCAGTTCAATACTGTCTGTCTGCAAAGATACCAAAAAAATATAGGCATCCTCCAAGGCAAACAGCGTGTGCATTAGGTCTGCCGCATTTTCAAAATCGGGGGTGGTCAGGGCATCCACCGATACATGAAGCACATCGGCGATCTGCTTCAGCAGCTCCGGCTTTGGCGTCCTCGCACCGCACTCGTATTGGGCCATGCGGACAGAAGCTGTCCGGGGAGAAAAGCCAACAGCCTTGCCAAGTTCTTTTTGCGTCATACCGCGTTTCATGCGAAATCCGCGAATACGCCTACCAACAGGAATGTTCATTGTGCTGCGTCCTCCTTTGCGAAGCGTTCCTCCAGCCGTTCCACGCTCCAATTTTGCTTAAATTGCCCCAATGGACCAGGGCCAAACTGTTCCCGCGCTCGGTTGTCCATAGCCCGCAGCCGCGCCCACAATTCCGGGTGATGGGTCCGAAGTTTCCGCAGTTCATCTATCCTTTGCAGGGGACAGCACCAGCAGGATGCCCGATGATAAATTTCATACAGTCCACCGAAGTCAAAACCCCGGTCATAGCAGATTTGCAGCGCCTGGGCCTCGGTGATGCCCCATTCCACCAAAGGATAGCGATTTTGCGGGTCTTTGTTGCACCGCTCGGCTTCATCAACAGCGATACCAATATAGTGCAGGGCACTTCTCTCTTTCTTTAAGCGATCAATTTCCCCATCTAACAAATGGGCTTTGAGTTGGCCAGTACACCAACGCACCTTAAATCCTGGCCAGCCATATCCAGTCAATGGCTGACCAGCAGCGATCCGGCGGTCTATTGCCCTTTTTTGCTGCTGGGGCACATCAAACATCAGCCACTCAAAGCCGCGGGGATGCCGCAGGGTGGTGATATGGATGCCGCGCTCCCGGTAGAGAAGATCGTCCAGTTTGGCGATGTGCGCCTCCATCTCAGGGAACTCCATCGTTGTATCTGCGTAAAGAACGCAGTCAATAGGCATATCTTTTTCAAGCATCAGCAGGAACATAGCTGTCGAATCTTTCCCGCCGGACAGTGAAATCGAGCAGAAATTGTTGGTGTTTTCTTGCTTTTCCGTTGTATCTTCCTCCTTTGAGCAAAAGAAAAGCCCCGGAAGGAACAAAGTCCTTCCGGGGCAAAAGTGGGTTGATATTGACTTGGGAAATTGCCAGCCTTAATAGCCCGTCCGGGGCAGGGTGGTCTTTTTGCCGTAGATAGTCGTTACCCAGCGGGAAACGGCCTGAATCCACTCACCGTTATACACGCCGCCCACATCAGCCTTGTTTACGAAGGAACCAGCGGGCAGGCCAGGTCTGGCGGTACAGTAGATATAGGGCTTTTCTACCTGGGCAAACCCAGCGGGGGCCTGACCGAATACAAACATGATCTCGGTCACGCGCTCATTGGAGGCCAGCCCAAGGGCCACAGGGGACGCGGCCAGGGTATAGTTCTTCTGCGTACTCAGATTGTCGGCCAAGGTCTGGTACTCGCCGCCATTGACCCGGTACACAATCTTATAGTTGCCGGGACGGTTGTAAGTGCCGGTCACGACCTTATCCAGAATAACCTCGGCGGGCAGGGTGTCGCGCCAATAGAAGGAGGTGAGCATCACATTACTGGTGTTGGCGATGCCGGAGAACATATAGCGCACCGGCTGGCCGCCCATGACCTCCTTGGGGCCTGTCTTAGTGATAGACACGCCGGTGGTCAGGGACTTGTTCGTGACCTCGAAGGTAAGAATCTGTCCCTTATGCTCCAGATAAGCGTTGAGAACGGTATCGTTCACGCCGTAGTTGTCCGGGGCCTTGACCTCCTTGATGGTGTAACGGCCCAGCGGGAGGGGCTTGGAAACTGCCAGTCCGCGGCTGTCGCTCTTGATGGTGTCCACCACGTTGTTGGCCTTGTCATAAATCTCAAAGACCGCGCCGGACAGAAGGGTTCCTTCCGGCAGGCCATTGGTGGGATTGTAGTCAGCGGACTTCTTGATGATCTGGATTTGGGCGGTGATGGGGGTGTTTTTCCACTCCACCAGCGTGGTTTCGCCAGCGGTGACATAGACGGTTTTCATCTGCGTGTCCACGATGTAGCCCTCGTTCTCCAATTCACGGAGATAGTACCGCCCGGAGGTAGTCAGTCCCTCAATGTAGACATAGCCGCTGTTGTCGCTGGTGTACTGGCCGATGGGAGTGTTGCTGGCATCGTAGAGCAGGAAGGACACGCCATAGATGCCCTTGCTGGTCACACTGTCGGTCTTATGAATCAAAATGCCGCTGAACGCCTTGTTGGTCACGGTCAGCGTGGTGGTCTTGCCGTCTGTCACGGTGAAGTAGTGAGGGGTGCTGTCCAGCTTGAAGCCCTTCGCCGCCTCGGTTTCCACGGCGTAGTAATCGCCAGCGTCCAGGTCGATATGCACCCGGCCATTGCTGTCGGTGGTGACAGTATCAATCAGGCCGCCGTCCATCTTCCTGATCTCGAAGCTGACGCCGGGGATTCGCTTGGATTTGTCGCTCTCACTAACCTTGATAAGCTCCAAGCCGCCCTCGGCCTTATTAAAGAAGGTCAGGGTCTGCGCCTCACCCGAACGGATGAGGATGCTCTGCGGGGTGGTGTCCAGCACATAGCCGCTGGCCGTCCGTACCTCCTTTGCGGTGACAGTGGTGCCAGGGGTCAGGTCGGTCAGCACAATGCGCCCGTTGCGATCCGTGGTGAACTCGCCGTTGCTGGAGCCAAGCACCGTACCGTTACTGTCGGTAATAAGGAAGGTCACACCCTGGATGGGGTCGGTGGTGCCGTCCACATACTTCTGGATGGTCAAAGTCTGCTTGGGCGCGTTGTAGAAGGTCAAAGTTTGCGTGTCCTGGGGGTTGACCTTCACCGTCTGCGTCTGTGTGGCCGGGTCAATGGTATAACCCGGAATGGTCCGGGTTTCTCTGACCACGATGGTGCCAGTGATGCCGGAAATGTGAATCTCACCATGGGCATCGGTGGTGTAGAGGCCGTTACTGGAGAGATGGCCGTTCGCGTTATCAACGTAGCCGCCGCCAGCGTAGGTCAGTTCAAACTCAACACCCGCCAGCGGTTCGCCAGTGGCCTTGTCCAGCTTGCGGATAATAAGCTCTCCCGCCCGCTTGTTCCAGAAGGTGAGTTGGGGAGCGCCCTCGCCCACCTTGATTTTTACGCTTTGGGGCGTCCCGTCAAGCACGAAGCCATCTACCGTCTTGACCTCCTGTGCGGTGATGGTGGTGCCGGGTTCCAGGCCCTCAATCACGATCTCACCCTTGTTGTCCGTGTAAAACACGCCGTTGCTGGGGCCAACGGGAGTGCCGCTACCGTCCACCACCTTGAAAGCGACACCGGCCAGAGGCTCGTTGATTGTGCCCTCAATGTACTTGTGGATGGTAAGGGTCTGCTTCGGGTCATTCTCAAAGGTCAGGTCGTTGCCGCCGCTGCCGTTATTCCCGACATTGGTATTCCCGGTGCCGCTGCTGGTCAGGCTGTTAGCTCCGTTCTTCACGATGATGGTTTTGGGGGTGGTGTCCAGAACATAGCCGCTGGGGACTTTGCTCTCGCTGACCACAACGGTGCTACCGGGAACAAGCCCGGTGACAGTTACTGTGCCGTCCTTGCCGGTGGTGTAGCGGCCCAGCACGTTCCCGTCGCCGTCCTTCACGGTAAACTCGGTATTCGGGATGGGCTTGCCGGTCACGGAATCCAGCTTTGTGAGGGTCAGGTTGCACAGCGGATCATTGAGGAACGTCAGGGTCTGCGTATCTTCCGGGTTGACGGTGACAGTCTGCGTCTGCGTAGTGGCATCCATGACATAGCCGGGGGCCGCTTTGATCTCCTTGGCGACAATCGTGCCCACCAAACCGGAAATGCGGATTTCCCCCTTGTCATCGGTGGTATAGAGGCCGTTACTGGACAAATGGCCGTTATCGGCGTCCACAAATCCGCCGTTGGCGTAGGTAAGCTGGAACTGCGCGCCGGGAATCAGTGCGCCGGTCACGCTGTCCTTCTTCAGAACGACCAATGTTCCAGCCTTTTTGTTGGTGAAGGTAAGGGTCTGAACCTCACCCTCCTTAATTTTGATGGACTTGGGGGAGCCGTCCAGCACATAGCCCTCCACGGTCTGCACCTCGCGGGCGGTAACGGTGCTGCCGGGAGTGAGGTCGTTGATGGTGATGCGCCCGTTAGCATCGGTGACATACTCGCCGTTGCTTGGGCCAACAGGGGAACCGTTATCGTCCGTCACCAGGAACTTGACACCTTTCAGCGGCTCGTTGTCGGTTCCGGCGATAAACTTCTGGATCACCAGCGTTGTGCCGGGGGTGTTGTAGAAGGTCAGCTTCTGTGTATCATTGGGATAGACCACAACCGTCTGGCTGCGGCTGGCCTCGTCAATCACATAGCCGGGAAGGGTCTTGACCTCTGTGACCACCAGCGTCCCCACCACACCGGAAATGGTGATCTGGCCGTTGGCATCGGTATTATAGAGGCCATTGGAGGAAATTCTGCCGCTTTCATCGGGCACAAATTCACCTGCGGCGGTAGTGACCTTGAAGGTGACGCCTTTCAGCGGCTTATTGGTAAGAGAATCCTTCTTCTCGATCAGCAGGGTTCCGGCGCGGGAGTTTTTCACAATGACAGTCTGTGTATCACCGCCGCTCCCGATTACCACATTGGTGGAAGGGGTGTCGATCACATAGCCATTCGGCGCCTTGATTTCATTCAGCACATAGGCGCCGGGGGCCAGATTGGTGATCTTGATTTCTCCCTGCGCGTCCGTGGTGAAAATGCCGTTTTGGGTCAACGAGGATGTGCCAATCACACCGTCCAGCCCCACCTCACATCCTGCGGCGGTGGTAACGCGGAACTCCGCACCGCTCAAAGGCTGGCCGGTGGCGCTGTCCCGCTTCTGGATGATGATGGCCCCTTTCGGCTGATTCTTAAAGGTCAGGGACACGGTGCGCCCCTCCTTGATCTGCACCGTCTGGCTCTGCGTGTCCAGAATGAAACCAGCAGGGGCGCGGGTTTCCGTCACCACCACGCTCTTGCCCGGTGTCAGCCCGGTAATGAGGATTTCGCCATTTTCATCGGTGCGGTACACGCCGTTGCTGTCACCCACGACGGTTCCATCCGCATACAAAACCTTGAACTCGGCGTTCTGTAAGGTGACGGAGGGGTTGACCGAACAGACCTTGCGGATCAGGAGTTGGCCGTCCGGGGCGTTGGTAAATCTGACCGTGACAACGCTCTGTTCGCCGCTGTCAGCCAGCATGATGGTTTCGGAGGACTGGATGATGTTGTAGCCATCGGCGGCATCCACTTCCTCCAGTACATAAGCGCCGGGGTTCAGCCCCGTCCACATAGCGGTGCCGTTCTTCCCGGTGACTTTTGTACCGATAACGGTTCCGCCCGTGCCGCTGGTGCCGCCGAGGTAGCGCAGTTGGAAGGTGCATCCGGGCAAAGCCGCGCCGGTGACACTATCGTATTTCTCCACCACAATGGCGTTTTTCGGCACATTCTCAAAGGTAATGACCTTGCTCTCGCCGCCCTTGATGTAAAATTCCTGGGTGGCGGGCTGCTTGATGGTATAGCCAGCGGCAGGCTCCAACTCCGTCACCTTGTACCAGCCGTCCCGCAGCAGGTCAACGAAAAACTGGCCGTTGGCGTCGGAGTAGAAAGTGCCCAGGCTGTTCAGTTCACCCGTGGTCGTGTTGTTGCTGCCGTACCAGACCTCAAACTTAGCCCCTTTGATGGGACTGCCGGTGATGCTGTCCACCTTGTTCACGGTCAGGGTGGGCTTTTTGTGGTTCTGGAAGTACACAGTATGGTCGCGGTTGGGGTAAAGGGTCACAAGCTGGGGGTCAGCATCCATGAGCCACGGGGCCGGGACGGATTTCTCGGAGATTTCATATACACCAGGCAGAAGGTTGTCCAGCGTAGCCTTGCCCTCGCTGTCCGTCTTAATCTCATCCACGCTGTGGCCGTCCGCCGCCCGGACAGTGAAGATGGTGCCGGGGATGGGGTCGCCAGTGTCGGCGTCCTTCTTGTAGACGATCAGGTTGGGCCGCTTCTGGTTCTCAATGGTGATGGTGCTGGTCTGGCCCGCAAACAGCTCCACATGATACTCTTGGAGATCAAGGATGTGGTCTGCAACGGTGGCAGTTTCCTTGACGGAGTACACGCCCGGTTCCAGGTTGGAAATGTTGATCTCGCCGTTATCATCGGTAATGCGGTCAAGATAATGGGTGCCGTCCTCAATCTTAGCGATGCGGAAATGCACCCCGCCCAGCCGTGTGCCGTCCGAACTGGTCTTGATAAGCCGCAGGGAGGGCTTGGGGGTGTTCGTAAACACAAAATTGGCGTTTTCATCCGGGTTCACCTGCACCACCCGCACAGCATCATCAATCAAATAGCCGTCCGGGGCCTCCAATTCCCGCACTTCATATGCGCCGGGTGTCAGCTTACTGAGGTCGATCTCGCCGTTAATGTCAGTGGTGAACTCCTGCCGATAGCTGCCGCCCACCAGCTTGAACTCAAAGCGGACATTGGGCAGGGATTTCATGGTCACGCTGTCCACCTTCACCAGATGGATGCCCGGTTTCAGCGAATTAAAAAAGACCAGCTCCCGCGTCTGCGTTTCACCGGCCTTCAACTCGATCTGCTGGGGGGTGGAGTTGACAACGTGTTCATCGTCTGTGGCGATCTCCTTCACCAGATAGGTGCCGGGTTCCAGATCATAGAGAAAAACCTCGCCGCTGGCGTTGGTGGTGTACTCGCCAAACAGGTCGCCGTCATGCCATACCTCGAAGGTTACGTCAGGCATGGGCTTGTTGCTGGTCAGGTCGTACTTCAAGATACGCAGGGCGGGCCGCGCCCGGTTGGT
>OFGR01002138.1_pt1 | contig 13787 bp, 10 predicted proteins | sample 1521811 | NCBI WGS metagenome assembly OFGR01 (sample SAMEA3504098, study PRJEB24116) | mouse gut metagenome | biome: mouse gut; feature: mouse-associated habitat; material: faeces | place: Denmark | collected 2011
TACAAACTTTCCTATATCATAAAAAATCCCCGCATATTGTAAATTATCTATTACAACATACGGGGTTCTATCCGAAATTATTTGGCGTAGTCTATAACCCGTGATTCACGAATTACATTTACCTTGATCTGTCCAGGATATTCTAATTCAAATTCAATCTGTTTTGAAATATCCCTCGCCAGCAATACCATATCATCATCAGATACCTGTTCTGGAACTACCATTACACGAATCTCTCTACCTGCCTGAATAGCAAAAGATTTATCCACACCCTTAAATTGGTTTGTGATATCTTCTAATTGTTTTAATCTGTTTGTATATGTTTCTAATGTTTCTCGTCTTGCTCCCGGTCGAGCAGCCGAAATCGTATCTGCCGCCTGTACGATACATGCAAGCAGTGTTTCCGGTTCTACATCACCATGATGCGCTTCCACAGCATTGATGACAACTGCAGATTCTTTGTATTTTCTGCATAAGTCAACACCAATCTGAATATGGGAGCCTTCCACATCGTGATCGATAGATTTTCCGATATCATGTAAAAGTCCGGCTCTTTTTGCCACTCTTACATCCAGACCGATCTCCCCGGCCAAAAGACCTGCAAGCTGAGCCACTTCTATAGAATGTTTCAACGCATTCTGTCCATAACTGGTACGGAATTTCATTCTTCCAAGCAGACGAATCAGCTCCGGATGAATACCATGAACACCAACCTCTAATGCTGCTGCCTCTCCTTCTTCACGAATCATGGACTCTACTTCACGCTGCGCTTTTTCTACCATTTCTTCAATTCTTGCCGGATGAATACGTCCGTCAACAATTAATTTTTCAAGAGCAATTCTTGCAACCTCTCTTCGAATCGGATCGAAGCCTGATAAGACTACTGCTTCCGGAGTATCGTCGATAATAAGCTCTACTCCCGTCATCGTCTCAAGTGTACGGATATTACGTCCCTCTCTACCGATAATTCTTCCTTTCATCTCATCACTTGGAAGCTGTACCACAGAGATCGTAGTCTCTGCCACATGATCTGCTGCACATCTTTGAATTGAGCTTACGACATATTCTTTCGCCTTTTTGTCAGCTTCTGCTTTTGCCTGAACTTCCAATTCTTTGATCATTTTCGCAGTATCATGCTTCACATCATCTTCAACAGTTTTTAACAGATAATCTTTTGCTTGTTCGGAGGTTAATCCTGAGATTCTTTCTAGTTCCTGTACTCTTTGCTGACTAAGCTCTTCTGCTTTCTCTTCCTTACGCTTAATCTTTTCTTCTCTTGCTGCAAATGCTGTTTCACGCTGCTCAATCGCACTCGCCCTCTTATCCAGTGCTTCTTCTTTAGATAACACACGTTTTTCGTAACGCTGTATCTCAGCACGTCTTTCCTTGGTTTCTTTTTCAAGCTCATTCTTTGTCTTAATGGACTCTTCTTTTACTTCCAAGAGGGCTTCTTTTTTCTTCGTTTCCGCAGTTTTCAACGCATCATCGATGATTTCTCTGGCCTTACTTTCTGCATTTCCAATCTTGCTTTCCGCATTCTTCTTCAGATTAGAAACTGTGAGCTGATAAGTAATCCCAGCTGTTAAAATAAGTGTTACAACTACAGCAATTATTACATCGATTGGCACAGGAGCACCTCCTTATTTAATTTTCATTGTACATAAATACAACATATAAATTTTATATTATTTTAACAAATATGTCAAGCATTCCTATTAGAAACTTGTATCACTTGCCGATTCTTGTCTTATTTCTGCTGTCGCAATCCTTCTATATCTCTTCCTCTGCCTGCAGCGCTTTCATTATATCACGATAGGAAAAACCTTTCCGCGCCAGATAGCCATACATCTTTTGTCTCTCCTTGTCATCAGCCGTTTTACTCTCATAATGTCTTTTCTTGAGTAACGCACGTATTGCAAGAACACTGTCTTCTTCGTGGTAATATTCTTCCACCGCACTTGCGATAATTTCACTCGCAATGCCTTTCTCAGACAATAAATAAAGAATCTCTTTTTTACTTTTTTTCTCTTTTCTGCCGCGAATAAAATTCTCGGCATATCGAAGATCATTAATATATCCAAAAGACTTCACATATTGTATTGCCTGTTCTATGATCTCTCGCGGATACTCATTCTTTTTTAACTTTTCTCTTAATTCTGCTTCAGTGCGGTCACATATATTCAAAAGATACATCGCTCTAAGCTTCGCTTTTTTCAGCAAATCCTCTTCTGCCATATTCTATGACTCCTCCGGCGTATCCTTTTCTGCTGCATCACCAAGCTGATAATGCTCCCGTACCTTCTTCTCAATCTCCTCCATCACTTCCGGATGGGTGTTAAGATACGTTTTCGCATTTTCTCGTCCCTGACCAATCTTATCACCATTGTAAGCATACCATGACCCACTCTTACTTATGATATTCACGCCCGCTCCAAGATCGAGGATATCCCCCTCTTTCGAAATTCCTTTTCCAAACATAATGTCAAATTCGGCCTCTTTAAACGGAGGTGCGATCTTATTCTTTACCACTTTAACTCTGGTACGGTTTCCAACCATCTCTCCGCCCTGCTTCAAAGTCTCAATCTTTCTGACATCCATACGGATGGAAGAATAAAACTTAAGTGCACGGCCGCCCGTAGTCGTCTCCGGATTTCCAAACATCACACCTACTTTTTCGCGCAGCTGGTTAATAAAAATCACAACACAATTCGACTTACTGATAACCGGCGTCAGCTTACGAAGCGCCTGAGACATAAGACGTGCCTGAAGCCCTACATGGCTGTCTCCCATATCTCCTTCAATCTCCTGTCTTGGAACAAGCGCCGCCACAGAGTCAATTACGATGATATCCATCGCTCCGGAACGTACCATCGTTTCCGCGATCTCAAGCGCCTGATCCCCGCTGTCCGGCTGAGAAATATACAATTCATTAATATCTACGCCGATATTCTTGGCATAAACCGGATCCAATGCATGCTCTGCATCAATAAATCCTGCAATGCCTCCTCTTTTTTGTACCTCTGCAATCATATGTAATGTAACTGTTGTCTTACCGCTTGATTCCGGCCCATATATTTCAATAACACGACCTCTTGGAACACCACCAAGTCCAAGTGCAATATCAAGGCTTAAAGACCCTGTCGGCACTGTCTCTACCGCTACATGTGCACTTGCATCCCCAAGCTTCATCACTGTTCCTTTTCCGAAATCTTTCTCTAATTTAGAAATCGCCGCATCGAGCGCTTTTATTTTATCTTCGTTCGCCATTCTTTTTTGTCTCCTTCTCAATCACGAACTTATGTTCGTTCTTCTGTTTAATATAGTATTATACTTATTCTGAAAAGTCAATCCCTTTTTTCTCTTATGATTCCCATATAGTTACACTATCAGTTTTCCTTTTTCTTTTCAAGAAAAAAATGTACTTCGGAACATTTTCCATCCAAAGTACATTTCTCTGTATTTCTCTATCCTTATTTTCTATCCTTCTAAGGAACGTTTTTTCGATATCAGGACTTTTTCATCGTAACACGAAAAGATTTCTTCTGTCTTGCTCTTTGACATCTTTGGTGTAATCAGACTCACCACCGGAACTACAACAAGTCCTGCGATCATTGCAATCGCACCGGCATTGATCGGGGAAGCGATGTATTTAAAATACATATTGGATACCGTGATTCCGACACCGCATGCAAAACTTGCCCAAACGGATGCCCTTGTGACTCCTCTCCAGTACAAACCGTAAAGGAATGGTGCCAGAAATGCTCCTGCCAAAGCTCCCCATGAGATTCCCATAAGCTGTGCGATAAATACCGGCGGATTAATCGCAAGCACAACTGACAATACAATAAAGAACACAACCAGAATCTGCATGGTAACAACCTGTTTTCTCTCACTCATCTTCTTTATAATGTTTCCTTTTAAGAAATCCAGCGTCAGTGTTGAACTGGAAGTCAATACCAAAGAAGATAAGGTTGACATTGATGCTGACAGAACCAATACTACCACGATACCGATCAGGATATCCGGCAATGTTGAAAGCATATATGGAATGATGCCATCGTAAATCATGTTTCCTGCTTCATCATGCAATGACGGATGATCAAACAACCTTCCAAATCCTCCAAGAAAATAGCATCCTCCTGAAATAATGACCGCAAAAACAGTCGAAATCACAGTTCCTGTATTAATAGACTTTTCATCTTTGATCGCATAAAACTTATGTATCATCTGAGGAAGTCCCCATGTTCCAAGAGACGTCAAAATCACAACTCCTAAAAGATTTAAAGGATCCGGTCCGAAAAACGAAGTAAATGCACCTTGCTGCCCCGCTGTAATCGGCACATCGCTTGGAATCTTTGCCATCTGCTGAATCGCTTCCATGAATCCACCCTGACCGCTAAGTACTGCCGCAATTACCGCTACAATTCCAACCAGCATGATAATCCCCTGGATAAAGTCATTGATCGCTGTTGCCATGTATCCTCCAAGAATGACATAGATACCGGTAAATACTGCCATACCTATCACACATGCAGTATATGGAATATCAAACGCCATTCCAAAAAGTCTGGATAATCCATTGTATACCGATGCGGTATATGGTACAAGGAATATAAATACAATTGCTGAAGCAACAATTTTTAAAGACTTACTTCCAAATCTCTCTCCGAAGAAATCCGGCATTGTCTTGGAATTCAAATGCTGGCTCATAACCCTCGTTCTTCTTCCAAGTACAACCCACGCGAGCAAGCTTCCGATAAAGGCATTCCCAAGTCCGATCCATGTGGAAGCAATTCCGTATTTCCATCCAAACTGTCCTGCATAACCTACGAATACAACTGCAGAAAAATAAGAAGTACCATATGCAAAAGCGGTAAGCCAAGGTCCCGCCTGACGTCCCCCTAACACAAATCCATCCACGCTTGACGTATGCCTGCGTGCATAGACACCAACTGCAACCATCACTGCAAAAAATACAACTAGTAACATTAATTTGACTGCCATTTCACTCTCTCCTCGCTTCTCTTTTTTCGCTTTAAACCGTTGCGCTTTAAAGCGTTAAACTATTTAATACTTCTTCATACTACCAAAGTATTTTTCTATTGTCAAGAAAAAAGTGCCAGAACTTTCATTCTGACACTTTATAATCCAATATGATCAATCCTGTTGTTCTAACACTTCGAATCTAGCAGACGCTATCATCGCAATAAGTACGGTAATGATTATGCAATAGAAAAGAATGATTGGAAATACCCAGTTTACATGAATAAAGATTCCAGCCAAAACGGCAAGAAGAACCCCGATACCAAGCGTGCTTCCCTGAATCACCATGCGCATAATATCTTTCCCCAGTTTTCCCAGCGTATCTCCCAGGATACTGTCTGCAAAAATCTTCAGATACATTTTATTCGCCTGCAGAGCCACATAGATCAAAATAACCGCAATCATCTGCCATACCGGAACCTTCCACATCACTCCGATTGGAATCACCAGAACGCTTCCATCCAAAAGCGCTCTTATATGATCCATCATGGTGGCATACCACATTTTCTTCCATGGTTTATCCGGGATCAGATAAATATATGGATTTTTCAATTCTTTTCCCCATTTTCCAAGATATCCGGAAGTAAGAAGTACCGCATATGCTGCAATTCCAAGCAGAAAAAGTCCTGGATGCATTCCTTCCAGCTCTTGATTCACATAAATCATAATACCTGCCACTATGGCATTGATTACTGTTACATAACCAAAAATAAAAAATCGCTCTTTTTGATACTCGCAAAGCTGCCTGTATAAAATCGCCGAAGCTTTGCTCCCTTTGATATGCCCGGACGTTTTTCTGAACTTTCGTTTTCCTATCGTAAGAGCTACTTCCCCTTTTTTCTTTTTACTTCGGAATTCCACATAGTCATCTGCGAACTTTGCCGCTTCCTCGTAATAACCACCGCTGCATTTCATTTTGTATGCCAGAATAACGGCCGTCACTACTACTATCATGTACAAGGCGGCACAGATGATCGTTACCGTCTCTGCTCCAAATAAAATCAAACGGTACACCGCCAGATTCCAGCCAAGCAGTGGAATCATGAGCAACGCTTTCTGCTCCAGAATCTGCTTCATAGACGCAATCGTAAATCCATTTTTGCGGATATACCATATGATAAAGACAACCAACAATGCCAGAATCATGCCAAGTATGCCAGTAAGTATCTTCGATTTTTTATCATCTAAATTTTCCTTTCCGTAAATGCCAATAATAAGGCTTCCCTCCAAAAGAAAATTAGACACCGAACCAGTCAGGAAAATGAGCAACATTTTCCCAAAAGGCACTTGGAATCCAATAACTCCAATAATGGATAACAGAAAAAACAATACAAAGGTCATCAAAAAATTCTTTATCGACATATACAGCAGCACTTTTTTCGGTTCTACCGGCGCAGGAAACACAAAATGCGTATGTGCGGGCGTGAAAATAATTCCCTTTTTCTTCATATAGGCGACAAAGTTCATCGGTATGAAATAGAAAATCATAATTGCCAAGATGACATACAGCCCATAATAGGAATCAAACTTCGCGTCTTTGATCATCGAACCCAGACCGGCTCCCAATATAACTACATAAAATATTCCTAGTACAAGATACAGATAGGTAACCGGCTTCCTAAGCGCCTTGCGTACCCGATTCGCCATACCTCGTTTTGTTATATACCACAATGCTTTCATGAACGTTCACCGCCTGTCATCTCGAAGAACAGCTCGTCCAAATCTTTATCTCCGACCTGTTCTTTCGTATAAGAGCCGATAATCTTTCCTTTTTCCATCACAAACATAACATCCCAGATACCTTCTACCATCTCGAGCATATGCGTACTGATAAGTACCGTCGTTCCCTGATCACGAAGTTCGACCACTACCTCTTTTAATTCTTTAATGGCTTTCGGATCTAATCCTACCATTGGTTCATCCAGTAAGATCACTTTCGGTTTGATAGCAAGCGCACATAAGATACTCACTTTCTGCATCATTCCTTTAGACAATTCGCTGCCTAGCTTATCCTGTTTATCCTCCATCTCAAAACGCTTCAGAAGGGCTTGCATTTCTGCATCCGTAATCGTACTTTGATATGCTTTTCTCACAAACTCGATATGCTCTTTGACCGTGAGCGCCTCGAACATTGCCGGAATCTCCGGTACATAGGCGAATAACTTTTTGGCTTCCAGTGTTTTTGAAGACATTCCCTGGATACCGATACCGCCTTTGTATCGCAAAAGCCCCGCAATGCTTTTAATGATCGTAGACTTCCCCGCCCCGTTTGGTCCAAGTAAAATCCCAACCATTCCATCCGGAACCGTAAAATTCACCTGATCCACTGCCAGATTTTTTCCATAAGACTTACTTAAGTTCTGTATCTCTAACATATGCTTTTCCCCCTCGCTATAATATCCTCGTTCTGATACGGCTGCATTGTTTTTCTCATCAAAAAAACGCCCGCATACTGTACCATTGATTTAGTACAAGTATATAACAAGCGTTTTTTATTTGCAACTTCTTTTTTCAAAGGAAGTTTTAATTTTTCTCTACAATTTCTCCCTGCTTTTTATAAATGCTTCCTGCCGGAACATATCCTCTTACCATGGAAAGCGGATAAATATTGCTATGACTTCCGACTACGCTTCCAGGATTCAATACCGTTCCGCACCCTACTTCTACCTCATCGCCAAGCATAGCTCCGAATTTTTTAAGTCCCGTCTCAATCACACCATCCGCGGTCTTCACCGTCGCAAGTGTCTTGTCGGATTTTACATTAGATGTAATGGAGCCTGCACCCATATGCGCCTTGTATCCAAGAATGGAATCTCCCACATAATTGTAATGCGGCACCTGTACTTTATTGAATAAAATGACATTTTTAAGTTCGGTAGAATTCCCGACCACTGCCCCTTCACCTACGATCGCATTGCCTCGGATAAACGCACAATGTCTTACTTCGGCATCCTTCCCAATAATTGCAGGGCCTGTGATAGATGCGCTTGGCGCTACTTTTGCACTTTTTGCAATCCAGATATTTTCTCCCGCTTTCTCATATTCCTCTTCGGAAAGTGAATTGCCAAGTTCAAGAATAAAATCTTTAATCTTCGGAAGCACCTCCCATGGGTATGTCGCTCCATCAAAAATATCTTTCGCAATTGTCTCATTCAGATCATAAAGTGCTGCTACGGTTAATTCTTTCATGTTGTCACTCCTTACTTGTTTGCTTACTGCTTTGCTTTTTTACTGGTTTCTTATAGAATCTTGCGGCCCGGTCGTAAAACTGTCTTAACTGATACTGATTGTTAAGTCCTAGTACTCCGCTCGTCCTGCTCCTGATAAAATGTTCTAATTTCATCATGTATTCCTCTGATGTAATATCACCTTCTGATACATATGTCAACCCTTTTTCCCAACTTGCGGTAAGCTCCGGGTTCAAAAGTGACTTAATCGAATTGTCCACCACGTCATAGATCATCTCGCCAAGCAACGTCGGTGTGATGATCTGCGTCTTTTTATTCAATGCCAGATATTTGATATGAATAAGTTTCTTTAGAATCTCAGCTCTTGTTGCACTCGTTCCGATTCCGCTTCCCTTTATCTGGGCACGCAGCTCTTCATCCTCGATAAGCTGTCCCGCATTTTCCATAGCCAGAATCATAGAACCGGAATTATATCTCTTTGGCGGTGACGTTTCACCTTCTTTTACTTCCAGCGAAGTCACAGTAAGTATATCTCCTTTTTTCAGCGTTTTGATCTTTTCAAAAAATGAAGTATCTTTATTCTCATCCATTCCGCCTTCTTTGTCACAATCCGAAGCGCCTTTCTTTGTCGGTATCCCCACTACCTTCAAATACCCTTCGGATTCCAGCACTCGAAAGCTGGAAAAAAAGCTTTCTTCTTTGATCTTTGTCGTAATCGATACTTTGCGGTAAATAGCAGGCGGATAAAAAATACTTAAAAAACGCCTTACGATAATATCATATACCGCTTTTGCGGTTGATGATACAGATTTCAAAGCTAAAAGCCCTTGACCAGTCGGAATGATCGCATAATGATCCGTGATCTGTTTGTCATTGACATAACGGCTCTTCTCAAGTCCCTTATGACTTTGCATAGCAAGAATATCCTCAAGATACGGCGCTGCCATCTCATATTTGGATAATCCATTCAAATTCTTATGTATTTCTTTTGCTACCGCTGTCGACAGCACTCTGGCATCTGTTCTTGGGTACGTTACAAGCTTCTTCTCATAAAGTTCCTGCACAATCCGAAGCGTCTCATCCGGACTTAGCTTAAATCGTTTCGAACATTCATTTTGAAGCTCTGCCAAATTATATAAAAGAGGAGGATTCTTCTTTTCCTGTTTCTTTTCCAGCGCTGTAATCTGACACTGTATGGGTGACGGTTCACTCAGGTATGCAATCAACTCTTCTGCTTTCCTGCGCTCTTTAAATCCATTCTCTTTGTATAGATCAAAAGCTTCAAAATATCTTGAACCTTTCACCGCCCTCCATTCACCCTCGAATCCGGCTTCCTCTGCTTTCATATAACTGATAACACGATAAAATGGCGTCTTTACGAAGTCGCGGATTTCCCGCTCTCTTCTTACTACCATTCCAAGTACGCAGGTCATCACGCGCCCTACCGAAAGCACCGTATAACGGCTGCCTAAATAATTAGAAATGCTGCTGCCGTATTTTAGCGTCAGAAGTCTTGAAAAATTGATTCCCATCAGATAATCTTCCTTCGCCCTAAGATACGCCGAAGCAGACAGATTATCGTAATCTGATAAATCCTTCGCCTCACGTATCCCACGGAGAATCTCATCCTCTGTCTGTGAATCGATCCAGACTCTTTTTCTCTTCTTTCCCTTCACTCCTGCCATCTGTTCCACGAGACGGTAAATGTATTCTCCTTCTCTTCCGGAGTCTGTACACACATAAATCGTATCTACATCACTCCTGCTCAAAAGACTTTTCACAATCCTAAATTGCTTTTCCACCGCCGGTATTACTTCATACTTGTATGTTTGCGGGATAAATGGCAGCGTCGCAAGACTCCATTTCTTATACTTCTCATCGTACACTTCAGGATAGCTCATTGTTACAAGATGCCCTACACACCAGGTAACAATGGAATCCTGGGATTCTAAGTACCCATCTTTTCTGCTGGTATTTAATTTTAATGCTTTCGCAAATTCCTGTGCAACACTTGGTTTTTCTGCTATATATAATGCTTTCCCCATATACTTCCTTTAACGTTTCCAGATTTTTTTCAACTTTTTCCAGAAAGGAGTCTTATCTTCTTTCTTCTTTACACTTCTTCCCTTGAACATTGCCTCCCGCATAAATACTTCCTGGGAGTTGATAAACGGCTCTTTTTGCTCCTTTTTCGTATAAATGCCGTTGTTCTGCAGTTTTCTTCCTTTAATATTATCCGAGAGCATCACCTTCAAAATATGATTGATTTCTTTTCGTATGGTATCATCATAAATTGGACATGCCACTTCCACACGTTTCTCCGTATTTCGCGTCATCATGTCGGCAGAACCGATATAAATCTTCTGCTCAGAACCTGTACCGAAAGAGAATATACGTGCATGCTCCAGGTAACGCCCTACAATACTCATAATGGACAGATTCTCTGTCTCTTTTTCCACTCCCGGCAGCACACAGCAAATACCTCTGATAATCATATCGATCTTCACACCCGCTTTGGACGCCTCAGAGAGCTTTTCTATGAAGTCTGTATCGGTCACAGAATTCATCTTCATCACAATGCGTCCATCCTTGCCTTTTTTGATTTCTTCATCCATAAGACGAAGTATCGTTGCTTTTAAGCTGACCGGGGCTACGATCAAATGTTCATAATTCCCTTCCAGATTCCCAATAGACATGTTCTGAAAAAATACGGCAGCGTCCTCACCAATAGCACGATTTGCCGTCATAAGTGATAAGTCCGTATACATAGCGGCTGTCTTTTCATTATAGTTACCGGTCCCGATCTGCGTAATATATTCAATATCATTGCGATTGCGATATGTAATAAGACACACTTTAGAATGTACCTTGTATCCTTCCATGCCATAGATAACACGACATCCGGCTTCTTCGAGACGTTCTGACCAGTCAATATTATTCTGCTCATCAAATCTTGCCCGAAGCTCAATAAGAACGGTAACCTCTTTGCCGTTTTCTGCTGCCGCGCATAAATATTCCACTAGTCTTGCTTTCTTTGCCAAACGATAAATCGTAATCTTAATCGTCAGCACATTCGGATCTGTGGAAGCTTCTCTTATAAGTTGTAAAAACGGGTCCATCGTTTCATACGGATAGAATAAAAGTGCATCCTTTTTCTTGATCTGTCTTGTTATATTCCCCTCCATAAGCATGCCGGACGGCTGTGGCTTAAATGGAACATCAATCAAAGAACGCTTCATCGGCTCCGGAACCTTCTCCGCCATCTCAAAAATAAACCCAAGCTTCATCGGCATCTTTGTCCTGAAAATCTGTTTCGGCTCAATTTTTAAACGAGTACAAAAATACTTTTCCGTCTCTTTGTCCAGCGGTTCCGCCGTCTCAAAACGAACCACCGCCATCCTTCTTCTCTTATGCAAAACTTCCTTCATCTTATTACGGAAATCCATATCATCATCAAATGAATCATCATCCGGTGTAATATCCGCATTTCGTGTCACACAGATATAGTTCTTATTCGAAACCTCATATTTTTCGAATACGAGCTCTAAGTATTCCATGATCACCTTTTCCATACGAATATAACGGATATCATGTCCTGGAAGATACAGAACGTCCGATACAAACTGCGGGATCGGAACAAGCCCCATCATACTCTTAGAGTTCGACTTCTCCTTGAACTTAAGGCTTGCCGTAACATAGACCTCCTTATTCAGAAGATGAGGAAACGGATGATTGGCATCCACGATCTGAGGAGACAGAACCGGCAAGATCTGGTCCTTAAAATACTTCTTCACATACTTCTTCTCATTCTGCTCCAATTCCTTGAAGTTCAATCCGCATATACCATAAGGGCTCAACTGCTTCTTAATATCCGCATAAGCCTTATCCCGCTCCTTATAAAGCGGCGCAACCGCCTCGAATATCTTATCGAGCTGCTCCTTGGGCGTCATACCGGAACGGCTGTCCTGCCTGTTCGCATCCGTATGCGCCATATCGAACAGGCTGCCCACACGGATCATAAAAAACTCATCCAGATTGCTGCTGAAGATCGCAACGAATTTCATACGCTCCAGAAGAGGCACCGATGTATCCTGTGCCTCCTCCAATACCCTCTTGTTGAATCTCAGCCACGATAGCTCCCGGTTCTGAGTATAATTTAGAATCTCTTTATCCATATCTGTTACCTCACGTTCTTGATCTTCTTTATATTTTACCACCTGTGTATTAGAAAGAAAAGTAAGAATATGAACTATTTCTACAGAATAAGATTATATCAGATTTGTAAAGAAGAGAAGATATGCGTATCTGCCCCGGCAAATTGCCGGGGCGATAGATTTACTTTACTTTGATGTAACCCTTATCGGTCAGCGCCTCAGCGCAGAGGACCGCGCCTCCGGCCGCGCCGCGGACTGTATTGTGAGATAATCCCACAAACTTGAAGTCATAGATGCTGTCTTCTCTGAGACGTCCGATGGAGACACCCATCCCGTTCTCATAATCAACGTCCAGGGTCACCTGCGGACGGTTACCTTCCTCAAGATATTGGATAAACTGCTTCGGGGCGCTTGGTAAGCCGGCCTCCTGCGGATATCCTTTATAATTCACCAGCTTCTCGATCAGCTGTTCCTTTGTCGGCTTCTTCTCCAACTTTACAAAAACTGCCGCCGTATGTCCGTTTAAAACCGGAACACGGATGCACTGACAAGTGATCTTCGGCAGGGCAGCCTTCACGATCTGCCCGTCTTCCACCTTACCCAGCACACGGAGCGGTTCCTGCTCGCTCTTTTCTTCTTCGCCGCCGATATAAGGGATGATGTTCTCTATCATCTCCGGCCAGTCCTTAAATGTCTTGCCCGCTCCTGAGATCGCCTGATAAGTAGTCGCAACTACTTCCGTCGGACCGAATTCCTTCCAGGCCGCAAGGCAGGGCGCATAGCTCTGGATCGAACAGTTTGGTTTGACCGCGATGAACCCGCGGGTCGTTCCCAGACGCTTCTTCTGAGCCTCGATCACGTCGAAATGCTTTGCATTGATCTCCGGCACTACCATCGGAACATCCGGCGTCCAACGGTGCGCGCTGTTATTAGACACCACCGGTGTCTCCGTCTTCGCATATTCCTCTTCGATAGCCTTGATCTCGTCCTTCGTCATATCTACGGCGCTGAACACAAAATCAACGGTTGCGGCAACCTTCTCCACCTCGTTGACGTTAGCAACGATCAGATTCTTTACTCCCTCCGGCATCGGCGTGGCCATCTTCCATCTGTCTCCCACGGCTTCCTCGTAAGTCTTTCCCGCCGACCTCGGACTTGCGGCCACCGTCACGACCTCGAACCACGGATGGTTCTCAAGCAGCGCGATAAAACGCTGTCCCACCATACCCGTTGCTCCTAAGATTCCTGCTCTTAATTTCTGTTCCATTCTATTCACTCCTTCGTCCCTTCTGTTTCTGGATCAATATATCTTTGTCCGCGGCGCTGCCCGGTACTGCCTTCCTAATACTCCTTTAAGTATTCATCCATATATTTTCTGCAGTCCGCGATCGCATCCTCCATG
>OFGR01002142.1_pt1 | contig 13776 bp, 9 predicted proteins | sample 1521811 | NCBI WGS metagenome assembly OFGR01 (sample SAMEA3504098, study PRJEB24116) | mouse gut metagenome | biome: mouse gut; feature: mouse-associated habitat; material: faeces | place: Denmark | collected 2011
TATCTCATTGCCCCCGCCGCTCGGCTCGATGATCTCCGGATGGCGCATCTTGTGGTAGGACGGGCGCAGTCTGGCGCCGTGCAGACGCATCACAGGGCAGAAGACGCCGAACTGGAACCATCTCACGATCAGCTCGCGGAAGTAATCGCTCTCGATATCGCCGTTGATAAACCCTCCGATGTCGGAGTTCCACCACGGGATCCCGCACATCCCCATCGACAATCCGCTCTTGATGCTCATTTTCAGGTTCCGGAAGCTGGACATGATATCACCGTTCCACACCAGTGCCCCCATCCGCTGGCTGCCGGGGTACGCCGCCCTCGTCAGGGAGATGATCTCCGTCTCCCCCGCCTCCTTCAATCCGTCGTAAAGCATCTTCGCATAGTAAAAAGGATAGAGCTGCGCTACCTGGGCGCCATTTCCCAGATAATATCTCAAGTGCGCCGGCTGCTGCGGATGCACCTCCGGCTCCGCCTCGTCCAGCCAGAATGACCGGATGCCGTATTGATAATAGTTCTCCTTGATCTTGTTCCAGACAAACTTCCGCGTGCCGGGATTCATCACATCGACAAAGGTCTGCTGTCCATAAAAATCAAACGTACCAAACTGCCCGTTCTCTGTGCGCACCAGCATGTTCGCCTCGCTCATCGTCTGATAGTTCTCGCTCGACGGGTTGATCGTCGGCCAGACAGACACGACCAGCCGGATGCCCATCTCCTCGAGTTCCCGGCACATCGCCTGTGGATCCGGCCAGTATTTCGGATCGAACTTCCATTCTCCCTGCTCTGTCCAGTGGAAAAAGTCAATGACGATCACATCGATCGGGATCCCGCGCCTTTTGTACTCCCGCGCCGTCTCGAGCAGATCCTCCTGGCTCTCATATCTGAGCCTGCACTGCCAGAAACCGGCTGCCCACCTTGGAAACTGCGGTGTGTACCCCGTCAGGTCGCAGTACAGTTTTGTCGTCTCAGCCGGCGTCTCTCCCGCATAGATGAAATAATCTGCCTGATACGCGCTGTCCGCCACAAACATCGTGTGGTTTTTTGTCGTCTCGCATCTTCCGGGCGCCGGATTGTTCCAGAAGAACCCGTAGCCGAGCGAAGAGTACAGCACCGGCAGTGTGGACTTGGTGTTGTAGTGGACGATCTGGCAGGTGCTGCCCTTTCTGTCAAACAGATCTTCCTGCTCCTGTCCCATCCCGTAAAAATGCTCGCCCTCGTTTGCCTCAAAGATCATCTGGATCTGGTAGTGATCCCCCTCCACATGCCGGTTGCGGTTCGTGTAATCCCCCTCAAACTTCGTGCGCAGCAGCTGCTTCTCTTCCCCGCCGTCCTTTTTATAATACGTGACAACGCCGCCGTACCATGGATTTCCAGCCTCCACGACCGCGCTGATCATGCCGTTTGAGATCTTCATCTTCTCCGCGTCGCCCTCGATCACACAGTGATCCGGCGTCGCCGGCGGCAGCACCGTCCAGTTCTCATCCATGATCTTCCCGTTCCTGGTACTCCTGCACCGGAGACAGTTCTCACCGTACGGCTCGATGACCGTCAGCTCATCCTTGCGCTCAAATATCAGTTTTTTTCCCTCTGCCCGCACTTTTCCCATCTCTCTATATCTCCATTCAGTCAATGCTGCTTATCCGAATATTACTGGAGCCTTCCCTCCACCCGCCGCAGATGTGCCGGCAGATCCAGCTCCTCCAGCACATCGAGCATCGGTTCTCCGTCCACATCAAAATGTACCCGCCGCGCAAAGGAAGACCGCGGCGCATCCACCCCTGCCCTGGCATGATAAAAGTTCCATACGATCCCGTTCTCATCCGTCAGATAGGCATTGTGCCCCGTTCCGTACTGCCCTTCTGCACTCCGGGAGGACAGCAGCGGGTAATTGCCTTTTCTCCAGTTTGCGGGATTCAGAATATCGCTTCCCATCTCCGGCTTTAGTATGCCGACTGCGTACGTGGCGTCCACCGCCGCACCCGAGTACGTCACCATAAGCTGCCCGTCGTACTCCAGCGCATACGGTCCCTCCACCACAAACGTGTGATTGTTTTCCCAGCCGTACTCCGGCTTTGCGATACATACCGGATCGCTGGTCAGCTTCCACGGTTCGCGCTCATCGATCCGCGCCAGATACAGCCACGCTCCCTGATCGACCGGCAGGAACTGCCTCTGTGACCACATGGCAAAGGTTTCTCCCTGGTATTCAAACGTCGTCATGTCCAGCGATATGACTTTTCCTGCCTCGCAGAGCGGCGTCCCGTCCTTTCTCACCACCAGCTGCGGTGCCGACCAGTCCTCCCTGCACATCGGATCCCCTCCGTCCCTCAATTTCATCACGTGGGACTCCTCCCGGAAAAACTCGCCCGAAGTAGCTGCATGGAACAGGTAGAGCTTCCCGCCGATCTCATGAAACTCAGGCGCCCACAGAAGACCGCCGATCTCCGGATAAGTCACCGTGTCGAGGATCAGCACCTCCTGGGCCTCCATGATCCCTTCCAGGGTATCTGCACAGCGGATATACAGCGTCTTGTTGTCGTCCGCATCGTTTGTCGCGATATAGTAATATTTTCCGTTCCAGTACATACAGCACGGATCCGCGCGATTTTCCGCAAAGGGCGCCTCAAAATGCTCCTGGTGTACGCGTCCGCAGAGCAGCCTGCTGCCGTCCTCCCCCGTCGTCCCCTGGCTGTCCGGATCCCAGTCGATCCTGCGTTCCACCACAGTGCCGTCACTGTACGTCGCAGCTACCCTTGTCTGCAGCAGTTCCTCCCTGCCCGCGCACACTGCGCGGGGTAGGAGCGTCACCTTTTCGCAGACAGGTGTCATCAGCTTCCTGACAAGATATGTACCCTTTGCATCCGGTATCTCGATCGCGTTGCCCGGGCAGATCCCCTCGATCTGCAGGGCTGGCTGCTGCTCGGATCCAGTCGCCGGAAATGCCTCCTTGTCAACACGCGGCTCCTGCGTCTTTCTCACTGTCCCCGCAGGGATTCCGTCTGTGTCAAAGGGATCGCCCTGACCCTCCAGCCAGATGCCGTCCTCCCCCCGCCAGCAAACCAGACACGTTTTGTTCTCCGCGTCATAGGCGCACCGGACTTCACTGACAAATCCCTTCTCCTGAACTTTCCAGAGCCCAATCTCCTCATAGTGTACAAAGTCACTGGTCCGAAAGATCAGTATACTGCCTTCGCTCTCCGGATCCCTCTGCCCGTCCGGATCCGTGCGCACGGCTGCGATGCCGTATGTGTCGTCCCCCGCCGCGAATATCCAGGGACTTTTCAGGCTTTTGGCGCGGAGTACACCGCTGTCTGCATCCTGCACCGCCTTTGCGTACAAGATCCCCTCATTGTGGTGGAAGGGCACATATTCTCCCGTCTCCGACTTCCATGCCAGATGCATGCTGTACGCCAGACGGTTTGCGTAGAGTATATCCTCCTTTGGCTGCCGTGTGTAACATAATATCTTCATAATATTTTCATTTCCTTTCGCTCTATATCATTTTTTCTTTCTGAGAAGCACAAACCCTGCCGCCGCACAGACCACCACAGCGGCAGCTGCTATAAACGCTGTCCTGTTACTCTTTTTCTCCTGTCCGGCTGTCTGTGTCTTTGCTTCTGTCTCTTGATCTATAGCATCTATAGCGGCGCCCGCTATATCCGTGGCGCGCTCTTCCTCCGCAGCCTCCTCAGACAGCGGCTCGCCGCCGTCCTCTACGCAGACGACTGCGATGTCATCTACATAAAAATCCGCAGCCCCGTCCGTCTCGACAAAGATGTACGCAGCACGGATATCCTCCGGTATCGCGCACACCGCTGAGAGCTGTGTCCATTCCGAAGCGGAATCCGCCTCCGCAAGCACGGAGTCAACCCCTGTATCCAGTCCCATGCGTATCATCCTGTCCTCGGTCCTGACATGCATCGTGACCGTGATCGTCTTTCCGGCGTAGCGTGACACATCAAGTTTCATGCTCGCATCCTGCTCCTTGCGCGACACCTTGAGTGCAAAGCCGATCGGCGCGCCTTCCGTGTGGTTCACCTTCTGCTCGATCTCAAGCACAGCCTGATGTCCCGTTCCGCGGCCGAGGATGCCTGCCTCCCTTAGCACGATATTCTTTGCTTTGCCCGCCTCCACATACGGTTCAAAGTCGATCAGCAGATCGCCCGCCTCCGGCAGCGTGTCCGCAGCTGTCATGTCAAACGCCTCTCCCTTCGCCGCCATCACCACCGCGTCGAACGCCGGCTTTCTCTCCAGACTCCCATGGAACAGGAGCGGGTTGGCGTCCACGCGCCACGACGCGTCGTCCGTCAGTCCCCAGACCGTCACGGACGTGAGCTTCGCCCCGCTCTCGACCTCCTCGATCAGCCGCGCAAAAAATTCATAGTAAAATTCCGCCTGGTAATACCACGCCGTCTCATCCGTCCTGCTGCATCCCACATCGAGCTCCGTGATGTGGACCATGTCCACCGCCGCGCTGTATTTCTGCAGCGCACGCATGTACTGGTCGATATCCTGGGTGTCGCTCAGATGCCCCTGCATGCCAATGCCGTCGATCAGCCCGTCCCCGTAGATCGTGCCGTCCCCGTCAGGCGCAATGACGTCGCTCTGCACCTTCGCGTGGTTCTCGTTCCACTTGTCCTGTGTCAGGAATTTCACGATCTTGTCGCTTCTGTCCTCAAACCATTCGTTGTAGTCATTGTAAAAAAGCTTCGGCATGATCTCTGACAAGTCGTCCGTCTCCGCGTCCAGCCCGTAATCTGCAGCATACTGCTTCGCGTAGATCGTCTCCGCCTCCCTCGCATACAGAAAAGCGTAGTAGAGGTAGTCCGGCCCGATGATCTTGTACCAGTAGCTCCTGCGCAGACCGTCCTCATTGCTCTCGTCCGCCGCCTCGTTCACCACATCCCACGCATAGATATTTCTGGCATATCCATTTTGATAGGTGTACTCCATCACACCGTATATGTACGTCCTGAGCCGCGCAAGCAGCGTCTCACGATCCACCAGACATTCTTCATCCAGCTTTGCAGAATCCGATCTTGTCAGCTTTCCGTCCTCGTATGCCTCGAAATCCTTCGCAAAGATCGCCGGGTTGACCTGGCTGTGCCAGAGCAGCGTATGCCCGCGCACACCCATATCGTGCGCCACCGCCCAGTCGAGCATCTCCTTCGCCGCCGCGTTGAACGAGACGAGCGATTCTGACTCCGGATCAAAATTGTACGCCGGCTTCATCTCATTGCCGCAGGTGATACTGTTAAAAACAGTGCTGATCAGTTCCTCCTTCGAAGGATTTCCGATCTCTTTATTGGGATCACGCCAATGGCTGATCGCCTCGCACGCCGCCCCGAACCGAAAATAATCCCCGTACAGCTCATCCAGGTGCTCATATCCGCTGACATCCGCATATCCTTCCTCCTGCGCCGCCTCAACCATACTACTCCCTCCTCCTGGCACGATCCCGGCCGCCATCATCACTGCCGCCACGGCAACAGCGCCCAGCCGTCTCCGAACCAGCCTTCTTTTATGAACCATTCCTATCTCTCCTCCCTGCCTGTGCCCGTGTGTTATCGAGCAGAGGAGATGCCCTTCCCCCACTGCTCGTGCGCTGGGCACCCGTCAGCCTCTGCTGACATGCTTCCTCTGGGTGACCGTGTGCTATCGAGCAGGGGGGATGCCCTTCCCCACTGCTCGTGCGCCGGGCACCCGTCAGCCTCTGCTGACATTCTTCCTCTGGGTGACCGTGTGCATAAAAAGCACCTGATGCAGCGTTTGCGTCTGCCCTACATCAGGTGCCGTGCCGTGCCGACTGCTACATCAGCATGAATTATCCCTATTAATAATCGAATAATCTATAATGCCGAGCTAGTCCAAAGTGATCTGCAAATGACACACTTCCTTTTTCGTCAGTTCCCGGCTCCGCGCATCCGGCTGCGAGCCGCCCACATAAATATGATACGTTCCCGGATTCAGGACATGCTCCCCCTTCTCGTCATAGAGCATAAACGTCTCTCTCGGCAGCACCGCCTCGATCTTCTTCGTTTCGCCCGCCTTGAGCGGCACCTTCACGATCTTTTTGAGCTGCGGGTTCGGCGCGTCCTCGCGCTCGAGACCGACATAGACCTGAACCGTCTCGATCCCGTCCACTGCCCCGGCATTCGTGACCTGCGCCTGCAGGACAACCCCCTTCTCCCCGCGGATATCATCAGACACAAGCATCGCGTCCGCGTAGGTATAGTCCGTGTACGACAGCCCGTAGCCAAACGGGTACAGCGCATCCTGCTTCATATAGCGGTAGGTCCTGCCCTTCATGGAATAATCCTCGAACGCCGGCAGTTCCTCCGCAGTGCGGTAAAATGTCACCGGCAGTTTTCCCTCCGGATTGGCATCGCCAAACAAGATTCTCGCGATCGCCGCGCCGCCTTGTGCGCCCGGATACCATCCCTGCACGATGGCGTCAAGGTTCTCATCCTCCCACGTCACCGCCATCGCACTCCCTGTCAGAAGCACTAAGATCACAGGCTTTCCGCTCTCCTTCGCGATCTTTAAGATGTCGCGCTGCAGTCCCGGCAGATCCAGGTTGGGCTTGTCGCCGCTCCCGTACTCATTGCCGGTATCGCCCTCCTCGCCCTCCAGCGAAGCATCCAGCCCCATCACCGCGATCACGACATCGCTCTCCCTGCAGACACCGCGCACCTCGGAAGCGCGGTCGTTCTCCTGCGCAAGTCCGCTCGTCCTGTCCTTGTACAGATGACAGCCCTCGGAATAGAGGACGCGCACATCGTCGCCCACATAGTCCTGGATGCCCTCGAGCACCGTCACGTAGCGCGACGCTGTCCCCTCATAGTTGCCGACAAGCGCCCTGCGGTTGTCCGCGTTCGGCCCGATCACGCCGATGGTGCGGATCTTATCCTTCTGCAGCGGAAGCGTCTGATTCTCATTCTTGAGCAGGACGACACAGCGCTCTGCCACCTGTTCATTCATCCTGCGCATCTCAGGTGAATCCACGACCGTATAGGGGATGTTGTCGTACGGGTTCGCGCCCTTCTCGTCAAACACGCCCAGTTTCATGCGCGATGTGAACAGGTTCACCACCGCCTCGTCGATCCGCTTCTCGTCCACCATCCCCTCTTCGACCGCCTGCTTCAAGTAGAGGAACAGCGTGCCACAGTTCAGATCACACCCGTTGTTCATGGCGAGCGAGACGGATTCCACCGGCGTCGCCGTCACACCGTGATACTCGTGGAAATCCTTGACCGCCCAGCAGTCCGAGGTCACATGACCCTCAAACCCCCACTCCTGTCTCAGGATCTCCTTCAGAAGACGGCCGCTTCCGCAGCATGGCTCACCGTTTGTGCGGTTGTACGCGCCCATCACGGTCTCCACGCCTGCCTCCTGCACACACGCCTGGAATGCCGGAAGGTACGTCTCCCTCAGATCCTGCTCGCTCACTCGCGCGTCAAAGCTGTGACGCACATCCTCCGGACCGCTGTGCACCGCGAAATGCTTTGCACATGCCGCTGATTTCAGGTAATTCTCATCATGCCCCTGCAGTCCCATGATGTAGCGCACGCCGAGCCTGCTCGTGAGATAGGGATCCTCGCCGAAAGTCTCATGTCCCCGCCCCCATCTCGGATCGCGGAAGATATTGACATTGGGCGCCCAGAACGTAAGTCCCTTGTAGATATCCTTGTCGTCCCCCTCCTGCTGCATCGCAAATTTTGCCCGCGCCTCCGTGGAGACCGCATCGCCAACCTGCTCCATCAGATCCTCGTCAAACGCTGCCGCCATACCGACAGCCTGCGGAAATACCGTCGCCGTGCCCGCGCGCGCCACACCGTGCAGCGCTTCATTCCACCAATTGTATGCCTTGATGCCTAGCCTCTCGATCGCCGGGGACTGGTAGATCGTCTGCATGATTTTTTCCTCGAGTGTCATCTGTGCGACAAGCTCCTGCGCACGCCTGCGGTACTCCGCTGTCTTTTCCTTGTTCCGAACCAATTCCATCGTATGTGCCTCCTCGCTTTTTCTGGTCTTAGGAGTTGTTGACATTTCCTAAAACTGTACTTTTAAGCATACAATATTTTTTGCGCAATTACTCCCTACCACTTGCGCATCGATACTCATATCTTGCGTTACTTATCTCTCTGCAATTCCCTGTTCGGAAAAACGCCAGCTCTTCACCTCGTATCCACCGCCCGCAAATACCAGATACAGGTCATGGACGCCCTGCACGGAGGCCAGAAGCGGTGTCGCGCACTCAGCAAACTCCAGTTTGTCTGTCAGACCGCTCACCGGAAGGCTCGCGAGCAGTTCTCCCTCCGGACTGTCCGCGCGCACCTGTATCGCGCCGTCAGCCGTCCTGTTCTGTGCGCACCGCAGCGACGCCGCAAAAGTCTGTGGCTGCCGCCCCGCAAAATCCACGCCTGCCACTTTGATAAAATTACCGCTGTCAATGTCTGTCAGCACCATATCGACGCCGCCCGCATTCTGTTCAGACCTGTCCTGCGCGACCGTGTCCACACCCGCCATGACCGCAAAGCATGCCGCCGGATTCTCCTGGCAGGCGTCCACGTACCGGATCTGCTCCCTGCCGCTCAGCGTCTGCCGGATCTCTCCGATCGTGCCGTCATCCTGCATCTCAAACGCATCGATATGCGTACAGCGGTATCCCTTTTCCACTCCCATCGCCTTCTCGAGAACCCTCGTGTGGTACGCGATATACCACTGATCCTGAAAATTGAACACACAGTGATGATTGTTGCCGCTCAGCCCGAATACGCTGCCCGGATTTCTGAGGATCGTCTCCCGGTACACAAACGGCCCCATCGGCGCGTCGCTGACCATGCAGGCAATCTCTCCGTTGTGAAAACCGTACTGTTCCGTGCCCGCCTCGTCAACCTGCCAGTTCGTGCAGTAAGTATAGTAATACCTGCCGCCCGACTTGTGGATGCCCGAATCCTCAAACAGATAGGGCACGTCGATCGTCCGCGGCTCCCCGACAATGCTGATCATGTCGGCGCCAAGCTCGACCACTCTCCCCGTGCCCGGAGCGGCAGCCTTTCCCTCCGGCACACCGCCGCCAAAATACAGATAAGCTCTCCCGTCGTCATCCACCAGCACAGCCGGGTCAAACAGCCAGAGCACGTCCGCACAGTTTGGTGTCTCCCTGGTGATCAGCCCCTTTCCCAGCGGATCCCGGAACGGTCCCGTGGGCGAGTCCGCCTGCAGGACACCGATCCCGCCGCCCGCGTCCGCAAAATAGAGGAAAAACTGGTCTTTCCCGTCAATCTCCTTCCACGCCGCCGCAGGCGCCCACGAATTTCTCGCCCACTTCGCAACGCCCTCGCCGGAGGCCGCGTTCACAGATCCGTGATCTGTAAAATTGACCATATCATCCGTCGAGATCACGTTGATCTGGTGGATCTTGCTGTATGTGTTCTCCTTGACGCTCTTGACCGAATCGTACTCAAACGCGTCCGCGGTCATATAGATGTACACCCTGTCCTTGTAAACCATCGCATACGGATCCGCGCCGAACCGCTGCGTCATCAGCGGATTCGTGTCATTTATGCCCTTGTAGCCCTTCGTTATCGTTAACTCTTTTACATCCATTTTTATATCCATGTCCTTCCCTTCCTCCTGTAACTCCTCTGAAACTGCCGCTGTCTGGATCTCTGGCTGCCCGTCCTCTGCATCTGCTTCGCCACTTTGATCCAACGGCGCCGCTTCCTCCTTTTGCACCGTCTTCGCACCACTGTCGGATGGCGCTGCGCAGGCGCTGCTGACCGCCATCACCCCCACTGCCAGAAACGCTGCACTTTTCCACGCTTTCTTTTTCTGCAACACACTATCTCCCACACCTCAAATCACCTTGCGCTCTTACTCGATCTTTCCTCTGCTCCGGAATGGCGTACCGCCAGTCTGTGCATCCCCGTCACTCTGCGGAAACCGCACGCCCGTAATCATAGCCGCGGTCGGACTGTATCTCACTTTTTTGTACCTCAAAACAGACAACCGCATTTCGCCGCATCGCGAGTGTGATCTCCACATATCCGCCCGCGCTCTCCAGCCTGCACGTTTGCACAAAAGGCTGTGCCGCCTGCTGCAGAAGCTTTTTCTGTCCGTCTGTCAGATCCGCAGGTTCCCCCAGATCATGCCACACTTTTAGCGGATTGCAGGTCTCCTCGTCCACCGTCTCCGTCAGCAGGCTGTACGCACCCGCGTCCGCCGCCAGGGAGAGCACGATGCGCTTCTCCTCCCCCGCGCCCGATTCCACCGGATTCCAGCCTATGCCCAGATAGCCGCCGTCCTGCTTTCTCAGCACTACTACATCGTCGTCCTTGCAGACGCACGTCCCCTCGCTGCGCTGCAGCTTCTTGTAAAAAGCAAATGTCCAGAAAGTCGGCTTGGGGATGCAGCCGTCCGCCACCAGCCCGAATCCGCCGTGAAACGGTGTGAACGGCACGCCCTGCTCCTCAAACACATCCCCGAATGTCCAGTACGAGTACGACGCGTTCCCGTCGCCGAGGCGCGACAGCTGATGCGCGATGAACGCCGCATTCAGGTTTGTGTCGTGAATCACACTCTTTGGCGTGTAGGAAGTGTTGAACTCCGTGATGTGGATCGGCAGATCCCTGTACTCCTCAAAAGAATCAATGATATCCCGCGAAGTCCTCAGATTGGCAAACCCTTCCTCCGCGCCCATCAGCTTCACATAGTCATAGTGCCCCGCGCAATCCGGCTGTTCGATCGTGTAGTGATGCCGGGTCACAAAATCCACCGCGATGCCGTGCTCCCTGCAGTACTCCAGGAAAGCGCGGATCCAGATCTCGTCCGTGCCGCCGCAGACTGCGGGACCGCCCACGCGGAATCTGCTGTCCACCGCCTTGACCGCGTCAAACGTCTCGTGGAAGAGCCGGAAATACTCCTGCATGTCCGCATTCCCCCAGAAACCGCCCAGATTCGGCTCATTCCACACCTCGATCGGCCATGTCAGAACCTCCTGCGCACCGTAGCGGCTCATCAGGTGGCGCAGCAGACTCTGCACCATCTCACACCACACCCCATAATCGCGCGGCGGGGTCGTATTTCCCTTCCAGTAAAAGACCGTCTGTGTGCCGCGCGCAAGCTTCTCCGGCATGAAGCCCAGCTCCAGAAAAGGCCGCAGCCCCACACTCCTGTAAAAATCCATTACCCGATCCAGATATGTATAATTGTACTCTGTCTTTCTGACACCGTTCTCCTCATATTCATGATATATCGCCATATCATCACAGAACAGGCCATGCCCCCTGATATGCTGAAATCCGATCTCCGCCTGCACCAGTTTCAGCTGATCCTGGTACTCCTGTGTCAGGGCAAGCCCCATGCGCCCCGTACCGATGCAGAAATCCACATGATTCTGAAAAAACGCTTCCGCCTCCCTGTCCACTGCAATTCTTTTTTCCTCTGGCATACTCTCCTCCATATCGTCTGTACGATCTTAATTGATCCAAAAACATGCTCTCTAAAAAGCTATTACCATTATATTTTACAACCGCGCCAGATACAATGATTTTTACTCACTAAATTTTGATCTATCCTCCGATGTATTGTCCGCCAATGATCAGAAAGCATCACAGGACCATGCACGAAAGTTTTGTTCGGAAAGATTGACAAAAACACTGCCACAATTTAATATATAATTATCGTTATATAACCTAAATAATAAAACGGGAGGAATAAACTATGCCACCAAAACCCAAAATCACAAGAGAGATGGTTGTTGACGCTGCATTTGAGGTTGCCCGCCAGACAGGTTCAGAAAATATCAATGCAAGGACCGTATCAAAACAGCTGAACTGTTCCACACAGCCCGTTATGTACCATTTCGCGACGATCGAAGCTTTAAAAAAGGCTGCTTATGAAAAAGCGGACAACTACCACACGCAGTATCTGATGCACATTCCGAAAACACAGAAAGATGTGTTGTCCGGGATCGGATTGAATTACATCCGCTTTGCCGTCGAAGAACCGAATCTGTTCCGTTTTCTGTTCCAATCGGGTTTCATAGCTGAAAATACGATCCTTGCAATGATCGGCTCCCCGGAACTTGTACCTGTTATCTCCGCCGTGCAGGAAGAAACAAAGCTGAACATAAGTCAGACAAAAGAAATCTTTATGATACTTGCGATGTTCGTTCACGGATATGCCAGCATCACTGCCAACAACGCGCTGACGTATGACGAAAAACTTATATCGACATATTTAAAGCGGGTATACACAGGTGCGGTACTCGCAATACAGGAGGTAAGATAACATGCGTAGTTTAACGAAGACAGACCGGAGCACTGTCCTCACAGTCGCCGGTCTGACCACAATGATCCTGCTGACTATGACAAAAGTGATACCGTCGACACAGATCGCCGGGTACGGCGTGTTTGTCGGTATCGCGTTCTTCTTCATCACAGAAGCCGCTGCAAAAACACGGGACGCTGATTCGGGACTGCGTTTCAGTACGATCCCTGCGGATATCCGGAAACCGGGCGTGATGCTCTGGACGCTGCTGCCGACGGTGAGCGCTATCGCGACACTTATTGTGGGAGATCTGATCTTCGGCGGAGCTTTTGTCTCCCACGTGCTGGGACGGACAAGTTCCATGCTGTCCTTCAATAAGATACCGCTGCTGATCGGTCAGGTGATCCTTGCAGCATGGGGCGAAGAGATCGCGTTCCGCGGATTTTTCGTCGGAAAAGCCATGAAAATATTCCCGTTCTGGCTCTGCGCCGCGGTATCGTCCATTGTCTTTGCGGCTGGTCACATTGCGCCAGGAGACGCTGGTCTTGTGCTTTATGATGTGGCTGGAATCTTCATCGACAGTGTACTCTATGCGATCGTTTATCGCAAATCCGGCAACTGCATGATCAGCACGATCTCCCACATTTTCAGCAATGGGATCGCCATCGCTTCCACTTTGATCTTTTTTATGGAGGAGTTTATATGAATTACATCTATTTTACCGGTTACGATGCCGAGCACGCCGGCGATTTCGTGTTTGATATCACAGAAGGTTACAACTGCCACCTTCTTCTGATCACCCACACGCCCGCGCGCTTCCGCATCGGCGGCACAACGGAGGAGTACCCCGCACACTGCGCCATGCTCTACACGCCCCGCACGCCTATCTGGTACAGCGCCAGCACAGACAGCTACAGCGATGACTGGGTGCGCTTTTCGTCGGACGAGACTTTCGTGAAAAGCTTTCCCCAGACCAACCGCCCCTTTCCGATCTCTGACCCGGAATACTGCCACAACCTCATGCAGCTGCTCACCTGGGAGACCTCCCTGTGGAGTGGCACGACGGCTCCGCCGCCTGCGTCATTCTGGCCTCCGGCGGCTATCCCGGCAGCTATAAAAAGGGGAAGGAGCTCTCCATCCCGGAGGACCTCCCCGAAAACGTCACCGTCTACCACGCCGGAGACCAGCTGTCCGGCGGAAAGCTGGTGACCAGCGGCGGCCGGGTTCTGGGCGTCACCGCCGCCGGGGACACCCTGGAAGCTGCTTTGAAGGACGCCTACGCCGCCGCGGATCGCATCGGGTTCGAGGGAAAATACCTGCGGCACGACATCGGACAGCGGGCCCTCCGGGCCCTGGAGGGCTGAACATGGTAAGACGCGTATATGTGGAAAAAAAGCCCGCCCTCCGGCTGGAGGCCCAGGGGCTTTTAACAGAGCTCCGGACCATCCTGGGCGTCTCCTCTCTCACCGGGCTGCGGCTGGTGAACCGCTACGACGTG
>OFGR01002143.1_pt1 | contig 13775 bp, 22 predicted proteins | sample 1521811 | NCBI WGS metagenome assembly OFGR01 (sample SAMEA3504098, study PRJEB24116) | mouse gut metagenome | biome: mouse gut; feature: mouse-associated habitat; material: faeces | place: Denmark | collected 2011
CTTTTCTGCTGCCATTCCGGCCACCTATCCTTTCTGTCTAAATAAATGCCGCATACTTTCCATTCGGTCTATGTCTTTACTCTTTCTGGTAAAGAAGTTATAATTTGTAAAATAATGAAGTACGCCGTCTATTATTTCGTAATGAGTATCATGCGCAAGAAAACCTGTGCGGTCTGCCGCCGTAATTCTTTCCAGGCACAGGAGCAAACGTTCTGCCGTATCCAGGCATTCCTTCCTTGCATTCCTGTCTGATACTGGAAAATACTGAACCGCAAACTGGTTTTGCCGCTTATGCCGTTGTGACGGATACAAGGCGCTGTCTGAATGAATGCTTGTTATGAAAAAGCATGGCCTTTCCAGATTTTGCGGCACCTCTTCGGCATATATGCTGTAACCGTCCCCGAATTCAGCATCCAAGGCGGCGCTGGCTGCCCCAATGATTAAATTGATCACTGCATATGCTCCCTCATAAATTTGTTAATTTTTCTTTCAAGCACCGTCGGCGCAATATTTTGTATTTCCTGTTCCGATATAGTCATCATAAACTTGCCAGGCACCCAGCCTGTATGATCTGCCGTCCTGTGGCCAAATTCCACATAAGAAGCATATTCCACCGGATTCATGATTTCGATTACCAGATACCCGCCGTACTGATGTACCGTCAGGCTTTCTGCGTACTGCTTTGCATTACTGTTACCAGTCCCAGACTGCGCAGACGTCCAGCCGCGCCTTAATGTACCGCCGGTCTTGCCTGAACTTGCCGGGTACTGGCCAACCGGGGTTCGCTTTATAACTTTGGCTAAAAGCCTTGCAGCAAGTTCTTTTGCGCAGGCTTCCAGAAAAGCATGGATTTCCTGTTCGCTTATTCTGTTCAGCCGCTCCTGTAATTTTCGCAATTCCCGCAGATCCAAATGGCCCATTCTGCTCATATTACGCCCACCCACAAAACAGTTCCAGCCTGATTTCCTGATGCGTCTTATAGATCGCGGGAACACCGCTTGCCGCATACACGCCGCATATTCCATTCTGGCTTACAAAAATTTTTGAACCTGGCCGTATGGATATTTCCGGCGAAAGGAACAGCTTTATGCCCTGGGATGCAGCAGCGGCTGTTTCTGTCTGCGCTGTAGCGGCTATACTCTCAAAAGACAGTCTGCAGGGCTGATTTTCCAAAACCACTACTTCTTTCTGCTGCTTTATTTTAATGGCCGGGTCTTTTATATACTGGCATTCTATGACTGTGCATAAACCCTCATAGGCAGACTCTATACAGGTTTTTGCCCTGGCCCTTGCTTTCTCTAAAGCGTTTACCATATAAGCCTCCTGTAATGCATCATTTCATCCTGCCCCGCATGCAAAAGGCCGTTGATGAAATTGTCAAGGCGCTGCTCTGGTGTAAGGCTGCCAGAACCAACCGCAAAAGTAATATTCGTATCGCCTTCCTGTATCTGTTTTACCGCGCAGTCAAGGTCTAACATCGTAAGATCACCCGGAGCAAAAGCCTTTTTCGATTTCAGAAACTCACCAACCGTCCGGCTTATTACAATATGTTCTAATCCTTTGGGAACATTTTTACAGTGAATCGTATTTTTCACTGTACCACGTACTGACTCCAGGCAAAACCGCAAGACCGGCTCATCTGCTGCCACGGTTTTATAGCCCATGCTGTCAAGACATTCCCTTACTGCTTTAAGCTCAGTTATTACAAATGTTTCATCTGTATACATCATAAGCCGCCCTTTTTACTTAACCGTTGCCATAAACACCTGATCGGCACAAGGGAAGGTTACAAGAGCCGTAGCTACTGCCTTAATCCATTTTGCGACCGGGTCATTTGTCGCATACTGTTCAATAATCACATTGCCAATCTCCGTAATATCTACGTCCGGTTTTTTCCGAAGCTCCAGCTCTTCGGCTGTCAGCCCGAATAAAGTTTCTCCCAGGTTTCCGTCCGGCATAAAAACAAATGCGTTTTCAGGAAAATACCGTTTCGCAATATAAACACCTTTGCTGGTAAGTACACGGAATTTTGCATCATAATTAGCAATCTGCGGCAGTCCAAGCGCTTTCAAAAAGGTATTCAGTTCCTGCTTTGATAACAGCCTGTCGCTGTTTACGCCAAAAACTGCTTTCCTGATCTTTTCATCTTTCAGTATGATGTTCAGGTTTTTCTTAGAAGTTAAAGCCTTTGTAGGCATAAAGCCTGTATCACCTACGACCTTATCCACCGCTGCGTCCATATCGCCTAAAATATCCGGCGTACCGGATGACCAGGAAAAATTCTTTTTATGCTCAGCTGGAACGCCGTAATCAATCGTAGCTTTATAGCCATTTTCATTAATGTCCAGCTTACCGGTAGCCAGAGCCTCGCCGCGCATGGCTTCAACACGGGTCTGTACGGAATCCTGCAGCGTATCCACGTCATTATAAATTTTGTTTACTGCCTCCTGTTCTTCTGCGTCATTCCTCGGCTGCTCCAGATGAATAATTTCTTTTTCGGAAAGTTTTCTTTTACGTTTAATCAATGCCAGTTCTGCAACATCATAGCCCGTTGTCTCTCTCTGATCGATCTCCGCCTCTGTATCAAACGCATGGACAGACGCTGACACCGGCAGGTTATTTGCCCCGCGAATCATCCGGATTTCAAGCGCTTCCGTTTTCCTTGACGGATACAGCTCTTCTAAGATTTTCGCCTGCGGCGTTCTGGTTTTTGTGTAATCGATCAGTTCTTTGTAGCTCAATACCTCTTCTAATGCTGCCATTACTCTGTCCCCTCGCTTTCTGATTCATCATTTCTAAATTTAATTTCTGGCAGCGCCTCATGAATGGCTTTTCCAATCTCTGCTGTATAATCCACACCAAGATTCAGTCTTGCGCCGATTACATAAGCTTCAACAGCTAAAGCCCCAGGCTGCGGTCCATAAGTGACGTCCAGTGCGTCCATAAGAATACCAGCCGGTGGCTCTGAAAACGTTCCGCCTGCTGCTACGGTTACCACTTTGCCAGATGCCGCAACCAGACTGCCCTTGTGAACAATCTTTCTGCCGTGTTCATCAGCTTCTACCCCGTCAGGTAAAACCGTACCCGTAAATGCAACCACCTTTTCAGATGCAAGAAATTCTTTTTCAATCGTTCCATGAATCCCTGTTTTGTAGTGCATTGCGCCTCCTATTCTGCATCCCAAAGACTGCTGGACGCTTTTGCTTTTTCAGCTTCATTTTTCTGTGTCGCGTACTGTGCAGCATAGCCCTCATTGTGGGTATCACCATTCTGCGGTTTATATGATGGCTTCGGCTTTCCAGTATTACCGCCAGACGGCTGTGCGTCTTTAAACAAAAAAGCTTTTTCTTTTTGGATTGCTTTTAGCTGCTCCTCCAGGCCAGTAACTTTTCCGTCATCCGATAAGATCAGTTTCGAGCGGTCAAACAAGCCCGCGGCTATGTCTTCATCATGGACTTTTCCAGCAACAGCCAGCTTAATGGCCGTTGTAAGTTTCAACTCTTTCATTTCAGCGTCGTATGTTTCTTTTGCCGCCTTGTTTTCGCCCTGCAATTTTTCAATCTGTTTTTTTAATTCTTCATGATCGCCGCTTGCCTTCTTTAAGTCCTCAAGCTGTTTATCCCGATCTTTTACTGACTGCTGCAAGGTTTGATTTTCTTTCTTGACTTCATCCAGTTTGGTTTTTTCCACATAACCCGCAAGCTCTTGTTCAGATGCTTTTTCTGCTTTTTCAGCCAATTCCTCGCTCATCCCAAGAACTATGAATTCTTCTTTTTTCATTTTGCTTTTCCTCCTGCTAAAAGTTTCTCCCATTGCTTATACGTCATATGCTCAGGAACATAATACGTTTTTCCGTCCTGGCCGCGGGCGGCACGCTCTCCTGTAACGCCAAAATCATCCTCAAAATACGGTATCGTTGTAGACCTGCAATATACATGAAACGGCGGAGCCGTCACCCCGGCTTCAAACTGTGACATAGGAAAACGCTGCCCATCCATCTGCCTGCATAGCTTTGATGTCCGATCGTCCAAGGTTGCAACGATTTCAAACTGTTCTACATCAAGTTCATGAAAACAGTCTCTCTGGGCTGCCGAACTAAAAAACGCTTCTTCTGTCATAACAAGCTTTCCGGCATTTTGTTTTGAGACTTTCATCTTTCTGGCTATTGTATCAATCGCCCTTTGCGGATTCTGGCCCAGAATCATATTCTGTACCAGCGCCTGGTTTAATTCGTTCACAAGTTTCCTACGGTTGCCCCATACCCGTTCGCTGAAATTCCGCCCGTCAGCAGCCCAGGGTGTTTTTATAACCTTGCTGATCGTCTTTTCATCCAACGCCGCAAATTCCCACCCGACCCCGATGCCTTTCTGAATTTCATAAGCTGTACGATAATAACCGCTTTTATAAATATCCCGCATGGCTGTATCCAGGCTGTCCAAAACATTTCCGGTCATTGCTTCAAGACTTTGCTGCATATGCAGTTTTAAAGCTTCCAGTCTGCTGATATGATATCTTGCAGACGCATTCTCCAGTTCTTTCATCCACCGCTGGTCTAAAGCATTTTCTTCTCCATGCCGGATATAATCCTGTACATCCCACTGAAATTCCGCCAATTCGCGCCCATGCAGAAGGATTGCCGCTTGTTGCATCGATATCCTGTTATTTGCTGCAAATCGCTGGCGCCAGGCCGCAATTTTGCCTTCTATCTCTTTCTGCGCCCGACGGTAATGCCTTTCAATTTCCGCGCAGCATTGCATCCCTTTCTTGTTCTGGGTCTCTTCCAGCAGCTGGAAGCGTTTGCGCCAGTATGCATGATTATTCTTTTTCAATGCCATCCGGATTCCCCTCTTCCTCTTCCCGTGCCTTTTGCTGCTTTTTCTCCTGCCCAGATTCTGATCCGGATTTCTGTTCAAACGGATCGTATGGACCTGCCCCCTCTGCATCTTCTTCCTGCCGGATCTGCGCCAGCTCTTTTTCCACATCATCCACCCATGGATGATTGGCTGCAATCGTGCGTCTGGAAATAACCCCCACACTCTGGCTGGCAATTGCGGCAAGTTCTGAATCATTACGTACAGACGTCCTCGTCCAGATCTGACCGACCCCGTCTGGTTCCTTTCCAAGATACCGGCAGATGGCCTTCACGAGTCTGCCAAATCCACTGCGAAACTCCGTTTCCATAAGCCCGGCTTTTATTTCCAGTAACGAATACAAATAAGACAGTGCTACTCCGGAACTGTTGCCAAAATTCTGCGGGTCAGGATCTATCCCCATACCCTGTTCAAAAATAGCCTTTCTTGTCATTGCCAGCATTTTCTCCCTTGCTTCAACCGGAATATCGATCGTCAGGGTATCAAGCCCGCCTTTTCCGTCCTCGCCGCCGTCTACCTTAATGGTTTTATACTTTTTCAGCTTGTGCAGAAACTCGGAAAGCTTTTCCCCCTCATAGCCGGACAACACGAAAATTACTTCCTGAATATCCTCCAGGTCGTTCAGATAGCCGCTGTATACCTTGTCATAAGCATCGATCAGTTCTTTAATATCGTTCAGATCATTTCCGCATTCCGCGTTATTGAAAAACGGAATAAACGGTACCTCTCCAAGACCATGTTCATATACAGCCGAACCATCAAAGGTGTTCAACGGATCATACGGCCTGTGCGAATAAGAATCGAACTGCTGCAGAGTATCCAGGCCTGCACGGTTTTCCTTGCAAAAAGACCAGCAGGAAGTTCTATCCCAATATTCATAAACGTTGAAAACCTTTCCATCTTCATTTGTCTGATCATAGATCCGCAGAAATCCGGACAGTTCTCTTTCCAGATCGTTGGTCCATACTGGTATACACTGTTTGGAATCAACTACTGCATACCGGAATTCCCCTTGTTCATTGATCCAGTAATGCATCCAGGCCGTCACGCAGTTAGAAGCATTGATGCATAAATTTTTACAGGCTTTTGCAAAATCGTCTCCCAGGATTTTCGCAATGGATGCATTTAATTCTTTTTCTCCGGTATCAAAAACAGGCGGCGACGTAAACAGATATGACGCTTTCTGATTTACCAGAATATTGTAAAAGTTGCCTGGTATCCGGTTATCTGCCGCATGCAAGGGGTTGTCATATCCTGGTGCTTTTGTGCCGCGGGTTAAGATATCGTTTTTCTTTCTGTAATAACGCTCCGCGCGCAGTGATTCACGCACAAACGCCCGATATGTTCTCTGACAGCGCCTGATCAGCTTTTTCATTACACCAAGTTCCATTTCCGTAACTCCTTTACTCTAAAAATGAAATTCCTGCTTTTTTCTGCGTATCCTCCGTTGCATACCGCATGGCGTCCATCAAATGGTTGGAAGCATCTATCGGGGTATTGATTCTCTTGCCTGTTTTGGGGTCAACCATCCAGGTATAGTTAGAAATCTCCGTCAGAAAATTGACACACCTTGGGTGGATGATGATATGGAAATCCTGCAGGTAATCAATCCCGCTGTTTACGCTGTCTTTTCCTTTCCTTGCCTTGCGTATCCTGGTAAGCCCCAGTTCTTTTAACCGGTCAATGCTTTTGGGTTCAGCGGAATCTGCCCGGATTCTTTCCTTTGCATATCCCGCGTCTGTAACCGCCCTGGCAATCGCTTCATTACTCATGCCTTTCTGATATATCTCATCAAATACCCAGAGGGTTTTGCCCTTCGTATCGATCAATCCGCAGAATAACGCAGATGGGTCATTGGTATATCCAAAGTCAAGGCCAAATACAGATTTTATACCTTTTAATCCACGTACTTCGTCAATGCTGAATGCTTTTTCTTCCCAGTTCTCATAAACCAGGCCATCCACAATTCCCCATTCACCAAGTCCTGCCACTTTATAACGCCTGGGATTTCTAACCTGCATTTCCCTAAATGTTCTCTGGTCTGCTTCATCCAGCCATTCATTACATAAATAATTGGTTGTCATGGCCAGTGTTTCATCGTCCGGCGCATCAAAAAAACGCTTCTTGATCCAGTGGCGCTCATTCCAAGGATTGAGCGTCAAAGTAATCTGCTTGAACAGGCCTGTCTCTTGCGGGATCGCGCCGCGAATGGATTCATTCAGCATATCAAAATCGGCCTCATTTCCAATTTCATAAGCTTCTTCAATCCACGCCCAGCACAAATAACCATGTTCCACGGATATGGATGTAACCTTAAGCGGATCATCCAGACCCCTGAAATAGATCTTCTGCCCGGTAGGCTTATACGTCATTTCCAGCGGGTTTTCCCTGGTGTCCCAATACATCTGCACCCCTAACCGGTTCACAGCCCATTTCAATTCCGTGAAACAACTGTCCTTTAGCGTCCGGTATGTCTTGCGGACAACCAAAGTATTGGCATCCGGATATTTCATCATATTAATGATATACCAAAGCGCCGTTGTCTTGCTTTTCTTGCTGGCCCGGCTTCCTTTGCATACCCGGTAACGCCGTTTCCACCTCCAGAAAGTGCCATATCCTTTTCCCACAAGATCCGGCAGATAGATACAATTCCCCTTGACCGTATGGTTAGTCTTCAAGCATTTCATCCCCGGATATTACAATTGGTATAGTTCCGGCAAAACTGGTATCTGCCTTTACCGAATAACCGTAATTAGACATCCACAGTCCTGCAAGCTGAGTTGGTATCATCTGCAGTTCAAATTTTTTGCGGGCATCCACTTCGCATTCTTCGCGCATGCGCGTGACCGTGTCAGCATACTGTTCATCATCTGCATAATACTTATAAAAAGAAGCCCTTGAAATACCGGCAAATACACAGAATCCCTCAATTGTATAGGTAATGCTTCTTTTCAGATCTTTGCTGACGAATTCCGAATTTTTGGAGCTGAAATCATGGGTAAGTACCATTTGGCTGTCACAATCCGCTTTAAACGCTTCCCATGCCTTTTCCAGCGCCTTCACGCTCTTGAATTTCCTCACCCTGCCCATGCCTTCACCTTCTTTCAGACAACAAATATGGCAGCAGGAAAAAATGTCTTGTGTGATTCTTTTTCCTGCCGCCATATTAGCACATATGCATACTGCAAAAAAATGCTAAGATTCCGGTTTCATACATTTTCTTTGAAATTCCCGCAGCGCCTGTCCATGAATGGTGTATATATTCCGGATGGAATAATGAAGGTCTGCTGCAATCTGCTCAAATTTTTCAAACCTGACATAACGCTTATATAACACTTTGATTCGGTCGGCATTTTGCAGTTCGTGAATCTGGCAGATCACCTCATGTCTCAGGCGCGCATTCGCTTCTGCCATCCGGTCGACTTGAGCTTCCAGTATGAGCAGCCGCATAACCTCCCCGGCGCTATATGGATACCTGTATAAAGAGCCTGCCCGCTCCATGCGTGTTATTTCTGTCCTCAGCTCTTCTTTTTCAATCATCTTCTGGCTAAGGATCGTATCTGCCCGGTACAACTGCTGCAAATATTCTTTCGCTGTCAACCCACCGCACTGCTGCACAAGTTCTTTTCCGCTTTCTTCCTGCTTCTGGGTCTGCCTGCTGTCGGCCTGTCGGCCACCTTTCATGAACGATCACCTTCCTTTTATTTCTTTGTTTCTGTTACTGCTATACTATTTACTTATATTAAAAATATTTTTCATATCCTGATCTGTTCGGTAATCTTCGTTTTATAAGTTCCGCCCGGCTTCCCCGGCTGTTGCCATTTGTATGTATTTCCCGGATGCATCCAGTTCGTAAGTAAAAAGCACTTTTCCTTCCCGCAGATAATGCGTACAGGCAATATCTGTAATGGTTGCCAGACGTGTCGTATACAGCATCCCATCCCTGTTTTCCTTTGCTGGTATCAAAACCTGGACTTTGTCCCCGATTTCATATGGGCATCTTGCATAAAACGCTGCTGTTTTCATTTTGTCTTTTCCTCCGTTCTGCTCTCCTGAGCTGTCACTTTCTGCTTTTCAGGCACAGGATAACCTGGTATCTGCAGGTAACCAGCAATCAGATCCTGCGCTTCCTGCGCCCCGTAACAAACTGCCGCGTAATATCCCTGTTCCTGCAATGCCTGCAGCCATGCTTCCTGTTTCTCTGTTGTTTTGTTCTTCCCGTGCTTCATTTCGATATAAAGCCCATGGAAGCCGTTTTTAGGTACTGGCAGACATAAGTCAGGCACGCCTGCTTTTACTCCCTGTCTCTTTAAGTTTGCTGCTTCTAGCGCGTTCCTGCTTCCGCCGTTTGGTATATGGTAAATCCATTTCAGTTCCGGATGTTTCCCCTCCTGCCAGCCACACCACTGTATTACCATTTCCTGCTCCGTTGCTTCGCTCCGCTTCCTGTACTGCTGCCTTGTGTAATATCCCATTTCCGTTTTACCTCTCTTTTAGCCTTTTAACGTGTGAACACCTAAACAAGCATGACTGCGGATTGATTAAAAAATACAATTTCCGTGGTATGTACAAGTTAGGGTTATTCTTGAATTGTTCTTCCCCTGTTTTATGCAGTTCGCCCACGATAACGTCATTGTCAAACAACGTGATTGTAACAACCTTGCCTAAATGCTGCTCTAAATCACTTCTTTTCACTGCTGCACCCCCTGTTTACTTTTTCTTTTTGCTTCCTGTTTCTTCTGGCTCTGGTTCTCCCTGTCCGGCTGCTATTATCATCTGTGACAATAACCCCATGACCGGGTTGACTTCCGGCTGCTTTGGCAATGTTCCGTTTATCGCAACAACTATCATGCCCGCTATCTGCGCCGCAAACTCCGGGTTTCTTACTTGCGTCATTGCTAAATTGTAAGAAGCAAGATACGCTTTTGTAAGTTCTTCCGCTTGCTGTTCTATTGTCATTTTTTCGTTTCCTCCCTCTCGTCAAAGTGTGTTGCCATCATATCCGCAAGATGAAGCATGACCGCCAGCTTGCACTGGTGAAAGGTATTGTCTAAATCATACCCGCCACCCCTTGCGTAAAAGTCATACTGCCCCATGTGCCAGCGTATAGCCAGTATTTCCTCCTTTGTCAGCTTCATAAACTGCAATATCAGAATAACGGACTTTTCACCGTGTCCAGCCGGAAAGCTCCGTGTGACTTCGTACTGCTCTGCAGCTCCCTTTGGTACTGGAATGTTTCTGTATGCGTCTATCTTGCACAAATCATGCAAAAGCCCGCATATTGCAATAGTTTCCAAATCGTACTGTGGGTACTGCCGCCGCTTTTCTTCATCATCATTCAGGCGCAAAAGCCGTCTGTATACGTTTATGGAATGTTCCGCAAGCCCTCCGGGGAAGCTCCCGTGGTGTCTTTTGCTTGCCGGGGCTGAAAAGAATCCGTTGCTTTCTATCCATTTCAGCAGGTCAACCGCCCCCGGTCTGTTTATATGTGCAAAATAATTCTTGAAAACCTGCATTGTTTCTTCCTGTTTCTGTTTCACTCTTTTTCTCCTTTCATCATGCTAAATAGCGTTATCTGGCTTGTATGCTCCCACCAACTTTTATAGCTCCTTTTGTATATTTCACGGTCTTTTTCAAAACCGATAAACCGCCGCCCGGTATTATGTGCCGCTTTCCCGGTACTGCCAGACCCGGCGCAATTATCAAGAACCAGGTCACCCATATTTGTATAGGTCAATATGAAGTATTCAAGCATAGTCACTGGCTTTTCTGTCGGGTGTATTTTCTTTGTCTGGTCCCCGTTGCTGAATACCTGCACATCAAGCGGGTAACGGTCTGTTGAATCGTAAATTGTATTTCTGTTTTCTTTCCCATAACAGCCCTCCCCATCCTTTTCTCTTGTGTATTCGTTCTTTGCTGTCTTCCTCTTGTGTCCGTGCGTCATTTGCGGGTTGTATGTAGGCTGGCTTTTATAGAACACGCTTATAACCTCATGCGCCCGCATAGGCTGGCTTTTTGCGTTCAAATGCCCTTTCGGGTTCGTCTTCTGCCAGATCCAGTCGTATTTGTACATCTTTTCATTGCTCAACCGCAGGCGGCTTGAAAACGGCTCCATGCCAAAAAGCAGGATTGCGCCGTTGTCTTTTATGATTCGCTCGTACTGCTGCCATAATTTATCAAACGGCAGAATAACGTCCCATTCGTTTTGCGTTTTCCCAAACGGTAAATCGCAAAGTATCAGGTCTATTGACTGATCATCTATCAGGTTGAAGCCCTGAAAACAATCCATGTTATAGAATCCGTCAGCAATCACCCTGCACGCCCTCTTTCCCGCTTTGCTTCCTCCGTGCGCCTGCATATTTTCTTGATGTTCTTATACGTCCCGCACTGTTTGTCGTTCCTTGTGTCATACAGCTTCATTCCCTCTGTTCTGTCTTGCATTTTCCTGATTTTGTCTTGCAAAATTTTTCCATGTAATCAAACATGTTTACCTGCTGCTCTTCCCAGAACAGCCTGTCGTCAATTTCGCCAAGCGTAAGTCCGTGGATGTTCCATTTGTTGTTTGCGAGATGTTCCTCTTTTTCCAGGGAAACAAACTCTTTCCAGATCTTTGGATACAGTTTGCGGATCTGCCGGTGTTCCGCCGGTTTTGCATTCGGGCAGAACCAGCATCCGCCACGGCTGGAATATTTGTAACATGGGCTTAACAGTCCGTATTCCAGGCACTTTTTTCGCGCCATCTCTTCCGTGTATCCATATTTTTCAAGTATGGACATTCTTCCGTTTTGTCTGTGCAGGCTTTCCAGCCGCCTGGTTTCATCTGCGCAGATCCCCACGTATTGAACGATTTGATCGTCCATGCGCTTTAGGAAGTCTTTCATTGGTTTTTCCTTGCAATCCCTTTTCACTCCGCACCTTCCAAAGACTGGAAAGCCAAACTTCATGCCATTGTGTTCCTTATGCTTCGTGGCCTTTGTAATTATTCTGTTAAAAAAGCTAAGATAATCCGTGTCCGACCTCAAAATATGTACTTCATATCCCCAGCTCTCAAATAAAAGCTTTGTATCTTTAATGAATTTTATATGTTCCGGATTTTCTCCGCTTATCTCCCGTTTCCGGTCATACATAACCTCTGAAAATAAGATTATGTCCAATGGTTCCTTGTTTTCGTGCGCCAAAATGATGGACGCTGTAGAGTCTTTTCCTCCGCTCCAACAGCATATATGTTTCAACAGAATTATGCCGCATAAACATAATCCTTTGCCTCTCGACTACGATTAGAAGAAACTTTTCTTCCCCAAGTGTTTCGGCCTTTCCATCAGTCACCACTCGCTATCCTGATAGGCTACGTGTGTGCAGGCTCCCTTCTGTCTTTATGGTCCATCTTCTTTTTGGCACGCCGTTTTGCAACCTTTGTCCGCTGCAGCTTCTTTCTCCATATAGCTGCTTCTTTTTTGTCTCCGATTTCAATGCAGTAAGCGATAATGGAGCGGATTTCCGCTATGGCTTCGTCATATTCGGCCATGTCCGCCGCTTCCTGCATGCCGGGACATGCACACTCAATGAAATCCGCTAAAAATTGTTCGTGGTCATAAGCCTTTTCCGAACTGTTCATTCCATTCTCCTTCTTTCCGGCCCGTATATCCTTTTGTGCGTGATCTGCGTATACGGTGATACCCTCTATGCACCGCCGCACCTTCCGGACACAATCCGGAATCTTTTCCGGTTCTTTTCTGCGCCGTATTCCGATAACCGGAATCCCGGGCAGTCTTTACGGGCGCGTTCCACGTGTTTCTTCCGTCCGGTAAATGTCCTGCATTCCCCGCAGTTAAAACAGCTTTCCCGTATTTCTTCCGGTTTCACTGTATCCCGTATTCCTTCCACGTTATTTGCGCAGTACTGGCATAAACAATTCGGGCAGGGCATTACCGGATCTTTTATTTCTTCAAACAGCTGTTCAAACAGTGACGGAGGTGTTTTTGGCACCTCTGTAAAATCGAAGATGTCCATCTGTCCGGGTATACCGCTTTCCGGCCTGTCTGCTTCACGCATCACCTGTCTTCACCTCATCTTTCTTTGCGGACCTGTGTTTTTACATCTGCACAATGTTCACCCGCTGCCCACTGCTGCGCCATTGCTTCTGCAATTCCGGGAAATGTCTTTGACCTTTCCTCCGCCCTTTTTTCCGGCGGCAGACGATAGGTATCATAATGCCATCTGCTGTCGGTCCGGCCATTTCCGCAAAGATGCAGCTGCGGCCTGACGATCCGTGTCGGAACCAGTGGCGGAAGTCCTTTCAGCCACAGACAGGTTCTTTTCCGTTCTTTGTGTCCGTACTCATACGGCTGTATGATCTGGTCCGGCTTTCTGTAAACCGTACTCATGATCCCCACCGGGTTTTCGATCGCGATTCTTTCGCAATCCGCACGTACAAACCGCAGAAAGAAATCAATGCCCTGCCGCTGCCGTCCGTCTCTGCGCTTTTCTTCAAAATATCTGGCCCCGGACACTGCCAGGTGCGTACAGGGCGGAAATGCAAGGATCATATCCCATTTCCCGTCAACGCTGTGCCATCCGTCTGCAGTGTAAAAACTGCAGTTCCCGTCCAGCAGCGGGATCACATCTGCCTGTATGTGCCATTCCGGGTGTCCTCCGCTGCACGGCTTGCGATCGCAGGAATAAGCTTCACAGCCAAGCTTCCTGCACGCAATGGCGACTGCCTGGCTTTCCTCACACGCTGCCAGAATTTTCATTTCCTTCTCCCTTTGTCTCATCCGGCTTTCTCCTTACCCGCACCAGCTTTCCCTCCGCCAGCAGCCTTTCATAAATTGCAAGTTTCCCGGCTGCCGTAAGCGCCGCTTTCAACAGCGGGAAGCAGGTAACCACACCTTCCTTCTGCCAGTG
>OFGR01002148.1_pt1 | contig 13757 bp, 14 predicted proteins | sample 1521811 | NCBI WGS metagenome assembly OFGR01 (sample SAMEA3504098, study PRJEB24116) | mouse gut metagenome | biome: mouse gut; feature: mouse-associated habitat; material: faeces | place: Denmark | collected 2011
GGCAGCCGCAGCGTCAGCGTGGATTTGGATGTGGTATCCGAAGCGCATGGACATGGACTGTCCGTCGGAAAATATTCCGCTTATCTGCAGCTGTCAAAATATGACGACAGCATTACCATAGAGGAATGCCGGGATATGAGCATGGCGGAAATCCACTGCCGCATTATCGAACACGAACACGGCAGCGGACATCAGCAGGACAGCGGTAACAGCCAGTCTTACGAAACCGAAGACAGGGAAGAAGAATCTGTACAAGATCCGCAGGCACAGGAGCATGGACATCAGCACAGAAGAAACCATGGGAACCATGAATAAACGGTGGTCTGATTTTAGTGATCAGCGGCTGCTGCCTGGTTTTTCCGGAAAAAGAGTATTCCAATACCAGCTACCAAAAGCTCCGTGCAGGGCAGCGTACACCAGATCCCGGTCATTCCCCATATTATAGAAAAAAGAAATGCAAACGGGAGTATTATGACAAATCCGCGCAGGATGGAGATGATATTTGCAGGCAGCGGCCGGGCAGTCGACGTAAAATACGCACAGGACACAATATTAAATCCGATAAACGGGCAGGACAGAAAATACAGCCGCAATCCTTCCACTGCGATGTTCTGCAGCGTTTGATCCTTGTCTTTGTTAAAAATGGCGCTGACAGCGTCTGCGTAAAAAAATATCCCCGCGTAGATCAGGATGGAAACAACCAGCATGGAAACCAAAGCATAGCGCAGTGCGGCGCGGACGGACTGCAGTTCGCCGGCTCCGTAGTGTTTGGATATGACTGGCTGCATTCCCTGCGCGATTCCGGTATAAATCGAGACGACGACAAGCGAAAGGTTGGCGATAATCCCATATGCCGCGACTCCGGTATTGCCCTGCAGAAATAAAATCAGCATATTAAATACAATCATCACAATGCCAGAGGATACTTCTGTTACCAGTGATGGAACGCCGCTTGCAAGAATCGCTGCGATCCATTGGAACTGCGGTTTGCATCTGGTGAAATGAAACTGATTTTCTTTTTTCAGAAGATGCGGCGAAAGCAGCAGCAGACTGATCAAAGGCGCAAGGCACGTCGCCAGTGCAGCGCCAAAAATCCCCATGCCACATGGAAATATAAAAATATAATCTAAAATTACATTAGACAGACTTCCGGCCAGCATCGCCCGCATAGACCGCTGCGGGGAGCCGTCATTGCGGACAAAGCACAACAGCACATTGTTCATGAAAAATGCGGGTGAACACAGCAGTATCATCCGAAGATAAGTCCGCGTCATTTCATAGACAGATGCGTCCGCACCCAGCAGTTTTGTAATTCCATCGGTACCAAAGACGCCGATCGTGATAAACAGTATGGCAAGCGCGCCAGCCAGCATGACCACATTCGTAAACAGGCGGTCGGTCTGCCTGCTGTCTCCAAGGTTTTTTTGAATCGCATACCGCGTACCGCCGCCCATACCCGCCATCAGCCCGCAGCCATGAATCATACTGTAAACCGGAATCGCCAGATTCAGAGCGGTCAGCCCGTCCGCGCCAAGTCCTTTGGAAATAAAATAAGTATCTGCCAGAATATAACACGACAAGCCAAGCATGCCAAGCACGTTGAAGGATGCATACCGGATAAATTCCTGTAAACAGTTTTTTTCAGTCTTCATTTAAGATACACCCTTCATTTAAAATACCCCTTCAGTCAGCAGTTCTTTGGCCTGCTTTCCCGTCATATGCTCAATTGTAAATTCCAGCATGCAAAGGGAGTTCCAGTACTTGTTAATTTCGTCCTCCCGTTTTTCAAAAGAACCGTCCGGCGTATATCTAAGGGCCAGTTTTCGGATGGCTTCCCGTTTTTCCTGTTCCTGATCCAGAATCCGTATCTTGCCAAAAGCGATCACACTGCTGAAAACGGTTGTATATTTTTCCGGAATGATCTGGTCTTTTGCGATCACACAAAAGGAAGCCTGCGGATGCGCCCGTATGGCATCCAGCTTGTGGCCCTGCGTGGCGCTGTGAAAGTAAATGTTCCTGCCGTCACAGACATAACTAAGCGGTACGGCATAAGGATAACCGTCTTCTCCAAGGACTGCAAGCACACCGGATGTACACTGTTCTAGTAGTTCCATACATGCCGCGTCTGACAATTGCTGTTTTTTTCTTCTCATTTCCTGAAACATGTTGATACCTCCTTGATGATCCAGACTGTTGGATGCGCCTGCCGCCAACGCAATAAAAAAGCTGGTTCTCCATTCCTTCCAGCTATAAAGCTTTGGCCTAACGGAATGGGAATCAGCGTTACCCGGCGGCAAGTGAAATCCTGTCTGGTTTTGTATGATTATAGCAGATGCGGGGGCGTTTGGCAAGCGGGTCTGGGACTCTTTTTTTGACACACAAGGGCAGTCTGAATGGTTCCTGTATAAAAACCGTGTCCGCCGAAGCTGAAAGCAGCGGCCTTTACATCTGTATGCGGTCATGATAGAATGAGTTTATCGTAAGCATAAATAACCAAATTTACAAACTCCTTTCCGTCTATTCATGACATTCTCTGTAAACTTCTCATGATTTTGCCGATATAGTATATGTAGCAGGAAACAAAATGCAGTGTTAGAATCACTGCCAGATCAGGAGGTTTACATCATGAGAATAACAACACAGATGCTGAATGAAACAGCAAAAAGGACCGGCATTCCGGTATGCCAGAACAATCTTTTAAGTTACATCAATAACGAATCCTCATCCGGCCAGAACACGCTGTTAGACTCTTTAGACAAGAAAAACAAAGACAAAGTGTCATCAGCCGTAATGTCCAATTACAAAAAACTGGATAAGAACGCATCGAACCTGAAAACACAGGCAGATAAGCTTGCGGAAACTGGCGAACAGTCTTTCTTGGAAAAGATCAAAGAAAGCGGCGACAACACGAAAGCTTACGATACCGTGCAAAGTTATGTAGATCATTATAATTCCACACTTTCCGGTCTGAAAAAATCTTCCGGCGTACTGGACAGATATTATAGCGAAATGCTTCAGGACGCAGCAAATGACCAGAGTGAGCAATTAGAAAAGATCGGCGTTACGATTGGAAAAGATGGCATGCTGTCGGTAGATAAAGAAAAACTCGAAGCAGCTTCCATCGAAGATATTCAAAAAGCTTTCGGAACACTGGCGTCCAAAACGTCCCATATCGCGGACAGGGTCTCGAACAATGCCCAGGCAAGCATGGAAAGCACTTCTAGCCAGTATGACGGTACCGGAAGCATTATGTCACAGCTGGCAAGCAGGTACGATTTCTGGGGTTAAGAGATCTGTATCACCGATGTTTCACTGCATTTTTTTTGCTGCGTCCCCGTCCCGATTGTGTGAATAAATAAAAGGAATTGAACAACATTTTCAAGGAGGAAACCATATGAGCCCAATTACAACAACAGAAGCGCTTGCGGCGTCCGGGTATACATCTGCGGCCAATTACGGCAGGACGACGCAGGATACAAAGGCTGCAAAAGAGAGCCGGCCTTTGGAAGATTCAGAGGTTAAGAAGACCAAAGTCACAAACGGCAGGACAATCGGGGAACCGAAGTTAAGCGAAAAAGCGCAGAAGTACTACGATCAGCTGCGCAAGAAATTTTCCAATATGGATTTTATTCTGGTCAGTGAAGATAAGAAAGAGGAAGCCCAGGCAAATCTCAGCAAGTATGGAAACAATAAGAGCCTTGTGGTGCTGATTGATGAGGAAAAAATCGAAAAAATGGCTGAAGACCCGGCATACCGGGAAAAATATGAAAAGGTACTGCGGGGCGCAACCACTCAGTTTGCCCAGATGAAAAGCGATTTGGGAAGCAATGCTGATATTGTGAAATCTTTCGGTATGAAAGTAAACGATGATGGGACCGCTTCTTTCTTTGCAGTAGTCGACAAGTCTCTGGCAGCCCAGAAAAAGAGGATTGAGGAAAAAGCGGAACAGAGAAGAGAAGACAGAAAGAAAACTGAGGCAAAAGAGAAACAGGAACGGACAGAAGAAAAATATGCTGACAGGCTCAGAGAGAAAGATGACGATACCGTTACGGTGACAGCTTCTTCCTGGGAGGAGCTGCTTCGGAAAATTAATGCTGCTGTGTCTTCCTGTGGAGATAAGATAAGAACAGAAGAAGAAACATGGGCGGGCAGCCGGTTTGATTACAGTATTTAACAGCAGAAATGGCAGGAGTTTTTGCCTGGGACGGGCGTTTTGTGAACTGTAATACCTTCCCTTTGCCGGGGAGCCCCTGCCATAACAGCTTATATTCTGCAGGAAATTTTTCTGAATTTCCTGCAGAATATAAATAACATGAAGTGGCCGGATAAAGAGCGTCCATAAAAAGACCTGTTTATTTTACCTGTTCTTTCTCCGTTTTGTTATTGTTCAGCATGTCGATTTTCACGTCATTTGGGTGGGCAAAGGCACACTGGGGAAGAAAGTTATAAACATCCAGATAAGAATCCAGCTCTGCACTGGTCTGGGGCGGTCTGGGCACTGCGCCGGTACAGTCCATGGCAGAACTTGCTTTTAAATAATCATAGTTTTCATCATGCAGGTCAGGCACCGGATGGGTGTCTTTTTTTCTGTCCATTTCACTCATAAAATCCCTCCTTACAGTAACAGTATGACGAAAAAAGCAATTTTTATGCAGCCTGCAATTTGACTTTTACAGGATAAATCCTTATAATATAAAAAATTAACAGCTGTTCAGAATAACAGTTTTAAAATTATAAGGATTCAGAGGCATAAAATATGAAAATTTCAGAATTATTAAGAACAAAAGAAGTAACCATCAGCTGTGAGCTGTTTCCGCCAAAAAAGGGTTCCGAGCTGGCGAAAGCCCATGAGGTGGTCCGGGAAATGGCCAGGGTAAAGCCGGCTTTCATGAGTGTGACCTATGGGGCCAGCGGCGGCATCAGCGAGCATACGGTAGATCTGGCAAATGAAGTGCAGAATGTAAACGGTGTGCTGGCTCTGGCGCATCTGACCTGTGCGTCTTCCGGCCGGGACAAGATTCAGGAGGTTCTGGGGGAATTGCAGAATCGGAAAATTGAAAATATTCTGGCGCTGCGGGGTGATATTCCTGCGGATCTGGATTTTCCTCTGCCCAACCAGTATCATCATGCCAGCGAACTGATAGAGGAAATCAAAGCATTCGGAGATTTCTGCATTGGCGGAGCCTGCTACCCGGAAGGCCATCCGGAAGCGGACTCTGTGGAGGCGGATATTGAATATCTGAAACAGAAGGTGGACGCAGGCTGCGAATTCCTCACCACCCAGATGTTTTTTGACAACAATATTCTCTACAATTTCCTGTACAGAGCTTTGAAAAAAGGAATCGAAGTACCGGTGATTGCAGGCATTATGCCGGTAACCAATGCAAATCAGATTAAACGGATTACTTCTCTGTCCGGCACTGCACTGCCTGCCCGGTTCAGGGCTATTGTGGAGCGGTTTGCTGACAAACCGGCGGCTTTGAAGCAGGCAGGAATTGCCTATGCCACAGACCAGATTATTGACTTAATCGCAAACGGAGTCAATAACATACACATTTATACCATGAACAAACCGGATGTAGCGGGGGCTATATTTCAAAATCTTTCTGAAATTTACATACCGGGACAGGAACCGGAAGATGGAAGGAATCAGAAGATATGAAAGCAGACAGAGCGGAAACTTTGCGCTACCTGGGGTATCGGGGCCAGAAAATCGACAGTCAGACACAGGAACTTCTGGAAAAAGTAAGTGCAAAACTGGAGCAGAACAGTGCTCCCAGAAGCGTATACCGGGAGTATGACTGCAGGGTTACAGACAGTACCGTTTCTATTGGAGGGCTTACCGTCACAAGCAGGAATCTGGCAGGAAATCTCAGAGGATGTGAAAAAGCAGTGCTTCTGGCAGCCACCATTGGACGGGCTGCAGATTTGATGATTCGGCAGTATTCGGTGACAAATCTGGCAGGGGCTGTAATTGTGCAGGCAGCGGGGGCAGCCTGTATGGAGAGCTATGTGGATGAAGTGGAAGATTCCATACGTCAGGAGGCGGAAAAGCGCGGACTGTACCTGAGGCCCAGATTCAGTCCGGGATACGGAGATTTTTCACTGGAGTATCAGAAAGATATTTTTGCCATGCTGGAATGTGAGAAGCGGGTGGGTATTACGCTGACACAGGACAATCTGATGCTGCCCTCCAAATCTGTAACAGCGATTATCGGACTGACTGCAAAAGAAAGAGAATCCTGTCACAGGGCGGACTGCAGCCAGTGTGGGAAAACAGACTGCGAATTCCGCCGGACGTCGGAAAATAAGACAGAAGAAAATATCGTAAGCCAGGGCGACAGCACAGTGCCCGATAACGGAAAGAAGGAAGGGGGAAAACCATGAATTTTACGGAACGGTTGAAAACGGAACTGCTGTTTTTTGACGGTGCCATGGGAACCATGCTGCAGGCCCAGGGCCTGCAGTCCGGGGAACTGCCGGAAATCTGGAATGTAACCAGAGAAGACGTGATACTGAATATTCATAAAAGCTATCTGAGGGCCGGCTGCAACATAGTAAAGGCCAATACTTTTGGTATCAATCCTTTTAAGATGAAAGACAGCGGATATACCTGCGAAGAACTGACGGAAAAGGGAGTCCGTCTGGCCAGGCGGGCGATTACAGAGACCAGAACGGATGCTTATGCGGCACTGGACATAGGTTCTCTTGGCAAATTGCTGGAACCGCTGGGAGATCTGCCTTTTGAGGAGGCATACGAAGCATTTCGGACAGTATGCCTGGCCGGAGAACAGGCAGGAGCGGATCTGTGCCTGATTGAGACCATGAATGACACTTATGAAATGAAAGCTGCGGTGCTGGCAGCCAAAGAAAATACCAGCCTGCCGGTGGTGGTCACCATGGTATTTGATGAAAACGGCAAATTGCTGACAGGAGCGGATATAGAGGCGGCAGTAGCCATGCTGGAAGGGCTGCGGGTGGACGCAGTGGGACTGAACTGCGGATTTGGCCCGGATGTGATGAAAAAATTTCTCCCAAAACTGCGGGAAATATGCTCTGTTCCTATCGTGGTGAATCCCAATGCAGGACTTCCTGTGGTGGTGGACGGTAAAACTTCCTATCATGTAGGGCCGAAAGAATTTGCCGCTGTCATGAAAGAAATTGCCCAGGACGGAGTTTCTGCCCTGGGAGGCTGCTGCGGTACCACACCGGAACATATCCGGGCGCTGGTAACAACCTGCAGAGGAATGAAACCTCTGAAAATCACAGATAAAAACCGCTCAGTGGTTTCGTCCTACAGCCATGCGGTGGTGTTTGGAAATCATCCCAAAATCATTGGAGAACGTATCAATCCCACCGGAAAATCCCGTTTTAAGCAGGCACTGCGGGAACGGGATCTGGAATATATCTATAAAGAGGCATTGAACCAGCAGGAACGGGGCGCACATATTCTGGATGTGAATGTGGGGCTTCCGGAAATCAATGAAGTGGAACTGATGAAAGAAGTGGTAACCGGACTCCAGGGAATCACGGATCTTCCTCTGCAGATTGATACTTCTGACCCGGAAGCCATGGAAACAGCGCTGCGCCTTTATAATGGCAGGCCTCTGCTGAACTCCGTCAACGGCAAACAGGAATCTATGGATACCGTCTTTCCTCTGGCGGCCAGATATGGCGGCATGGTGGTATGCCTGACACTGGATGAATCCGGAATTCCTGACACGGTACAGGGCAGAATTGAAATTGCTGAAAAAATCATCCGGGAGGCGGCAAAATACGGTATCCGCAAGAAAGACCTTCTGATTGATACGCTGACCCTGACCATCAGTACCGGACAGGACAACGCCAGGATTACCCTGGAAGCCCTGCGTCATGTACGCTATGTGCTGGGCGTCCATACCACACTGGGGGTTTCTAATATTTCCTTTGGATTGCCTCAGCGGGAAAAAGTCAATACAGCATTTTTCACCATGGCTTTATCACAGGGACTCAGCGCCGGAATCATCAATCCGGGCAGTGAAGCCATGATGTGCGCCTATGATGCTTTCTGTGCGCTGAACGGCAGCGACAGCCAGTGTGAGGCTTATATCAGACGTTATTCCGGACAGGCACAGCAGCCTCCGGTACAGCCCTCAGGAACCAGAGAGCTTTCCCTGTTTGACGCAGTGGTAAAAGGCCTTTCAGAAAGCGCGGGACAGGCGGCCCGCAGGGAACTGGAAACCAGAGAACCTCTGGAAGTCATTGACAGAGAACTGATACCGGCTTTGGATGTAGTGGGCCAGGGATTTGAGAAAAAGACGGTGTTTCTGCCGCAGCTTCTCATGAGTGCGGAGGCGGCAAAGGCAGGATTTGACGCTGTAAAGGAACGCCTGAAAGCCCAGGGCGGCAATTCCGGTTCCAAAGGCGCCATTGTGATTGCAACGGTAAAAGGGGATATTCACGATATTGGAAAAAATATTGTGAAAGTGCTTCTGGAAAATTATGGTTTTCAGGTGACAGACCTGGGAAAAGATGTTGCACCGGAACTGGTGGTAAAAGCAGCCAGAGAACAGAAGGTGAAGCTGGTGGGATTAAGCGCTCTGATGACCACCACAGTGGCAAATATGGAACTGACTGTCCGGATGCTGAAAAAAGAACTGCCGGACTGCAAAATCATGGTGGGAGGCGCGGTACTGACCCAGACCTATGCCGATATGATTGGGGCAGATTTTTATTCCGGAGATGCCATGGGTTCTGTAAGATACGCAAACAGGCTGTTTGAAACAGAAACCGGTAAGAAGTAAGAACAAAGCAGACAGAATGAAAAGAACTCTCCAAACCTTTCTGACATATATTAGTAAAAAAGAAAGGATTTGGAGAGTTTTGAGTATTAATTGGATTATTCTTGGTATTATTGCAGTTCTTTTACTGCTTTTATGTCTGTGGATATGTTACAGATACCAGTGCTGCCGGAAAGCAAAACGCCTGGTGCACACCAGAAGCGACTATGAAAAACTTGCAGAGCTGAATCAGGCACTGGCGCCTTTTGGCTTTGTCTATGACCAGCAGAAAAATATTTTTTATTCCCGTAAAGATGCCTGGCAGCGAAAATTTGGATATGGAAAAATATATGATGAAATGGCTCCCGTTATGAATATGATTATTGACTGTGAGCCCATTTATTTTGAATATGATAACAGAAGATGGATGATTGAGTGCTGGAAAGGCCAGTACGGAATTACCACCGGGGCAGAGATCGGGATTTATGTGGAGGGGGAACGGGACGATCAGAAAAACCCGGAAGATGTATTTTATGAATGCGTATCAGAGGAAGAAGAACTTCCCATGGAAATGACCCTCTACAAAAATGGCAGAAAGGTATTCCAGAGACAGGAAAACCACTGGTGGCTGACGGGATTTGAACTTGGAGAATTCTCCTGGCCGGGAGAACTGATGATGAAAACTGCCATCACATTCCGGAATCATGAAATGCTGGAAGCATTTCTGAAAGGCTGTTATCAGGCAGGTTATCAGCCGGAGGATCTTCATGTCTGGGCCCAGCGGGTGGCATTTTCTTTCTATCAGCCCAAAAATCCACAGAATTTCCGTTATGGCAGGCTGTTTCGCAGACTGATTCAATGGCAGAACCGTCATAACTGTAAAATTTACCATCGGGTAACCAGGGACTTTACCAGAACACTGGATAAACTGGACTATCTGATGCTGGCATATCCCCGAATATTTGCCATGATAACAAACGTCGGAAGAATTGCCTGGGAGAAAAAAGGCTCATGAAACGTACTGCCAGGCGGCTGGATAAGGCCTATGGGGAGGCTTTGTGCGTTCCCGTTCACATGGGAAGCCGCATTGTGCTTATGAGTGACTGCCATCGGGGCGTGGGGAACTGGGGAGATAATTTTCAGGCCAACCAGAACCTGTACTTTGCAGCGCTGCAGTATTACAACCGCAGAAAATTTATTTATATTGAACTGGGAGACGGCGATGAACTGTGGGAAAACCGTAACTTACAGGAAATTGTACGGATACACAGCAATCAGTTCTGGATGATGGGAAAATTTTATCAGGATCATCGCATGTATATGCTGTATGGCAATCATGACCGGAAAAAAGAGAAAGAAAAATATTTTAAGAATAAATGCAATTCCTACTACTGCGAGGCTGAAAATGAGGAGGTGGCCCTGTTTCCGGGTATGAAAGTCCATGAAGCCATCCGTTTACAGGATGCCTGCAGCGGAATGGAATTATTTCTGGTTCACGGACATCAGGGAGATCTGTGGAACGATACACTCTGGAAGTTCACCCGCTTTCTTGTGCGGTATCTCTGGCGGCCGCTGGAGCTGGCCGGAGGCAATGATCCCACCAGCGCAGCCAAAAACTACCAGAAAAAAGAGAAAATCGAAATGCGGCTGGCAGCCTGGGCCCAGAAGCATGAGACTCTTCTGGTGGCCGGCCATACCCACAGGCCGGTGTTTCCAAAACCAGGAGAAGGGTATTATTTTAATGACGGAAGCTGTGTACATCCCCGCTGTATTACCGCTCTGGAACTGGAGCGCGGATCAATTTCTCTGGTGAAATGGAGTGTGAAAGTGCGGGAAGACAATATGGTCTATATTGGACGTGATGTGCTGGAAGGGCCGGAGTCTCTGGCAGATTACAGCAGGGCGAAGGCAGGTCTGCCGGGATTCTGACCGCAAGTGCGGCAGGCCGGGCCGATTTGCAGCATATTTCAGATCAGGGGCGGTTTCATTCAAAAGGAATGGAACTGCCTTTTTGCCTGGAATAATCTTCATTATCCTAAGAAAAACTTAAGAATTAGAGAAAGAAATATTGAAAATAATTGTGATAGAATCAAAATACAATGAAAGAGAATTACGGTATGGAGAAAGGCAGGTGTTTTTATGAGGATTGGAAAAGAAAACTTTATCGTACAGCTACAGCTTCATAATGAAAAGGCGTTGGAATTTCTGGTTATGGAACATGGAGAACGCCTGATATCCATCATCCGAAAACATCTGTTCACCCTGCCGCACCTGCAGGAAGAATGTCTGACTGACACTTTTGTGACTGTCTGGAATCATATCGACAGTTTTGACAGGGAAAATGAGTTTGAAAACTGGATTGGCTCTGTGGCCCGGTATCGCTGCCTGAAATATCTGGCCGCTCATCAGAATGAAGCCACCATTGCATGGCTGATCGAAAAGGAAATTCTGGAAGAGAAAGAGATGATGGTGAGCTGTTTGAATGAGCAGGAGCAGGAACTGTTTTATCGGTTCTATGTGGGGGAGGAACCGGAACAGACCAGGAAGAAAAACCGGAATATATCCTGCCGCAGCATGTATGATTTGCTGAACCGGGTTGATACAGATATTTTTGAGTATGAGAAAGAGTGTATTTCCGCAGAGGAAAAGGAACGGATGATCCGGCAGCTTCAGGAAATGCTTAGAGGAAAGAAACGCAGGTTCTCTTTTCGGCATTATCTGAGCAGTTCTTTTCGAAAAGCTGCGCCTTTGAACTGCTGAATCACCGGTGGCAGATATTCAGTTTGTGCCGGAACATATTTTGTAAAAAAAGAAAAATAAAAATTATACACAACATCTTGACGAATCTGTATATTAGTGATACTATATATCCATAGCTACGATATATCAGCACTCTTTCCCCTCAGTTGATATATCAGCTTGCTCCCGATACCACTGGTGTCGGGAGCCTTTTTTTGCAGGTAAAGTTCGGAGAGTTCCAGTATCCGGAATTTGCCTGCGGCAATGTTTTATGAAAAATCTGTAGTCAGATACTATTATTTTACTATTTTTGTTTATTTAATCGTAATATGTCATAAAAGGATATTGTGGATTGTTATTATATTATATGGTAAAATGGATTCCAGAAACAGATAAATTACCATCAAACATTTAAGGAGGGGAAAAATGGCTGATATGGATAAGCTATTAAGGCAGGCATTTGATGAAATTGCAAAAGAGGAATATGAAAATCGTCCGGAGGTAATACCGGAGCATAAGTTTTCTCTGAAGTTCCGTTGGAAAATGCATCGGATTTTACGGAAGATGAAAACAGGGAAAGAAACCCGTGAAGACGGAAAGGGTCATTCTCTTATGGGACTGTATCGTTCCGTTCATTCCAGAAAACGGAGGATGGTCATTCTTTTGCTGGTTATTATGGTGCTTGGAGGAACCGCTTTTGCCACAGAGCCAGTCATCCGCTGGTTGTGCAATTACTATGTGGACCAGTATGACGACCATGTGAAAATTCAGAGAGATAATACGGAGGAATCGGAAGATAAAGAAAGAGGAACGTTTCGGAAATATTATCTGACGGAGGTTCCGGAGGGGTATTCATTAAAGACAGAAGATTTTGATGAAGAAGTAGAAAGATATGCTATAACTTATATCAATGACAAAGAGGAAGTGTTGTTATTTAAACAAACTTGGCAGGAAGATGGGCGTTCAGAAAATCTTACTTCTAACAAAGAAGATTTAAAAGATGTTGAAGTAAATGGATTCACGGGATATTATGTTGAAGATCAGGAAATTGGAACACTTATACTTTCAAATGGCATCTATAGGTTGGTACTTAATGGAAATTTTTCGAAAGAAGAACTGATAGAAATTGCAAGTAAGGTAGAACTTGTAGATGAGTCTTAAGTAGGCTGGTTTGACCAGATTGAATAAAGTTATGTAGGAAAAATAAAAATTAAAAAAAATATAAAAAGTAGACAAAAAGTGTCATATTTCTCCATTTTCGATTGTTATAATTAATATGGTAGTAGTGTGCATGCTGCCAGATTGTACAAAAGAAAAAATGAAAGGAGAGGTGTCATGAAACGAAAAATATCAATGGTGCTGGCAGTGATGTGTTTACTGCTGAACCTGTCTACTGTCAGTTATGCAGCAGAAGTTGCAGGTGTGCAGCCCACAGCCATAGGGGGAGGAACAGCGGAGCCCTATTATGAAAATGCTTCAAATATTACTGCAGGTTTAAAGATTACCGGAAGTACAGCGTATTGCAGTGCAGAAGTATTTGCAAAAAAAGTATGTTTTATTAATGTGGTTATGCGGTTGCAGCGAAAGGAAGGGACTTCCTGGCATACGGTATCTTCCTGGGTAGAATCTTCAACATCAGGTTCTAAAGTTATGGGAAAATATTTTACCTTGAGTACAAGAGGTACATATCGTGTATATGCAATTTTTAATGTAGGCGGCGAAGAATTAACTTGTGCAAGTGCAAGTAAAACATATTAAGGGGGAAATTTATGAAAGGGGTAATTGAAGAAACTGTAAAAGATCTTTTAAAGGGAATGGGGATATTGCTGATTAACTTTTTCGGAATCATACTTTTGAATTATCTGGGAATGTTGCTGGATTAGAGAATATCACCGCTTTACTATAATTAAGATGATTTTACAGAGCAGAATGAAATGGCGAGCCTGTCGGGAGAGGTTCCTGTTTCATTCTGTTTTTGATTGTGGTTTTGGGGAAAAGTGATTATAATATATGCAGGATGAGGATTATGTGGAAGGGATTTTCAGAGTTTATAATCATGAAATCTGTGATGTGATAGATAACTATAACTGCAGTGCATATTTTGAGCCATCCTATGTGATTGCAAGGGCGTATTTTGCAGGAGGATTTTAGTGGCAGAAATACTGCCTTCTTTTGCGCCCTGATTCAATATTTTCCCGAACTCTTTGTAATAAAGTCATATATTTCATCTCCAATATGCAAAATCAGGGGAAGCGCATA
>OFGR01002152.1_pt1 | contig 13752 bp, 15 predicted proteins | sample 1521811 | NCBI WGS metagenome assembly OFGR01 (sample SAMEA3504098, study PRJEB24116) | mouse gut metagenome | biome: mouse gut; feature: mouse-associated habitat; material: faeces | place: Denmark | collected 2011
TAGATGAAAACGAAGTCAATAAGCGTTATATGCATCATTATAATTTCCCGTCTTACTCCGTAGGAGAGACCAGGCCTTCAAGAGGTCCGGGACGCCGTGAGATCGGACATGGCGCGCTTGCCGAGAGGGCGCTGGTTCCGGTGCTTCCGTCAGAGTCAGAGTTCCCGTATGCGATCCGTACCGTATCCGAGACTTTCGAGTCCAATGGTTCGACCTCACAGGCTAGTATCTGTGCGTCGTCCATGTCTCTTATGACGGCGGGCGTGCCGATCAAGGCGGCGGTTGCCGGGATCTCGGCAGGGTTGGTGACCGGTGATACGGATGAGGATTACCTGGTACTGACAGATATCCAGGGGCTTGAGGATTTCTTCGGCGATATGGATTTCAAGGTTGCCGGGACGCACAAGGGTATCACGGCGATCCAGATGGATATCAAGATCCACGGACTGACAAGGCCGATCATCGAGGAGGCGATCGCCGCTACGAAGAAGGCAAGGACTTATATACTGGATGAAGTCATGGCAGGGGCGATCAAAGAGCCGAGGCCGGAGGTAGGGCCGTATGCGCCGAAGATCATCCAGATGCAGATCGATCCGCAGAAGATCGGCGACGTAGTGGGACAGAGAGGCAAGACGATCAATGCGATCATTGACCAGACCGGCGTGAAGATCGATATCGAAGACGACGGTTCCGTATCTATCTGCGGTACGGATGCAAAGAGCATGGAAGAGGCGCAGAGGCTGATCTATATCATTGTTACGGATTTCGAGGCAGGACAGGTTCTGGAAGGCAAGGTTGTCAGCATCAAGGAATTCGGGGCATTCGTAGAGTTTGCGCCGGGCAAGGAAGGGATGGTGCACATCTCTAAGATTTCCAAAGAGAGGATCAGACAGGTAGAGGACGTACTGACTCTGGGAGATATGGTGAAGGTCGTATGTCTTGGAAAGGATAAGATGGGACGTATGTCGTTCAGCATCAAGGATGTGGCAGAGTAAGAGAATAGAATAGAAGTGAGACGTATATGAGGACGCGGTTTTGCCGCGTCCTCATTTGCATGTATAAAAATCTGCATAAATGACCAGCTCGTACATATATTGAGATAAAGAGGTGGATGAAGATGCAAAGAGAAAGGATATTGCGTGTCCTGCCCAAAGAGGTACGGGCAATGCTTGAAAGGGAGCGGCTTCCGTATGCGAAGCTTCAGGAGATACGTCTGCGGACAGACAGACCGTTATTGCTCATCTGCGGTGGAAAGGAGAGGATCATCCCCGGTCAGAGGGACGGGCCTTATATCGTCACGAGAGAGGACATCAAGGAGATGATCCAATATGTCAGCAATTATTCTTTATATGCCTATGAGCATGAGATGCGGCAGGGATTTATCACCATTGAGGGAGGGCACAGGGTAGGAATGGCAGGGCAGACGATCTTAGAGGATGGAAGAGTAAAGAATCTTCGGTATGTCTCGTCGGTCAATCTCAGGATATCCCATGAGATAAAGGGCTGTGCCGATCCGGTCTTTCCCTATCTTGTCTCGGGACACAAAGTATGCCATACATTGATCGTATCACCGCCGCGGTGCGGTAAGACGACGCTTCTTCGGGATGTGATCCGGCAGATCTCCGACGGAAACCGGTGGATCTGCGGTATGGCGGTGGGGGTCGTGGATGAGAGATCGGAGATCGGCGGCTGTTATATGGGAGTGCCGCAGAATCAGTTGGGAGACCGTACGGATATCCTGGACTGCTGCCCCAAAGCAGAAGGTATGATGATGCTGATCAGGTCTATGGGACCCCAGGTGATAGCAGTGGATGAGATTGGAACGGCAGAAGACGTACATGCCGTCAGATATGCCATGCACTGCGGATGCAGGATGCTGGCTACCGTCCATGCGGATTCCATGGAAGAATTAAGAAAGAAACCGATTCTTGGGCAATTGGTCGAACAGGGATTATTCGAGAGATATATCCTGTTGGGGAATCAGAAACATGCCGGGCAGGTGAAGGGGATTTTTGACAGCCGTGAAACCCTGTTATACAGCGGATCGGCAAAAGAGGGATGACAGCAATGCTGCAGAAAACTTTGGGAATATGTATGGTCATTGCCGCTACCAGCGCGGGAGGATTCAGCGCGGCAAATAAGATCAGGGATCAGTATGAACAGCTGCGGTATCTGCAGAAGCTGGTCTGCCTGTTAAGAAGTGAGATCCAATATGCAAGATCCTATCTGGGCGAGGCATTTCTAAGGATCGGATCATCGGCAAGGAGCCCTTATAAGGAGTGGTTTCTTGGTATGCGTGAGGAGATGGACGGGCGAAGAGGCGGTATATTTGCACAGATATGGGAAGAAAAAGCAAAAGAATATCTTCAGGATTCCGGGCTTTCGGAAGAAATGCTTGAAAAACTGGCGGGATACGGCAGCCAGATGGGGATCGCAGATGTGAATATGCAGGTCAGGACGCTGGATCTATGGCAGGAAGAGATTGAACTTGCGATGGAAGAGATGAGGGAGAAGATGGGGACAAGAATAAGGCTATGCCATTGCCTGGGCGTGATGAGCGGGATATTCATTGCGGTGCTGTTGCTGTAGAGGAGGTGTATATGAGTGTAAATCTAATATTCAAGATTGCGGCGGTAGGGATACTGGTCTCGGTGTTGAGCCAGGTTCTGAAGCACAGCGGACGAGAAGAGCATGCCTTCCTGACAAGTCTTGCGGGGCTGCTGCTGGTATTGTTCTGGATCGTACCTTATATCTATGATCTGTTTGAATCTATTCAGCGGCTGTTCGCGCTTTAGACAGCCGGGATGTCAGAGGAAAGGAGAGAAGGGAATGGACATGCTGCGGATCGGGCTGCTGGGGGTGACAGGGACACTGCTTGCGGTGCAGTTCAAAAGCGGAAAATCTGAGTACGGGATATATATCAGTATTGTGTTGAGCCTCGTCATATTCTTTAGTATCCTCGGACGTCTGGAGATCATGCTCGATGTAATGAGGGAGATCGGAAGATATATCCGTATGGACCAGGCATATATCGGCACGCTGATCAAGATGCTGGGGATCACATACATATCGGAATTTGCTTCCGGTATCTGTAAAGACGCAGGGTATCAGACGATCGCATCTCAGGTGGAGATATTCGGGAAACTGGCGGTGATGGTGTTGAGTATGCCGATTCTGATGACGCTGCTCAATACGATCAGAGAATTTCTGACATGAAGGAGTAAGCGCAGTGAAGAAGCGGCAAAGAGGCGTCGGGCATATCGGACAAGACAGAGCCAAAAGAACGGCGATGGCAGGAGTCTTTCTGTGGATCGCAGCAGCAGCGGTCTTTCTCTTTCCGATGCCCGGAGCAAGAGCCTCCGGGGGATCCGGCGACAGTTTTACGGATACGACGGGAAATGAAGCGTCCGTGATCGGGGAAGAGATCCTGGAGCAGTTTTCTTTTGATGATATCGATCGTTCCTTAAAGGAACTATTCCCGGAGGAACGGCTGGAGTTCAAGGAGACGCTGGCGGGGATACTGTCCGGTGACCTTTCGTTCTCCGCCGGGCTGCTGAACCGTCTTGTCGCGGATCAATTGAGTTATGCATTCAGAAGCAGCCGGGACAATCTGATCCATATGCTGCTGATCGCGGTGATCGCGGCAGTGTTTGGCAATTTCTCCAGGACTTTTAAAAGCAGGCAGATATCCGATATCAGTTTTTATGCGATGTATCTGTTGATGATCGCACTGACTTTGAATTCATTCCGTATGGTAACGGAGTGGGTGAGTGAAGGGATCGAGGGGATCACTTCCTTCATGAGCGTGTTCTGTCCGTTGTATTTTCTGGCAGTTTCCATAGCAAAAGGGAGCGTGACATCGGTTGCGTTCTATAATCTGGTCTTGTTCCTGATCTTCCTGACGGAGTTTCTGATCCTGAATTTTCTGCTGCCTTTGATCCACGTCTATATGATGGTGAGGGCGCTTAATTATCTCTCGGAAGAAGATTATCTGAGTAAGTTTGCCGAGCTGATCGAGATGGCTGCCGCGTGGATCCTGAAGACGCTGTTAGCGTGTATTGTGGGGCTGAATGTGATACAGGGTTTAATAAGCCCTGCGATAGACAGTGTGAAAAGAAGCGCCGTCACACGGGGGGCGGAAGCGATCCCCGGTGTAGGAGAGATCATAGGGGGGATGGCGGAGGTCGCGTTTGGAACGGCGGTCCTGGTGAAGAACGGAATCGGTATGGCAGGTGCGGTGATCTGCATTTCTCTTTGTATGATCCCTCTGGTGCAGGTGGCGGGCATCGTCTTTCTGTACAAGCTGGCGGCGGCGGTGATACAGCCGGTGTCTGATAAGAGGATCGCGGGCTGTGTGGAGACCGTGGGAGAAGGATGCAGGCTGCTGCTCAGGGTAGTATTTACCGTTTCACTGCTCTTCCTCCTTACGATCGTGGTAGTGTCTGCGGTGACCTAGTACATCATTGCATCAGGAAGGGGGAAGGTATGTTTGATAAAGTGTATCTGTGGATACAGAATATTGCATTCTACATGGTAATGGTCACGGCAGTGATGCATATGATCCCGAATGCGGAATATAGACGTTATATCCGATTTTTTACAGGTATGGTGCTGGTTGTCATGTTGGTCGCCCCGTTCCTGAGATTCCTGGATATCGGGGACGCCTGGGAGAATCTGTACGACAGCAGGGAGTACCAGGAGGCAGTACGCTCTTTTGAAAAACTGGATATATGGGAAGAGCAGCAAGGCGGCACGGCGGATTATCCGGCAGATACCCAAGGAGATGAGGCTCTATACACGGAAGAGGCAGAAGGGAGCGGTGAGATTGATGTGGAAGAGATCCGGATCGGAAGATGACAGTGTTAAAAGGTTATGGAGGTTCTTGAAAGGATTCTCTGTTAAAGATATGAAGAAGGATCAATTATTGATCTTGCTTCTGTCCGGCATTCTGCTGCTGGTCATCTCCATACCGGTTGGAAAAGGAGAAGAGTCAGGCGGCGGAAGGGAAGGGGGGAAGGAGACAGGTGCAAAAGGAACCGTAAGGGCTGATCAGAACGGTTATGTCCGGGAGCTTGAGGAACGTCTGGCGGCGGCGCTGTCACAGATGTCGGGAGTAGGGGATGTGACAGTCATGATCACTTTGAAGTCTTCGGCAGAGAAGGTGATCGAGAAGGATGTCGAGACGGCGGATGAAGAGGTCACGGAATCCGACAGCCAGGGCGGAACCAGGACGACCAGGAACGGAAACCGGGCGGAGACCACGATCTACAGCGGCGGGGACTCCTCAGGGGAACCATATATCAGCAAAGAATTAAGCCCCAGGATAGAGGGAGTGCTCGTCATAGCCGAAGGAGGCGGCGATTCTCTGGTCAAACAGAATATTACTGAGGTAATACAGGCATTATTTGGGATAGACACGCATAAAATTAGGATAATGAAGAAGAGTTCAAAATAAATGTGGTAAAACAGGAGGAAGAACAGTGAAACAGATAGTGAAGAAAAACCAGATCATCATCGCGGCATTGGCTGTCATGATCGCAGCGGCAGGATACCTGAATTACTCCGGCAAGATCTTTGGAGACAAGAAAGAAGCAGAGACGGCAAATGCCGATCTTGCCAGCAAAGAGCTTCTGGATATATCAGAAGAAGATCTTGCCAGCGCCTCGGACGATATCAAGAGCCAGGACGGCGGAGAAGAAGACGGCAGCGTGGACGGGACGCCGGGAGAAGCTGTACTCACCAGCGGGGATGCAAGCGCCGTGGTGGCGGAGGCAAAAGTATCCAGGGAACAGGTGAGGGCTAAGAATAAAGAGTCTTTGCTTGAGATCATCGACAATGAGAGCCTGACGGAAGAACAGAAGCAGGATGCGATCAACCAGATGGTGGCAATGACGGATCTTGCGGAGAAGGAAGCAGCGGCAGAGACGCTTCTTGCATCAAAGGGATTCGACGAAGTCGTGATAAGCCTTACCGCCGATACGGCGGACGTGGTGGTGAACGCGGCGGAGCTAAGTGATGCCAACCGGGCGCAGATCGAAGATATCGTAGCGCGCAAGACAGGTGTGGCGGCGCAGAATATCGTCATAACACCGGTGAATACGGAAGGAAAATAAAAGGGCGGTTCGCCATCCGGCGTACATAAAAGTGAAAGAAGCGCAGGGAAAGGCTGTTGCAAAATGTTATGGAGCCTGTCATTTTGCAGCAGCATATTTGTTTTCTGCCTGTGTGGATATAGATATACCATTTATGGACATGGGGAGCGGAATTCCTTTAGAAATATATTTACATTGAAATGGAATTTTACTATAATAAATAGAAATGAGAAATTTTGAGGCGTCCTGGTATAATGCACCTTCATACCGGCAGGCGCTCATATTACGCAGGAGGGCGGCATGGCAAAAGGACAAGTGAAAAAACCACAAATACAGGCGGAGCAGATGATATTTGCACTGGATATCGGGACGCGCAGCGTGATCGGGATGCTCGGCGTCGTTGAGGATGATAAGGTCAGGGTCATTGCGATAGAGAAAGAAGAGCATAATGAACGGGCAATGATAGACGGGCAGATTGAGAATATAGAGAAGGTAGCCGTATTGGCAGGAAAAGTCAAGAAGCGTCTGGAGAGCAAGGTTCACTGTAAGCTGAAAAGAGTTTGTGTGGCGGCTGCGGGGCGCGCCCTGCGCACGAAGCGTACGGAATATGAGATAGATCTGCCAAGTAAGCAGCTGATCGACGAAGAGGTGATCAGCCGGTTGGAGGCAGGCGCTGTCGGGAAGATCGAAGAGGCTTTCGACGCGGAGAACGGTGCGGAGGATGAAGCAAGGAGATTCTATCTGGTCGGTTATACGGTGTGCCAGTATTATCTGGATCAATACAGGATGTCCAGCCTTAAGGACCACCGGGGACAGAAGGTAAAGGTAGACCTGATCGCTACATTTCTGCCCAGTGAAGTCGTAGAGAGCCTGTATACGACGATGAACAAGATCGGCCTTGAGGTGGTCAGTGTGACTCTGGAGCCGATCGCGGCGATCAACGCGGCGATTCCCGAGAATCTGAGGCTTCTGAATCTTGTCCTGGTGGATATCGGCGCGGGTACGTCAGATATTGCGGCATGTACGGCGGGAAGCGTGACCGGCTATACGATGGCTACGATGGCAGGCGACGAGATCACAGAGACGATCATGAAAGAATATCTGGTGGATTTCCGTACGGCAGAGGCTATGAAAGCGCAGATCGAACAGGCGGAGGAGGTTGCGTTTACGGACATATTAGGCTTTGAACGTAAGGCGTCGAGAGACGAGGTACTGAGGTGTATCCACGGTACGTCAGAGCTTTTGAGCAAAGAGATCGCGGAGAAAGTCCTTGAAGTGAACGGAGGCGCTCCGTCTGCATTATTCCTTGCCGGGGGAGGAAGTAAACTGGCGGGGCTTAAGGAGGGGATCACCGCGGCGCTTCAGATGGATGCGAACCGGGTGGCGATCGCCGGCAATAATTTCCGGCTCAGCGCGGTCTCGGACGAGTATGACCTTAACAATCCGGAGTATGCGACGCCGCTTGGGATCGTCGTCTCTTCCGGGCTGAATCTGATCAACGACAGTTTTCGTGTTACGTTAAACGGCAGATCGGCGAAATTATTCCGAAGCGGCAGTTTTACCGCACTGAATCTGCTGATGATGAACGGCTATAATTTCCAGGATATCCTGGGACGGCCGGGCACGAGCCTTGCGGTTACGGTGAACGGGAAAAGAAAGGTGTTCTACGGCACCTCTGCACAGCCGGCGTCTCTTTTCATTAATAAAAAGGAAGGGAAGCTTTCTACGGTGATCAATGCGGGAGACTGTATTGATTTTGTTCCTGCCGTTCCGGGAGTTCCGGCAAGAGCATGTCTGGGAGATATCGAAGGAGCTTCGGAGTGTCTGGAGATCACGCTGAACGGAGTATTCATGCCGCTTGATACGCCTCTTAAGATCGGCGATATCATTCGGATACGGATGCCGAAAGACGAGACAGAGGAGAAGGAAGACGAGCCTGCACAGAAGGAAGACGATATCGCAGGAGAAGAGGTGCAGGAGAAGGAAGTAATAGACGACGGCCAGCTTAAGCTTGAATTTGAGGCAGGGGAAGAGAGAGAGCCGGAGCCTGTCTCTGATGCAAGAAGGGAGAAAGAGCCGGAGCCTGTCTTTGATGCAAGAAGGGAGAGAGAGCCGGAGTTTGAATTCTTGACGGAGGAAGAATTGTTCGATGATCCGGAGGATGAGGAAGGCATGGAGGATAACGGACCGGAGAGCATCGAAGAGGAGACGGACGGATGGACGGCTGACATATCGGAGGATCGTGATCCGGACAAGCCGGAATCCGTATTCCGGCTGAACGGGGAGGTGATCCGGCTGCCCAGGAAGGCAGATGGGAATCCGTATTATCTGATGGACATGATCCAGTATTCGGGGATCAACACCCGTAATCCGAAAGGAAAGATCAATCTGATGGTGAACGGAGAGCCGGGGATGTTCCAGCAGCCGCTCAAGGAGGGCGATCAGATCATCGTTGAAGAAGAACCGTTATAGCAAAATCCACTCTGTTGTGTTATACTGATCATTGCCGTGCACGTACGCTTAATCTGCGGCTCTGCTGATTATTGCGTGCCCATACGGTTATACTATAGTTTAGGAGTGTTATAATATATGTCAGAGACAACGAATGAAATAAAAGAACAGATTAAAAAGAGAAGAACCTTTGCGATCATCTCGCATCCGGATGCCGGAAAGACGACTTTGACCGAGAAGTTTCTGCTGTACGGAGGCGCGATCAATCTGGCAGGCAGCGTGAAGGGGAAGGCGACCGCAAGACATGCGGTGTCTGACTGGATGGAGATCGAGAAGGAGCGAGGGATCTCCGTCACATCTTCCGTATTACAGTTTGGTTATGGAGGATATTGCATCAATATCCTGGATACTCCGGGACACCAGGATTTCTCGGAGGATACGTACCGGACGCTCATGGCGGCAGATTCCGCCGTGATGGTGATCGACGCGTCAAAAGGTGTCGAGGCGCAGACAAGGAAGCTGTTCAAGGTATGTACGATGCGGCATATCCCTATCTTTACCTTCATCAACAAGATGGATCGGGAAGCATTGGATACGTTCGAGCTTCTGGATGATATCGAGAATGAACTTGGGATCGCGACCTGTCCGGTCAACTGGCCGATCGGTTCGGGGAAGGAGTTCAAGGGAGTTTATGACCGTGAGACGAAAGCGGTGGAGCTTTTCTCCGATACGCAGAAAGGAACGACCCAGGGAGAGGTGCGTAAGATCCCTCTGGCGTCTCAGGAGATCGCAGAATGGGTTACGGATTCACAGCTTACGCAGCTGAAAGAAGAGATCGAGCTGCAGGACGGCGCAGGCGCGCAGTTTGATCAGGAACTGGTAAGCAAGGGAGAGTTGTCGCCCGTATTCTTTGGTTCTGCTCTTACGAATTTCGGTGTGGAGACTTTCCTCAGGCATTTCTTAAGCATGACGACGTCTCCGCTTCCGAGGTCGTCGGATCAGGGAAGCATAGATCCTATGGAGGAGCCGGATTTCTCCGCGTTTGTGTTCAAGATCCAGGCAAATATGAACAAGGCGCACCGTGACCGTATCGCGTTCATGCGGATCTGTTCCGGTGAGTTTGAGGCAGGAATGGATGTATACCATATCCAGGGCGGAAAAAAAGTAAGGCTCTCCCAGCCGCAGCAGATGATGGCAAGCGAGCGTAAGATGATCGATAAGGCTTACGGAGGGGATATTATCGGCGTGTTTGACCCCGGTATCTTCTCGATCGGCGATACCTTGACGACTTCTTCGAAGCGGTATGTATATGAAGGGATCCCGACCTTTGCACCCGAACATTTTGCGAGAGTCCGGCAGGTGGATACCATGAAGCGCAAGCAGTTTATCAAGGGGATCAATCAGATCGCCCAGGAAGGCGCGATCCAGATCTTCCAGGAGTTCAACACCGGGATGGAGGAGATCATCGTAGGCGTCGTGGGCGTCCTCCAGTTCGATGTTCTAAAGTACCGGCTTGAGAATGAGTATAAAGTCGAGATCCGTCTGGACAACCTGCCTTATGAGTACATCCGTTGGATCGAGAATACGGAGATCGATCTTGATAAGCTGACAGGAACTTCTGATATGAAGAAAGTCAAAGACTTAAAAGGACGTCCGCTGCTTTTATTTGTCAATGAGTGGAGCATCCGTATGACGATGGACCGTAATAAAGGGCTTAGCCTGACGGAATTCGCCAGATAGGTTTATCAGATAAAAAACATAATCGCCCACTTTGCAAATGGGTATTAATTTGTTATAATGACTAGTAAGTATTGAATGAAAACGATCTATAACAAAGATGGAGGTTTGGTAATGAGCAAAGAAGAAAAAAATGCGTATACAATACAGTCAGAAGAGAATCTGGGAGAGATCAAGATTGCCGATGAAGTAGTGGCGATCATAGCAGGGCTTGCTGCGACCGAGGTAGAAGGAGTGTCCGCTATGGCAGGGAACGCCACAAGGGAGCTGGTGAGCAAGCTGGGTATGAAGTCTCTGTCTAAGGGCGTGAAGGTAGATGTCCTGGACGGCGTGGTTACGGTATCCCTGATGCTGAATTTGAAATATGGCTATAACATTAAAGAAACGACTCAGAAAGTGCAGGAGAAGGTAAAGGCGGCGATCGAGAACATGACAGGGCTTGAGGTTGCCGATGTCAATATCCGTGTCGCCGGGGTAGATATGCCGGAGGAAGCATAAGTGAAGAGGACAGAGTTAAGAGAGCAGATCTTTAAGCTGGTGTTTGGGATAGAGTTCTGCGATAAGGAAGAGATAGCCGGACAGCAGAAACTTTATTTTGAACAGTTGGAAGAGATCCAGGGGAAGGATCTGGAGTATATACAGGGAAAAGCACAGAAGATCGCAGAAAGAGCGGCAGAGATCGACGATCTTCTCAATGAGCATACGACCGGGTGGAAGACGGCTCGTATGAATAAGGCGGACCTTGCCATACTCCGGCTTGCCGTGTATGAGATAAAGTGGGATGAGGACGTCCCCGCGGGCGTTGCGATCAATGAGGCGGTAGAGCTGGCGAAGAAGTACAGCAGCGATGAAGGACCGGCTTTCATAAATGCAGTGCTTGCGAAATTCGTTTGATGTACAAGCTTATATCCGGCGGAAGGCAATGTCTGTCCGGGTATAAGTATGACGGCACATGATCGTGCCGACCGGAGGTAAGAATGGCTCAGAATGTGTATACAGTAAAACAGATCAATGCTTATATCAAGAATATGTTTACCCAGGATTATATGCTGAACCGTATCTATGTGAAGGGTGAGGTGTCGAACTGCAAGTACCATACTTCGGGACATATATATTTCTCATTGAAGGATGAGTCCGGAACGATTGCCTGTGTTATGTTTGCCGGGCAGCGGGGCGGGCTCTCTTTTCGTATGAAGGAAGGACAGCAGGTCATCGTACTGGGATCGGTGAACGTATATGAAAGGAGCGGCTCCTACCAGCTCTATGCGAAGGAGATCCGCTCCGACGGGGACGGCGCGCTCTATGAGCGGTTCCAGATGCTGAAAAGAGAGTTGGAAGAGATGGGGATGTTTGCCCCGGAATATAAGAAGGCGATCCCCGCATATGCGAAACGGATCGGGGTGGTAACGGCGCCGACGGGGGCGGCGGTCCGGGATATCATGAATATCGCCGCGCGCAGGAATCCTTATGTCCAGTTGATCCTGTATCCTGCCCAGGTGCAGGGAGCGGGCGCGAAGGAAAGCATTGTCAGGGGGATACACTTGCTTCAGAAGACAGGGGTAGATGTGATGATCGTCGGAAGAGGCGGCGGGTCTATCGAGGATCTGTGGGCATTTAACGAGGAAGAAGTGGCAAGAGCGATCTTCGAGTGCCAGATCCCGGTAATCTCGGCTGTCGGCCATGAAACGGACACGACGATCGCCGATTATGTGGCGGATCTGCGCGCGCCTACTCCTTCTGCGGCGGCGGAACTGGCAGTCAGTGATCACCGGCAGACACAGATCCGGATGCAGGAATACGAACTGCGCCTGAACCGCCTGTTGGCACAGAAGACAGAGACGGCAAGGCAGAAGGTACGGGAGTATCGTATGCGCCTTAGATATCTGCATCCCAAAAGCAGGCTGATGGAGCGTCAGCAAAGGCTTGCCGAGTTAGAAGACAGCCTGCGCAGGCTGATGGAAGGGAAGGTACGGGATTCAAGGCACAGGCTTGCCATCTATATGGAGGCAATGAAAGGCTTGTCACCGATGGAGAAGCTGAATCATGGATATTCTTATGTGGAGAATGAAGAGGGCAATGTGGTCAGGAGTATCCGCCAGGTGAAGGAGAAACTGGATATCTATGTTACGGACGGCGTGATCCGCGCGGCCGTAGAATCGGTAAGGGAGGTACGGTATGGCAGAGAAGACGGGTAAGAAGGATGAGATCAGCCTGGAGGATCTCTTTGAGCAGTTGGAGACAACGATCCATAGTATGGAGGCGGAGAACGTATCTTTGGAGGATTCGTTCCGGTTCTATCACGAGGGGATCGATATACTAAAGAAATGCAATGACAGGATCGACGAAGTAGAGAAGAAGATGATGGTCCTGGATGAAGAGGGTGGCGTACATGAATTCGAACAGTGATTTTCAGGTTCAGATGGAGCAAAGAGTACGGAAGATCGAAGCGATGCTTATGGAGTATCTTCCGAGACAGAGAGGATACCAGAGTGTCATCATGGAGGCGATGAGTTACAGCCTCCTTGCCGGAGGGAAAAGGCTCAGGCCGATGCTGATGAAGGAAACGTACCGCCTGTACAACGGGACGTCGGGAGCGCTATGTCCGTTTATGGCGGCGATCGAGATGATACACACGTATTCTCTGGTACATGACGATCTGCCGGCAATGGACAATGACGAGTTCAGACGCGGCAGAAAGACAACACACGTCGTCTATGGTGAAGATATGGCTATCCTTGCCGGCGACGCGCTGCTTAACTATGCTTTTGAGACTGCCTTCAGGGCTTTCGTAACAGATCCGGAGGACAGCCTTGTGGTGGGAAGAGCCCTGGCGGTTCTTGGCGAGAAAGCCGGGATCTATGGCATGATCGGCGGGCAGGTTGTGGATGTGTTAAACGAAGCGCAGTGTGCTGCCGGAAAGACAGATGAAAAAGAATGTAATGATGAAAAAGAATGCAGTGATGAAAAAGAATACGATGCACTTGAGCGGAAGGAAATACAGCACACAGCAGATGCAGAGCTGCTTGATTTTATTTACCGGCTGAAAACCGGGGCATTGATTGAAGCGTCGATGATGATTGGTGCGGTTTTAGCGGGAGCGGATCAGCAGGAAGTAACCATTTTAGAACAGATTGCAGGAGAAGTAGGGCTTGCTTTTCAGATACAGGATGATATTTTGGATGTGACAAGTACGCTGGAAGAACTGGGCAAGCCGATCGGCTCCGATGAAAAAAATCAGAAGGTGACTTATGTATCCTTGTATGGATTGGAAACGGCAAAAATGCAGGTGGAAAAGCTGACAGAACAAGCTGTAGGCAAAATAGAATCGCTGCAGGTGAAAAATGAATTTTTAAATGAGCTGCTGCTATATTTAATGCAGCGCAGGAGTTAGTATAGAAGCTCGGCGTAAAGCAGGGTGATTGCGGGAAGTCTTTGGGCACTGTGTAATTGTCGGACAGTGTCTGGGATTGAA
>OFGR01002153.1_pt1 | contig 13745 bp, 8 predicted proteins | sample 1521811 | NCBI WGS metagenome assembly OFGR01 (sample SAMEA3504098, study PRJEB24116) | mouse gut metagenome | biome: mouse gut; feature: mouse-associated habitat; material: faeces | place: Denmark | collected 2011
TCCAGACGCCAGCGAAAACCTGCCACCGGCAGCTTTTCACTGTTTACGGGGGACGGTGGACGAGGGGACGGGAGACGAAGGACGGAGGTAATAAAAACTGGCAATTTATCATTTAGAGGCGAAGGTCATCAGCCGGGGTACAGGCCGCTCCGCTGCCGCGGCGGCAGCCTATATGAGCTGTACCCGGATATACAATGATTACGACGGCGTTCAGCATGACTACACTCGGAAGCAGGGGCTTGTCTGGCAGCAAGTCTTTCTGCCGGATATGGCACCAGCAGAATGGGCAGATCGGGAAGTCCTCTGGAACGCCGTGGAGGACGCCGAGAAAACAAAGGACAGCCGCCTCGCCCGCGAATTTGTCGTTGCTCTGCCGGTCGAACTGGGCAGGGATGAGTGGATTGCCCTGCTGACTGATTTCATCCAAGCCAATTTTGTGGCGGAGGGGATGTGTGCCGATGTGTGTATCCACGATACCGATGGTCATAATCCCCACGCTCATATCATGCTGACCGTGCGACCACTGGCGAAAGGCGGCAAATGGCAGAACAAAACGGAGAAAGAGTACCTTTGCGTCCGGGACGGTGATGAGCGGGGCTTTACAGCGGCGGAGTTCAAAGCAGCACAGGGCGAGGGCTGGGAGAAGCAGTACCAGTACAAAGTTGGCAGAAAGAAGGTCTATATGACACCCTCAGCAGCTGAAGCGCAGGGGGTGGAGCGGGTATCCAAGCATCCAAAAAGCACCAAGTATGGGCGGCAGAATCCCATCGCCGCCCGCTGGAACAGTGAGGAACAGCTTGTTCTCTGGCGGGCGGCATGGGCCGACACAGTGAACCGCTGTCTGGACCGCTCCGAGCATGAGGAGCGTGTCGATCACCGAAGCCACGCCGAGCGCGGTTTGGATGAACAACCTACCATTCACGAAGGGGTAGTTGCCCGTGCTCTGGAGAAGAAGGGCATCCTATCTGACCGCTGTGAGTTGAACCGGCAGATCAAGGCGGACAATGCTCTGCTGCGGGAGTTGAAATCCTTGGTCAAGAAATTGATGAACGCGGTGAAGAACACTGTTCCAGCGATAGCTGAGGCGATGGAAACCATTCGGCAAAAGATGATCGTTTTCCGATATCAGCTTTTGCATATTGGAACAGGGAAAAGGCAGATTACCAATACGCTCCATGCTGTTCAGCCGGACATCAAACGGTATGAGGATATTGTTAAGCAACTCAAGGCCAAGATCAAGGAGCGCCGGGTTTTGCTGGACAAAAAGAAAAGCACCCCGGTAATCCAAGTACTTCGGCATCAGGAGTTGGCGCATAAAATCGCCGCATTGACCGAAGATATTGAGGAATTGAAAAGCGAGAAGGTCCTGTTGCTTAATCAGTTTAACTGTGCAGACGATCATGGCATGAACGAGATCAAACAGCATATTGCGTCCATGGAGTCTTCCCTGGAAACGCTGAACCAGCAGGAGGAAAAATATACTGCCGAACTGGATACGGCACTGGCGCAGTACTCCGAACTGCAACAACAGACGGCAGATATGGACATCGTGGAACTGGATTCCACCCGTCAGGCTATTCGTTTTGCTAAAGAGCGCGAGACGCTCCAGCAGTTACGAGCCACATATGGAAAGAAATTTGATTCCAAGACGCTGGCACAGAGTCAAAAAGATATTGCGGATTTGCTAAATGAAATTATAAAACCAGTGTCCATCAAGCAATTTCTTCAACGTTCCCCTGAACAGCAAGATATGCCACATCATACAAAAGAATATAATCAGAACTATGAGCGGTAACTACAAAATTCTTTACTTCTTTGTGTGCTTCTTACTTAGCTCAATTGTTTCATCAAGATTTTTAAGCCAGTTTGCTACATCTGAAAAGTAAATACTCTCGCTTTCCTGCTGATAGTCTGCCAATAACCTGCGAAAATGAACCATTTGCTCTAAAAAGATAAGTGTGTCCCGATTACTCATGCCAGACAAGTGTTCCCTAAAAATACATACTATTTTATTGAAAAGGCGAAAGACATGGTAATGTTCATCATCGGGATGAGTGTAGTGTTTGATAAGGCGCTTGCTTGCATCCATTAACGTAGAAACAATCATGTCAGGTGCTACGAATCCAAGGGTAATATCATATATCAGTTGTTCAACGAGATACCTTGCATAAACAGTCTCAACCTGGAAGGGAACAAAACCAGGAATTTTCTCAGCTTCTTTGAATGCATTTTCCAAGCAAAGCTTTGCCGTCACAAAATCTTTTGCGTCAATGCAGACAGAAGCAAATTGTTCCCAATAGAATGGATTTCTTGTTGAAAAGTATGCCAACAAACGCAAATCATCATAGAAATTTTTAACTAACGAAACATATTCCGTTTTTTGAATCCAGTACAAAAAGTTAGCATGAGATACAATAGCTTTCATCAACTCCTCATAGCGTTGATCGCTGGTATATAAGTTATTGGCAACAATTAAGATTTGCTTCAAAACACGAAGCAAACTTTCAAGCGGAATAATATCCTGTAATATCTTGCGTGCAACAATAGAAGATTTGACTTTAAGCTCACCGGATTCTGCATCGAACAACTCGTTAATTAATTCGCTATCGCTCAATTTTAGCTTTACAAAATCTATATTCAGCAATCGAGTAATATCATCCGTTGATAGATGGAGGTTGAGTACTTCAGACGCCAGAGAAGCTACTGATAGTTCGCCAAACGCTTGATCCTGTTCTTGTAAAGTGCGGGTATAAAGGGATAGAAGTTGTTCTCTAATATAGCTAGAATCAAATAGTTTTATAATCACATCACTTATGCGACTTTTACAGTTAAAACGAATAAACTCCACCGCATCATCTTGCGAATCAATGCCTTTTTCGTTTGCGCATAAGTTATTGCTATATAATACTGTAGCTAGACTCTGAATTTCTTGATTAGTTAAATGATTCAATTTCAAGGGTTTTACATCACTGTCTAAGATACGTAAATTATTCGTGAGCCGACGGTAATTTGTAGAGATTTTTGATTGTCGAGAAGTCAAAAGAAACGTAATTTTAGAAAGATTCCCAAATGTTCCGAATTGCTGAAGAACATTAAGGTATTTATAATAATCATCTATTATCACTACAATTCTATCTTTTCGATAATTATTACAAATTGACTCTATTTCGTCAAATGTATCCACAGTCTCACGCTGAAAAACAAATATATGAACGTCTTCCCTCCGTAATTCATTTCGTACTAAGTTACAGAACATAGTTTTTCCGTTACCTAGGTTTGACACTGCAAGAAATACTTTGTATTGATACCTTTCCCGCAGAAATGTGTTAACGGCATTACGCATTGCTATATATTGATAATCTCCTACCGCATCCTTCTGCATGATGCAAGGCTGAATAAATCCTGTATAGTAAAAACTAGACAAATCTTCCAGGCGTACAGTCGATTTCTCCAAGGGAACCATGTGTTCATGGATAAAAGATGTGTAGTTAGAGATGGCAATAGTGCTAGGAACAAACTCTTTTTTCTGGCACTCAATTCTTTCCGAAAATCCTTCCACCCCAATCCGTTCAACTGGAGCATACTTTTCTAGTGCCTGCTTTCCGAGAGCATCTAAATCCGGTGCAGAAACAAACACGGTCTTATTGGAAATATTAGGGCTTGCGATGATTCTTCTGATATCAATATCGCTTTGCATTGAGAACCCAACAACTATGATTGCCTTGGCTGCATCAAAGTCTCTACCCATAAAATCAAACCATGGTTTTCCTACTAAAGTTTCCGAATCATAGCTTCTATCTGTCAAGCGGAATGAGTTTTTCAAAGAATCTACCGTCAAATTGTGAATAGAACCATTAATATGAACACAAACTTGTTCTTTTGGATAAGTTTCCAAATGATCTTCAAGAGTGACTGAAAAAAGGGGATTTTTATTAAGTTTTGCGCCTTCTTCGATTACTAAGTCATAATTTGTTGTATAAATTCTTTTCCATTTTATAGACATTATTATTTCATGGGCAGGTGCAATTTCCCCTAATGTGAACTCGTCAATGAGGAAGGAAATGAGATCATTTTCTGAATGTCCGCTACTTTCGGTATAAAAGTCAGCTACGGCTGAAAGACTATATTCTTTTGCATCAATGCCACAGGATTTTGCTAGGCTATTACGCAGTCCAATTCCGGTTTTGAATTTTTCTCCACGAAAATTTGTTGCACCATGTGAGAATCCAGAACCAGCAAATAATATTGCTTTTCCTTCAAGTGCATATTGAATAGCTTCCTTTAGTTCCATAACAGTTTCTCTCCATATCCTCAAAATATAGTAGTACTATTGTATCATAAGCGTATTGATTTTTGCAAAAGAACAACCTTATCATCTATCACTTGTACCATGTCATTAGCAATCAAATACTCAAACGCCTCATTCATTGCCTTGGCAATGTTGACTCCACGCCGATTGAATCCAAACGCTCTCGTGGTTTCATCAATCAAAGCTGAGCGCGTTGTACCAACGCATTTACTCAACACCCGAAGCATTGCAGCAGCCAATTCATCTGTACTGATGTGCTTGATATTCCTCCCATTAGCCTGTCGGACAGGGATCTCCGCAAAGCTGGCAGGATAGAAAAAGTCTCCCTTTCGAACCACTCGCTCTCCCATAGATCGCAACGTATAATCTACCTCTTTACGTACAACGGAAGTTGCTTTCTCTCGCCCCAGCAACGGACTAAGTTTTTGACACAGCAGTTCATAATGGATCGGATATTCATTGTGAACCAACAGTTCGATGCAATCAGCTAATTGTAGATAGCCGCTCCGATTACGTGGCAGAGTGTTGAAGTCCGTTGTATTGGGTGGGTCAAAACCGTAAGGATTCGTAATATCTGCAATAGACACAGGTTTGTCCTCGACGGTCATAAAGGGTTCCTTTGTATCAGTTCTCTCCTGTTGTATCGGTGCTTGGGATTCTGGCATAGCTTCAATATAGCTGTTGATGGCATTATCAACGGCTTCAATTAACCGCTGCCCCTCTGTCACCGGGTCCTTGATCCAATCGGTGGACCAAATACGGTAAATCTTCCATCCCATGCTCTCCAAGATATCCTGACGAAGCCGGTCCCGCTCTCTTGCGGTCCGCGCAGAGTGGTAGGCCGCACCATCACACTCAATACCCAATACATAGCGTCCGCTCAGCTTCGGATGCTTAACGGCCATGTCGATACGATAACCGGAACAGCCCACTTGGGTTGCCAACTTGTACCCTTTACGGTCCAGGAAATTGTAAACAGCGGCCTCAAAGGGAGAATCATGCTGCACAAAGTCAGATTCTGTTATCTCGTTCTGCAATACGGCGGGTCCGTTCATGGCAAAGTCAATATACCCCCGCAGCAACTTTGGCCCATCAGCGGAGACATGCTCTGTATTGATGTCTGTGGGAAGAATAGAGCCCACCAACTTCACATTATATTTGGCACGAGTGATCGCAACATTCAGCCGGCGTTCCCCGCCAGTTTTGCTCAAGGGGCCGAAGTTCATTCGCATAACACCGGACGCATCCTTGGCATAGCCGATACTGAAAATAATGGTGTCACGCTCATCACCTTGGACGTTTTCCAGGCTTTTGACAAAGAAAGCCTCTTGTCTATCTTCATCAAAGAACGATTCATATTGCTGGTTTTCCATACGCCTTTTGCGAAGAACGGTGTCAATAGCTAACTGCTGGACTTCACCAAAAGCAATAACGCCGAGAGAACGATTAGGGAATTGACGGATATGCTCAAAAATCAAATCAACGACCTTTTCCGCTTCAATCACATTCCCTTTGCGTCCTCCGCGATCATAGTAACCAGCGGGAACATAGGTGTACTCTACGCCTACATTCGGTGCGCAGTCCACATTGGATGGGAATGTAATCAGATTTCCCTTGTAGATTTTTGCATTGGAAAACGCAATCAGATGCTCATGGCGGCTCCGGTAATGCCATAGCAGGGTACGCTCAGGGAGCAGGGCCGCTTCATCCAAAATGGACTCGTAAGCACTGCTGTCATCGTATTCATCCTCGTCCCCAACATCCCCATCAAAGTCGCTGTCAGATACTGAGGCAGAGAAGAAGTTTGTGGGCGGGAGCTGCTTGCTGTCACCGGCAATAATGACCTGCTTCCCTCGCAGGATGGCACCAATAGCGTTCTCTGTGCAGACCTGGGACGCCTCATCAAAAATGACGGTATCAAAGGTAAATGTATCCGCCTCCAGGAATAGACTGACGGACAAGGGTGACATCATCAAGCAAGGTTTCAAGGCCAAAATGAGGTTGGGGATTTCTCGGAACAAGCGGCGAATGGGCATGATGCGCCGCTGTTTGTCCAATTCCCGCTTGAGGGTACTGATCTCGTCAACACCGCTTGTGAAATGATCCAACGAAGGCAGCCCGTTGATGAGCTTTGAACGAATACGGGAGCGGGCAATCGCAAATTGCAGCTTATCAAGCTGCACAAATTCTTGAATTACAGTCTCCTGCGTTTTCCGGCGGAAGTTCGCTACAATAGGATACTCCGGCAAAACACTGTCCAGCCAAAGACGGAAAAATCTCTTTTGGAATATAGGCACAATGGAAGGTGAATCAATATGTAACGTCTCAATCTGATGGATATATTCTTCCAATCCCAGCTCATAGCATTGACTGCGAACTGTACGGAAGTCGATCCATTCTTCCAGAGCTGCCAGATTATTTACGCACTTGGTTAACCGGTCTGTCAATATAGGCATCGGCATATTGCGCCATTCATCCGGTGACTGAAAGAGTTCCAAAAACCATTCAAAATCCGGCGCAACGCAGGCAAGGCTCTGTTTTATTTGGTCGCTGTAAGTTTTACAGAGATCAATTTTTTCATCAGAGGTACAGACATAACGGAGGAAAGTTTCTCCATATCCATCGTATCCATCCATGGTTCTATAAAAAGCAATCGCCCAATCCAATGCTTTCCGGACCGTAGCCCAATCAGTTTCTAAACCAGAGTAGAAAGATTCATAATGTTGAAGGAGTGCAGATGCCTGTGCTTCGTTTTGGGCAACAGAGGCCCGCAGACTATTGAGATTTTCCAAGCAGGTCTGCATAAGGTCATAGACATCAAGAAATCTTTTTAGTTCATCAAAGTCTGTATTCTCCGCCTGATACAATTCGCCAAACACGGCCACCAGCGAACCGGCATTTTCGTCCACCCATTTCTTGAATTCAGCCATATGGCGCAGTTGCCCTAGAAGCTCGAATATTTCATCATCGGACAACTTCTTGCCTCGTTCGCGAGAAAGGCTCTGGACGAGTTTCTTGTCTGACCGATATTGTGATTTGAGAAATTTGAGCGCAGACGTGTATTCTGCTTTGAATCGCAGATACATAGCATCGAAGTCGATAGAAAAAATCTCATTTTCGTATGCCTGCGTTATTTCCTGCCGGATAGTATTGTAAGACCCGATCTGCTCTTTAGCAGAATCGTAGAGTGCTGTTACCACTGACTGGTTAGCCAACTCTGCCCATATTGCATAACATGGACGGGCAGACAGCATACAGGCATGAATCGCTTCAATGTGGGCATCAATCTCAGCGGTGGTAACAAGGTTATTGAAACTTGTAAAGTCTACTGTGTTGTCATTTCGCAAAATATCCTGATGCAGTGTTAAAATGGCTTCGCGCTGTGCTAAAAAGGCTGTTTGGGCCTTCTCGCCTTCTTGAATTTCAATAAGCAGTTGCGCAATTTCTCTATCACCAGTCAGCCAGGATACGGGAACCTTGGGAGATTGTCCGGCTAGTTCAAGAATCAGAGCGGCCTGCGTCAGATTGGAATATGAAGTTTCAGCGGAAATTGACAAAGCCGCCATTGCCGTATTGCCAAGCTCGCTGATTTCTTTCATCATTGGAACAAGATGATTTAACCGAGCCAAGATGTCATGCCGCAACTCGTTGCTGACAAACTTCACATTGGCCCCATACCAGGGATTGTTTTGGTAGTCGGTATTCATGCTGGAAACTGTATTGGCAAAACGGGTCAATCCATTGATATAGCTGGCATACACTGGGGGCGTAACTTGCTGAATATCTTCAATCGGAAATATAACGTCTGCATAGTCGGTTAGGTTTGCAAGAATCCCATTTGCCTCATAGATCGTCTTATGCAAAGGGTCAATAACGGTGAAGATAGCTGTAGAATAGTCATTCAGACGATTCCTGTCAGTAGTCAGTTGGGCCAATCGTTGATAAGCGTCATCGCTTAATGTAGCCTTTTGGCTGGCCAGGTTCAAGACATTTCCCAACTGTGCCAGAGTATCTTTCTTGTTTGCCTTATAACTGTGCAGAATCAGACAGAAATCAGCTAATCCGGCATCCTTCATCCGCTTATGCACTACTTCTAGGGCGGCCATCTTTTCTGAAACAAAAAGGACTTTCTTTCCATCAGCAAGGCACTCGGCAATAATATTTGTGATTGTCTGGCTTTTTCCTGTCCCGGGAGGCCCTTGCAGTACGAAGCTATAGCCTTTCTTGGCACAAAGAATTGCATCCTGCTGACTGGCATCTGCATCTACAACTTGGAAAGTATGCTCAGGCGTCGTGTTGTTGTCATGGTCAAAGTGGTCGATCACAGACAGGTCATGATCGACAGCACTTGCATCACCACCCAAGGCTCGAACGATTGGATTTTTTAAGATAGCCTCCCGGTGATTTTCCAAGTCGCGGTACATATTGATTTTGAGGAACGACAGCAGACCCAAGCCAACTTCAGGAATGACCTTCCAATGGTTTACGGATGTCAACTGGCCGACATGTTCAAAATACGATGAAAGACTGTCCTCAATATTAAACTCAGGCAATTTGATACCAAAATCATTATCCAGCTTATAGGCAAGCGTAGGGTTGACGATGATTTCATCCTCATGAAGCGATAGCACAAAGGGCGACGTGATGGATTCCCAGCTTAGAGAAACTGGGACCAAAATGAGCGGAGCATCAAAATGGACTTTGGAATGATCTGATTCCGCCCATCGCAAAAAGCCAAAGGATAGATAGAGGACATTAACGCCTTGTTCCTCCATAAAGGTCTTAGCCTTACTGCGAAGATTGCGGAGAGTGCGCTGCTGCTCCTTTATAGACTGATTTGTCTGTACGGAACCAGCCGCTGCAATGAAATCTCCGCTTTCTTCTTCCAGGCTGAGCTGCTGCTCCTCATCTACGAATGGAAATTCCAGTGGGTGTTCATTAACGACAAAACTCTCCCATAGATCATAGATACCTGGGAGTTTAATTCTGATGTTGGAACGGCGGGTATCACGGTAATTGAGTAGCCGGTTCCGCTTTCCCATATCCAGTAGCTTGTTTTTCCAGGTATCGAGTTTTGTATCCATATTGACCATTTAGCCCACCGCCTTATCTTGACAACTCCGTTTAGAAGAACCTGCATTTGCCTTCTATTGCAGAAATTGTGAGAAAAATGTCTGTTCTTGGGAATATTATAAAGCATGATTGCTCAAATATCAACTAGGACCATCAAGTTTCTGTATTCGATCAAAAGAATCCCAACTTTCCAAAGGAAGTTGGGATGGTTGGGATGGTCGGTGAATTTCTCCTTGACAAATCGCTTCTCAAATCGAAATCCTCACCAAGTATGCCAAAGACCACGGGATAACCAGTTATAAGGTGTATAAAGACGACGGTTATTCCGGCACCAGCTTCAAGCGTCCCGGCCTTCAAGAAATGATGACCGACATTGAGGCGGGGCTTGTCAGTATGGTGATCGTCAAGGATATGTCCCGGTTTGGCCGCAATTATCTGGAGGTAGGGCTGTATACGGAAATCCGCTTTCCAGAGATGGGAGTCCGTTTTATCGCCGTCAATGACGGAGTAGACAGCGACGATCAAATGGGCAACGACTTCACCCCGTTCCGCAATATCATAAACGAGTGGTACGCCAAGGACACCTCGAAGAAGATACGGGCGGTTTTCCGCAATAAGGGAATGTCCGGCCAGCGGCTGTCCACCAATGCCCCCTACGGATATATAAGGGGGGAGGACGGCCATCTGTTGGTGGACGAAGAAACGGCCCCGGTGGTAGAGCTGATTTTTCAGCTTTGCGCGGAGGGCAACGGCCCCGGCAAAATCGCCCGGATGCTGAAAGAGCGGAGCATCCCTACACCGGGTACGATTGAGTTCCAGCGCACAGGCCGGACACGCAACTATCACCCGGACAATCCGTGCGGGTGGAATGAAAGCAGTATTTCCAATATTTTAGAGCAGGACGCCTATTTGGGCCGTACTACCAACTTCAAGACCACCAAGCTGTCCTACAAGAGCAAAAAAACCATTGAGAATACGCCGGACAAGTGGGTGGTATTCCTTCTGTAGATAAAAAAGATGCACTTGGGTAAGCGTTGCAGCGCAAGGGGTTCAGGTACATACTACCCAGCCTGCGGTAAATTGTGTCTTTAACGGAAAAGAGTCCGGCAGGGCGGGAACAAATGCGTTCCTGCCCTGCCGGACTCTTTTCACAGCTTCAGTCGGATGATCTGCTCGTAGAGCATCACATATTTCTTTTCTATGACCATATCCTCGTGGTAGTGTCCGAAAAACCAGTATTTGAACCGGCACCGTTGGCGTACCTCATCAAAGAACTCTGTTAGGGCGTCCCTCTGATAAAGCCCGTTGCTGAATATGTCCTGCACACTGGAGGGGCAGCAGTGGGTGAGGATGTAGTCCACCTCCCAGCCTGCTCTGTCCAGACTGGCTCTGGCGGTCTGGTACTCATCCTCGCTGGGCAACTCCTCCTTCCACCAGGACAGGTGGTTCACCCGGTACATCGCGCCCCTGGCGTCCAACTCCCTGCATTTCTTCTTAAACAGAGGATCGTCCGGCTCCAGGATGCCGTCCTGAATGTCATGGCTGCTGGCTCCGCCCATGGTGAAGAATCGTTTTCCGCCCAGGTCAAATATTTGGCCCCGTTCCAGCAGGATCACCGAGGGACGGATTCGCCGGATGCTTCCGCCTCGCCACTCCGCCAGCGGATATTTCCGCAGGGCATCGTAGTTTTCGTGGTTCCCGGTCACAAAGGCCGTGGTGAAGGGCCGTCCCTCCAGCCAGTCCAGGCCCTCGTCATCCCGCTCATCGCCGTGCCACACACAGCCGAAGTCACCTGCCACCAGTACGAGGTCCTCTTTTGTAAGGCCCTCCTGCTCGTAGAAGATTTCCGGTTGGAAGCGCCGGAGATCTCCGTGGAGGTCTCCCGTGATGTAAATTTCCATGGTGTATTCTCCTGATTATGTCCTGACAGCCCTGTCGATCTCAACATCGGTATATCGGAACTTGATGCGGATGGTTTCGGCATCCACAACGGTGATCCTCTCCACATACCTGCGGGTGATGGTATCATCGTATTCAGTAAATTCGGACTTCTGCTGCTTCAGCCATTCCGCCAGCTCCCGCAGTCTGGCCTCCTGTCCGGCCCGCTGCTCCTCATCCTGCTGGATCGCGCCAAGCCGACCCAGAATGGCCTGTTTCTCCTCCATGGTCGCCTTGAGCTGGGCGTTCAGTTCCTCGTTCTCCATGTCCTCCAGCACCTTGTCCAGAAGCTCCGCCTGCTGGGCGGTCAGGGTGTCCAGACGGTTGCGTAGGGTAAGCGGATCGATGCCGTCCGCACTGCCGCCCTGCTGGACGATACTGGCGAGGTCCAGCAGTTCGTCCCCAAGGCCCTGCCCCGCCTGAACAAATTCGTTGATGCCCTCCAGGATGGCCTGATGCAGCTTGTCCTCATCCATGCTGGGTGAGTCGTGGCAGTATTTCGTGCCGAACTCCAGCCGGGAGACACACCGCCAGACGATCCGCTTTTTGCCGTTTCTGGCCCAGGTACATCGCTTGTACGGTGTACCGCACTCTCCGCACACCAGCAGCTCGGACAGGGCGTATTTGGCGGAGTATTTGCCCTGCTCGGTCTTACCTGTTTTCTGCATCACCTTCCGCTTGCTGGCCCTGCGGGCCATCTCCTCCCGCACCTGATAAAACATAGCCTTGGAGACGATGGCGGGGTGGTTCCGTTCCACATATACCATGGGGCGGTCACCCTGGTTTTTCTTCACCGTCTTGCTGATGCAGTCGGTGGTGTAGGTCTTTTGCAGCAGGGCGTCGCCAATGTAACGCTCGTTGGTCAGGATATTGCGTATCACCTGATACGTCCAGCCCTGGATGCCGCTGGCGGTGGGTACGCCGTCCGCCTCCAGCTCCTTCAGACTGGAGCTGAGGGTCTTATAGGATATGGTGCCAATGTACTTTTTCATCTCGTTGAACCGGACCACCTGAAATTCCATCAGGGCATACAGGATATTCATTTTATACTTTCCGTTGATCAGCGACAGGGTATAACTGAACCCTGTGCTCCCCAGACAGGCCCCGGCGATGCACTGATTTGTCATACGGTACACTCTCCTTTTAGTAAGTACCGCACTTTCATGTGCGTACTTGCTTTTTTTCTTATCCATGCTTATGATAGTGCATACCAGGAGTGAAGTCAATAGCTCAACAAATTTCATCAAACAGGAGAGTGCTTTATGGGCAAAAAAATCGTGGTCATCACTGGCAGTCCCCGCAAAGGCGGCAACAGCTTCGCTATGACCGACGCCTTCATCCAGGCTGCGGAGGCCAAGGGGCACGCCGTCACCCGCTTTGACGCGGCCATGCAGAATGTGGGCGGATGCCGCGCCTGCGAAACATGCTTCAAGACAGGGAAGGCATGCTCCTTTGACGATGCCTTCAACACGATTGCTCCCGCAATTCTGGAGGCGGACGCAGTCGTATTCACCATGCCGGTCTACTGGTATACCATCCCCGCCCAGATCAAAGGCGTTATTGACAGGCTGTTCTCCTTTGTGGTTGGCGGCAAGGACGTGGCGGGTAAGGAGTGCGCCCTGATTGCCTGCTGTGAGGAGGAGGACATGTCTGTTTTTGACGGTGTGCGCATTCCGATGGAGCGCACTGCCGCGCTGCTGAAATGGACGATGGCAGGAGAGGTTTTGATTCCTGGCGTATTGAACAAAGGAGACATCGACAGAACGGACGGCTGCAAGCAGGCGGCGGCCCTGGCGGATAAGCTGTAGAGGGAGGGCGTATAATGGCGGCAAAAATTCTGATACTCAACGGCAGTCCCCGAAAAAACGGGAATACGTCCCAACTGGTAAGCGCCTTTACCCGCGGCGCGGAGGAGACGGGAAACAAGGTCACCGCCTTTTTCCTGGATAAGATGTGCATTCACGGCTGCAAGGGCTGCTTCGGCGGCGGCAAGGACCCGGAGCATCCATGCGTCCAGCGGGACGACATGGAGCAGATATACGCAGCCTACAGGGCCGCCGATGTGGTGGTTCTGGCCTCCCCCTTGTACTACTGGACCATCAGCGGCCAGCTGAAAACCGCCATTGACAGGCTGTTTGCTGTTGCGGAGTGCGATAAGGACTACCGGAACCCCAGCAAAAAGTGCGTTCTGCTGATGGCGGCCGAGGGTAACGGCTACGAGGAAACCACCTACTGGTACGATCGGTTGATGTCTCACTTAGGTTGGGACAGCCTGGGGAAGGTGCTGTGCGGCGGCGTGATGGCCGCAGGCGATATCCAGGGCCGTCCGGAGCTGGATACTGCCTATCAGCTGGGCAGGTCCATGGAATAATTCGCAAAGCAAGACCCGCAGGGTGAACGCCCTGCGGGTCTTGTTCTGGGCAGG
>OFGR01002159.1_pt1 | contig 13724 bp, 6 predicted proteins | sample 1521811 | NCBI WGS metagenome assembly OFGR01 (sample SAMEA3504098, study PRJEB24116) | mouse gut metagenome | biome: mouse gut; feature: mouse-associated habitat; material: faeces | place: Denmark | collected 2011
AGCTTCCGATTGGAATTGAAAATTTTGAAAAGCTCCGTCTGGATGATTTTTATTATATTGATAAAACCGGATTTATCCGGGAACTTCTTTATAACTGGGGAGAGGTAAACCTGTTTACCCGTCCGCGCAGGTTTGGAAAATCGCTGAATATGAGCATGCTGGAACACTTTTTTTCGTTAAACGGGGATAAAAGTATTTTTGACGGGCTGGAAATCGAAAAGGAGACCGTGCTCTGTGAGCAGTATATGGGCAGATATCCGGTCGTGGCTGTTTCCCTGAAAGGAATGGATGCGTATTCATTTGAGACGGCATATCAGATGGCGGTTCAGATTATAATCGAAGCTGCCGCAAAATCCTATTTTCTTTTGGAAAGCGAAAAGCTTACAGAACATGATAAGTCAGCTTATCGGAGGATTCTGGATGACAGCATGAACGAAGGCATGCTTGCCAGCAGCCTGAAGCTGCTGTGCGGATTGCTGGAAAAGCACTATGGGACAAAGGTAATCCTGCTGATAGATGAGTACGATGTTCCCCTGGCAAAAGCCCACGCAAACGGATATTATGCCAGGATGCTTTCCCTCATCCGAAGCCTGCTTGGACAGGCGCTGAAAACAAACAGCAGTTTAAAATTTGCAGTTCTGACAGGGTGCCTTCGGATATCAAAGGAGAGTATTTTTACCGGACTTAACAACCTGAAGGTACTGTCTGTTACAGATGAACGCTTTGATGAATACTTTGGCTTTACGGACCAGGAAGTGCGCTCGCTTTTGGAATATTATGAGGTGCCAGGCCATTCTGATGTGGTGAAACAATGGTATGACGGTTACCAGTTCGGAAATGCAAAGGTGTATTGTCCGTGGGATGTGCTGAACCATTGTGACCGGATCCGGAGCAATCCGCATGCACAGCCGGAAAACTACTGGATTAATACAGGCAGCAGCGATGTTGTAAAGCGGTTTATCCGGGAATCGGCAAACGCTGCAGTGAAACGGGAAATTGAGTGCCTGGTATCGGGCGGGGTTATTACGAAGGAAATTCATCAGGAACTCACATATCCCGAGATTTACCAGACAACGGACAATATGTTCAGCCTGCTCTTTACTGCCGGCTATCTGACACAGCGTGGAAAAGCACAGGGCCGGAAAATGCAGCTGGCGATTCCCAATCTGGCAGTCCGGGATATTTTTGTGACCCAGATTATGGAGCTTTTGAAAGAAAACGTCCGCGGAGACGGAGACACCCTGAACCGGTTTTGTGACGCCCTGCAGAACCGGGATGCAGAAAATGCAGAGAAAATTTTTACAGAATATCTGAGAAAAACCATCAGCATTCGTGATACAGCTGTCAGAAAGGAAATGAAAGAAAACTTTTATCATGGTGTTTTAGTCGGAATTTTGGGAGTTAAAGACCGCTGGGGCATTTCTTCGAACCGTGAAATGGGGGAAGGCTATGCAGATATTCTTGCAGAACCAGATACCGGAGACATGGGGATTATTATCGAAATGAAATATGCGGGGGACGGAAACCTGGATGCTGCCTGCAGGGAAGCCTTAAAGCAGATAGTACATACCAGATACGAAGACGGCCTGAAAGACGACGGGGTGGAAAATATCCTGAAATATGGAATTGCGTGCTATAAAAAGAGGTGTAAAATCATGCTGGCAGAATAAGACATGGGACGAAAGGAATGAGCAGCAGACATGCCAAAACGTTTTTTTGAAGTATTTCCTGTACTGAACGTCACCGGGGAAATGAAGCAGCTGCTTGCTGACATGGAAGTACAGCGGGTGGTTTCCAACAGGGAGCGGACAAGGCTGCGTGTATATATCAACGGGACAAGGCTGATTCAGAAAAAAAATATTTTCCAGCTGGAGCGCAATATCAAAAGCCAGCTGTTTCCACAGCAGGAGCTGGCCGTGCGGATTATCGAGCGCTACCAGCTTTCGGCCCAGTATACGCCGGAAACGCTGATGGATATTTATAAGGACAGCATTCTGGAAGAACTGAAAGCGTACAGCCTTTTAATCTACAATCTGTTCCGCTGCGCCAGAATGGAGTTTGATGCAAAAGACCATATGAAGCTGTATATGGAAGAATCCATTGTGGCAAGGGACCGTGCAGATGAGCTGCTCGAAATCCTGTATAAGGTTGTGCGCGACCGCTGCGGCCTGATGCTCACGATTGAGCCCGTGTTTGAGCCCCCAAAAGAAAGCAGCCGCAGGAAAGAAAGCGACCTGCAGATGGAAGGCGAGGTGCGCCAGATTTTGAAGGGAGTTTCCGGGAACGTCCTGTCAGGCGGAGCAAAGGAAGAAGCGGAAAGTCCGCCAGCTTTTGGTGATACAGACAGTCCGGCGGCATCCGGGGATATTTCTGGCAGCAACAGCCAGACGGCTGATAGAGCAAAGGGAGAACGGCGTGGGTCTGCGGCCGGCAGAAATGATGCAGCTGTAAAAGCTGGACAGGTACAGTCCAAAGCAGCCGGCGGCCGGCAGGCACCCGGAAGGTTCCAGGCCGGAAAAGCAGGAGGCCGCGGCGATTATCCGCTGAAACGCTCAGATAACCCGGATGTCGTATACGGCAGGGATTTCGAGGAAGAAGCAGTACCGATTGACCAGATAACCGGGGAAATGGGTGAAATCGTAATCCGCGGCATGGTCATTGAAGCCGATGCCAGGGAGCTGCGCAGCGGTGAAAAAAGCATTCTGATTATAACGCTTACGGACTTTACGGACTCGATTGTCATGAAGATTTTTACGAGAAACGAGCATCTTGAAGAACTGCAGGGCAGCGTAAAAAAGGGTGCGTTTTTAAAAGTCAGGGGCGTGACGGCGTTTGACCGCTTCGACAGCGAGCTGACGATAAGCTCTGTTTCCGGCATTAAGAAAATCCCGGATTTTTCGGTTCACCGGATGGACACAAGCCCGAAAAAGCGCGTGGAGCTGCACTGCCATACGAAAATGAGCGACATGGACGGCATCTCGGATGTCGGGGATATTATCAGACAGGCTGTTTCGTGGGGGCACAAGGCACTGGCCATTACAGACCACGGGGCAATCCAGGCATTTCCGATTGCAAACCACGCGGTGCCAAAGGGCGCCGATTTCAAGCTGATTTACGGCGTGGAAGCTTATCTGGTGGACGATTTAAAGCAGATTGTGACAGACCCGCACGGACAGGAGCTGTCAGGCTCGTTTGTCGTATTTGACCTGGAAACAACGGGACTGAGCCCGAATGTACATAAAATTATTGAAATCGGCGCGGTAAAGGTCGAGGGCGGAAAGATAACAGGCCGTTTTTCGAAATTCGTCAATCCAAGGGTGCCGATTCCGTTTGCCATTGAAGAACTGACAAAAATCCGCGATGACATGGTAATAAACGAGCCGGATATTGCCGTGATTCTGCCTGAATTTATGGAGTTTTGCAAAGGCTGCGTCATGGTGGCGCACAACGCGGAGTTTGATATGGGATTTATCCGCAAAAACTGTGCAGACCTGGGACTGGACTGTGTATTTACCGTAGCGGACACGGTTGCGATGGCAAGATATCTGCTGCCGGGCTTAAACCGCTTTAAGCTGGACACGGTTGCAAAGGAGCTGCATATTTCCCTGCAGAACCACCACCGGGCTGTGGATGATGCGGAATGCACGGCACAGATTTTTATCAAATTTATCCATATGTTAAACGACCGGGGCATTACAGGGCTGGACGCCTTAAATGAACAGGGAAAAGCGACGCCGCAGCAGATTATGAAAATGCCGACGTATCATGCGATTATCCTTGCCACCAATGATTACGGGCGCGTCAATTTATACCGCCTGGTGTCCATGTCGCATCTTGCATATTTCAGCAAGCGGCCGAGAATACCAAAAAGCGAGCTGGCCCGTTACCGCGAAGGGCTCATTGTCGGCTCTGCGTGTGAGGCAGGAGAGCTTTACCAGGCCGTGCTGCTTGGAAAGCCGCAGACGGAAATTGCAAGGCTTGTGAATTTTTATGACTATCTGGAAATCCAGCCAAACGGCAATAATGCGTTTATGCTGCGGGAAGAACGGTTTCCGGTCAGCACACAGGAAGACCTGCAGGAGATTAACCGCAGAATTGTAAAGCTGGGTGAGGATTTCCACAAGCCGGTCGTGGCGACCTGTGACGTGCATTTTTTAAATCCGCAGGATGCCGAATACCGCCGGATTATTATGGCAGGGCACGGTTTTAAGGATGCAGATGAGCAGGCACCGTTATTCCTGCACACCACCGATGAAATGCTGGAAGAATTTTCTTATCTCGGCAGCCAGAAAGCAGAAGAAGTCGTGATAACGAATCCAAACCGCATCTGCGATATGTGCGAACGCATTTCCCCGGTGCGCCCGGATAAGGCACCGCCGGTTATCGACAATTCCGACCAGCTGCTGCGTGATATCTGCCATAACAAAGCGCGTGAAATGTATGGCGAAAACCTGCCGCAGCTTGTATCCAGCCGGCTGGAGCGGGAGTTAAATTCCATTATTTCAAACGGGTATGCCGTGATGTATATTATCGCGCAAAAGCTTGTATGGAAATCGGTAGAAGACGGCTACCTGGTAGGCTCGCGCGGCTCGGTCGGTTCTTCGTTTGTAGCCACGATGGCCGGGATTACAGAGGTAAATCCGCTAAGCCCGCATTATTACTGTGAAAGCTGCCATTTCAGCGATTTTGATTCGGATGAGGTAAAAGCATACGCCGGACGATCCGGCTGTGATATGCCGGACCGCGTCTGCCCGGTGTGCGGGAAGCCGCTTGTAAAGGCAGGCTTTGATATTCCGTTTGAAACGTTCCTCGGATTTAAGGGCAACAAAGAGCCGGATATTGACCTGAATTTTTCCGGCGATTACCAGAGCAAGGCGCATAAATATACCGAAGTAATTTTCGGGGCCGGACAGACGTTCCGGGCCGGTACTATCGGAACGCTTGCCGATAAAACGGCGTTTGGATATGTCAAGCGGTATTACGAGGAGCGCAGCATTCATAAAAGGGTCTGTGAAATTAACCGGATTGTGCAGGGGTGCGTCGGCATACGCCGGACGACCGGGCAGCATCCGGGCGGCATTGTCGTGCTGCCGATGGGCGAGGAAATCTATTCCTTTACGCCAATCCAGCATCCGGCAAACGATATGTCTACCGATATTATTACCACCCATTTTGAATACCATTCGATTGACCACAACCTGTTAAAGCTCGATATACTCGGACACGATGACCCGACCATGATCCGGATGCTCGAAGACCTGACAGGGCTGCATGCAACGGAAATCCCGTTAGACGATGCGGCAGTCATGTCGATTTTTAAAAGCACGGATGCATTGGGAATCCGGCCGGAGGATATCGGGGGCTGCACGGTAGGCTCCCTCGGCATCCCGGAATTTGGCACCGAGTTTGTTATCCAGATGTTAATCGATACAAAGCCGCAGTCGTTTTCAGACCTGGTGCGTATTTCCGGCCTGTCACACGGGACGGACGTGTGGCTTGGAAATGCGCAGACGCTTATCGAGGAAGGCAAGGCAACGATTTCCACGGCCATCTGCACGCGTGACGATATTATGATTTATTTAATCGGAATGGGCTTGGAAAGCGAGCTTTCTTTTACGATTATGGAATCGGTGCGCAAGGGCAAGGGACTCAAAGACGAATGGATAGCCGCCATGAAAGAGCATGATGTGCCGGACTGGTATATCTGGTCCTGCCAGAAAATCAAATATATGTTCCCGAAAGCGCATGCGGCTGCTTATGTTATGATGGCATGGCGCATTGCTTACTGCAAGGTATTTTACCCGCTTGCTTATTATGCGGCGTATTTTTCCATCCGCGCGACATCGTTCAATTATGAGCTGATGTGCCAGGGGCGGGAAAAGCTGGAGCATTTTATGCGTGACTATGAGCGGCGCAAAGATACACTGACCAAAAAAGAACAGGACACGGTCAAGGATATGAAAATCGTGCAGGAAATGTATGCCAGGGGATTTGATTTCTGCCCGATTGACTTATCGCTTGTCAAGGCACGCCATTTCCAGATACTGGACGGGAAACTGATGCCTGCATTAAGCGCCATTGACGGCATGGGGGAAAAGGCCGCGGACGGCGTTGTCGAGGCAGTCAAGGACGGGCCGTTTTTATCCAAGGATGATTTCCGCCAGCGTTCGAAGGTCAGCAAGTCGGTGGCGGATTTAATGGGAGAACTGGGGATTCTGGGGGAAATCCCGGAATCGAATCAGATGTCTATTTTTGATTTTGCATAGGGGCGGCGGCAGCGGAAGATGTCATCCGCACTTGAAATTTTTATGCAAAAGTACTATGATAGTAACAGTTCAGCCAGGTCTGCGCATTTACTGCGCTGACCGCATGAAAAAGCAGTGGCTGCAGGTATCCGGCCTATCGCGAAGCGATTTCTAATGGCTGGATACGCAACAGTTCAATGGGTTATCGAAAATAACAGATGCAGGTGGGAAACGTGAAAGACTTATTAGAAATCAGGAATCAGATTGACGAGACAGACAGTGAGATTACAGCTCTGTATCAGAAACGCATGGAGCTGGCAGCGGAGGTTGCCGAATACAAAATACAGACCGGGAAAAAGGTATTTGACAAAGTGCGGGAGCGGGAAAAGCTGGAAAAGGTATCTTCGCTTGTACAGGGCAGCTTTTTGAAAAACGGGGTACGCGAGCTGTTCGAGCATCTGATGTCTATCAGCCGCAAACGGCAGTACCAGCTTTTAACCGAGCATGGGATTGATGTGCCGAATGATTTTAAAGAGGTTCCAATAATAAACGCCGAAGGAAAACGGATTGTATTTCAGGGCGTCTGGGGCGCTTATGCGCATATTGCAATGCTTTCTTATTTTGGAAGTGATACGGACAGCTTTCATGTAGCAAGCTGGCGGGAAGCCATGGAAGCAATCCAGTCCGGGAACGCAGACTATGCCGTGCTCCCGATTGAAAACTCGACCGCGGGAGTCGTGGCAGAAAATTATGATTTGTTAATGGAATATGACAATTATATTGTGGGCGAGCAGATTATCCCTATCCGCCACTGCCTGCTCGGGCTTATGGATGCGCAGCTTGCGGATATTACAAGCGTATATTCGCATCCGCAGGCGCTTGCCCAGTGTGACCGCTACCTGCAGCAGCACGAGGACTGGGACTGTGCGACGGAGAGCAATACGGCTGCTGCCGCATGCAAGGTAAAGGAATCCGGCAGGAAGAACAAAGCGGCGATTGCCAGCGAGCTGACGGCACAGCTGTACGGAATGAAAATATTAGAGCGCGATATCCAGACCAGCTGCGAAAATTCGACCAGGTTTATTATTGTATCAAATCAGAAAATATTTTTAAAGCATGCACGCAAGATGAGTATCTGTCTGGAAGCAAAGCATAAAAGCGGTGCTTTATACCATGCGTTATCGCATATTATTTACAATGACCTGAATATGAATTTTATCCAGTCCAGGCCGTTAAAGGACCGGGAAGGGATGAACTGGCAGTACCGCTTTTTTATTGATTTTGAGGGAAATTTAAACGAAAGCGCTGTAAAAAACGCGCTGCGCGGACTGGCAGAAGAATGCGAACATATAAGGGTGCTCGGAAATTATTAAGAAAAGTGCGAAAGGAAGACAGGAGCATATGGCAATTACAACATTTGCAGCAATTTATATCGGTTCCTATGAAGTGAGCCTGAAAATTTTTGAATTATCGGGAAAAAAGAAAATCAGAGAGATTGACCATATCCGCACAAGGCTCGAGCTTGGCCGGGACACCTTTCATTCCGGCGTAATCGGCCCGGACCTGATAGACGAACTGTGTGCCATACTGGCGGATTTTGCAGGAATCATGCAGGGGTATAAGGCAAAGGAATACCGCGCATTTGCAGGAAATGTCGTGGGCGAAGCAAAAAACATGCTTTTTATTGTAGACCAGATTAAGACAAAAACCGGGCTGGATGTCGCGACACTCAGCAATTCCGAGCGCAGGTTTTTAACGTATAAAGGCGTGGCGGCAAGAAACGGATTTGAAAAAATGACAAAAGACAGCGCGGCAGTGATTGACGTGGGCGGCGGCAGCCTGCAGATTACGCTGTTTATCAATGGAAGGGTCGTAACGACACAGCATCTTGCCATCGGGACGATGCGGTTAATGGAAATGCTTTCCGGCATTGAGCACAATGTGCTGCATCTGGAAAACCAGCTGGAAGAACTGGTCGACAAAGAGCTGGCCGTCTTTTTGGCGCAGTACATGCATCCGGATGAAAAGATTAAAAACGTGATTTTAATGGGCGATTATATTTCCGAGATTATGCGCAAAATTACGAAAAACGGCGAGGATATGAATACGGTCGAGGCAGAGCGGTTTATCAGCTTTTTAAATAAGCTGGATAAAAAGAGTGTGGAGGAAATTTCCGAGGCGTTAAACCTTTCAAATGAAAAAGATATTCTGGTGCTGCCGTCTGTGATTTTATATGCAAAGCTGACGAAGGCCATGCATGCACAGACCATCTGGTTTCCGGATGTGGACACCAGCGACGGGATTGCATATGATTATGCGCAGTCTCACAAAATTGTCCATTGCACGCACGATTTTGACGAAGATATTTTATCCGCTGCCAAAAACATGTCGATGCGGTATATGAGCTATTCCCAGCATATTGATGCGCTGACGGATATGGCTTCCCTGCTGTTTGATGCGATGAAAAAAATACACGGCATGGGAAAAAGGGAACGCCTGCTGTTAAAGGTCGCAGCTATCCTGCATGACTGCGGAAAATACATAAGCATTGCAAACAGTGCAATCTGTGCCTATCAGATTATCCGGGCGACGGAAATTATCGGCCTGACGCATCTGGAACGCGAAATGGTGGCAAGCGTAGTGCTTTATAATTCCACGCCGTTAGACCCGTATGAGGAGCTGGCGGACCGGATGGACTGCCGCAGCTATATGGTCGTGGCAAAGCTGGCAGCGATTTTAAAGGTAGCAAACGCGATGGACCGCAGCCACAGGCAGAAATTTAAGAACGTAAAAGCCGTTATCAAAAACAAGCAGCTCGTGATTACGATTGAATCGATGAATGACATTGCACTGGAAAAAGGCCTGCTGGCTGCAAAAGCGGATTCGTTTGAGGGTATTTTCGGATTAAAGCCTGTTATCAAAGAGAAACGGGTATATCTATAGGGAGAGGGAGTATTTCATGGAAAAGACAATTGCATATGGAAAACCGGAATATTTTGAAAACCGGGAGTTAAGCTGGATTAAATTTAACCGCAGGGTGTTAAACGAAGCGCGTGACAAGACGATTCCGCTGTTAGAGCGGCTGAAATTTGTCAGCATTGCGTCCTCGAACCTGGATGAATTTTTTATGGTCCGGGTTGCATCTTTAAAAGACATGCTGCATGCAGGCGTGAAAAAAGCTGACATTGCAGGCATGGATGCTTCAAAGCAGTTAGAGCTGGTCAATCAGGACACCAGGGAGCTGGTCAACCTGCAGTACTCGACCTATAACCGTTCGCTGCTGCCGCTGTTAAACCAGGAACAGATATACATTATTGATGCCTACGAAAAATTAACGGAGGAACAGGCAGCCTTTGTGGATGAATACTTTGAAAAAGAAGTCTATCCGGTGCTGACGCCGATGGCCGTGGACGCAGGAAGGCCGTTCCCGTTAATCCGCAATAAATCGCTGAACATTGCGGCCGTTATTGAACACAAGGGAAGCGGCGGCCTGTTCGGGGAACGGGCACCGGAAGACGACGGTGTGCTGGAAGAAGCTGCCGCGCAGGAAAACGGGAAAAAAGAAAAAGAGAAAAAAGAAGATAAAAAAGAAGGGAAAAAGGATAAAAAAGCAAAGCCGGAATTTGCCACCGTCCAGGTGCCAAGCGGCATGGCCAGGCTTGTTCCGGTGCCATCCAAAAACCCGGAAGAAAAAGTATTTATTCTGTTAGAACAGGTCATTGAGAAAAATATCGACAAGCTGTTTTCCAATTATAAAGTCGTATGCGCTTATCCGTACCGCATTATGCGCAATGCCGATTTTTCGATTGACGAGGATGAAGCGCCGGATTTGCTCAAAGAAATCCAAAAACAGCTTAAAAAGCGCAAATGGGGCGAGGTTATCCGTCTGGAGGTCGAAGAAGGGATTGACCAGAAGCTGCTTGGATTTTTAAAAGAAGAACTGCATATTGAATACAAGCAGGATATTTTTTATATCAATGGCCCGATAGATTTTACATTTTTAATGAAAATGTACGGGCTTGCCGGATGTGACCATCTGCGCTGCGAATCATACCAGCCGCAGCTTGTGCCGGAAGTTATGCCGGGAGAAAATATTTTTGAAGCGATACAAAAAGGAGATATCCTGCTGCACCATCCGTACCAGAGCTTTGTGCCGGTTATGGAATTAATCCGCCAGGCTGCCTGTGACGAACAGGTGCTGGCCATAAAAATGACGCTTTACCGTGTCAGCGGAAATTCCCCGATTATTGCATCGCTTGCACAGGCAGCCGAAAACGGCAAGCAGGTTACGGTACTGGTAGAATTAAAGGCCCGTTTTGATGAGGAAAATAACATTGTCTGGGCGAAAAAATTAGAGCAGGCCGGCTGCCATGTCTTGTACGGCATTGTCGGCTTGAAGACGCACAGCAAAATTGCGCTTGTCGTGCGCCGCGAAGAAGAAGGCATCCGCCGCTACGTGCACCTTGGAACCGGCAATTACAACGATTCGACGGCAAAGCTGTATACAGACTGCGGTATTTTAACCTGTTCCGAAGCCATTGGCGAAGATGCGACGGCTGTATTTAACATGCTTTCAGGATATTCCGAGCCGCTCAGCTGGAACTGCCTTGCCGTAGCGCCTATCTGGCTGCGCAAAAAGTTCTTAAAGCTGGTGCGCCGCGAGACAAGAAATGCCAGGGAAGGCAGGCAGGCGTATATCCGTGCCAAGATGAATTCGCTCTGCGACCAGGAAATGATAGAAGCGCTGTACGAAGCGTCCACGGCCGGTGTCAAAATAGAACTGCTCATACGCGGCATCTGCTGCCTGCGTGCCGGAATTAAGGATGTGAGTGAGAACATTGAGGTACGCTCCATTGTCGGAAATTTCTTAGAGCACAGCCGGATTTTTGATTTCTGCAACGACGGCCATGCAGAGGTCTATATGGGCAGCGCGGACTGGATGCCGCGAAACCTTGACCGCAGGGTGGAAATCGTATTCCCGGTACTCGACGAGGAGCTGAAAAAGAAGGTGCTGCATATTTTGGATGTGGAATTTGAGGACAATGTGAAGGCACATATCCTGCAAAAGGACGGTACCTATGAAAAAATTGACAAGCGCGGAAAAGTGCTGATTAACTCTCAGGAAATATTCTGCAGGGAAGCCGGGGAAGCGGTGCCGAAGGAAGATAAAGCCTACCAGGACCGCGTGTTTGTGCCGGCAGAGCCGGTTGGCTGATGGAGAAAAATATGACGAAAAAACAAAAAATTCTGTTTTCAGATTTGGATGCGACGTTATTAAATGACAGCAAGGACATTGAGCCTGGCACGCGGGAAGCCATTGACGAGATGCTGGCACAGGGGCATATATTTACCGCCTGTACCGGACGGCCCTGGCCATTCTGGGCTGCCAGCAGGAGGCGGAGGACGCCGTCCAGGACGCGTTTCTCCGCTATCTGGAAAAGGCCCCGGTGGACCTGGAAAACCCCTCCGCGTGGCTGGCGCGGGTGCTGGTGAACGGCTGCAAGAGCCGGCTGCGCCTGGCCTGGCGGCGGGTGGGGCCGCTCCCTGAAATGCTGCCCACCCCCGGCCCGGAGGAACGGCAGGAGCTGGAGGAGCTGTTTGCCCTCCCGCCGGAGGACCGGGTGGCCATCCATCTGCATTACTACGAGGGGTATTCCACCGATGAGATTGCCCAAATACTGGGCTGCCGCCCGGGAACCGTGCGCTCCCGGCTGTCCCGGGCACGGGACAGGCTGCGGAAGCTGCTGGAGCTGTAGGGCGCGACGACCTGGCACGCCGTTCACAGCGTGGCATCATTTCGGAAGGCGGCGGGCCGAGGTCGTCCCGCCCCACTGATTTGCAACAAGGAGAATTACCATGAAACAATACAAATCCTATATGGACCGGCAGGAGATTTCCCCGGCGGTCCACGAAAACCTGCTGAATCTGGAGGCGGGGAAAAAATCCGCCCGTCCCTGGATGAAATACGGCGCTCTGGCCGCCTGCGCCGCCCTCATCATCGGGGTAGGGGCGTGGAAGCTGGCGCCCGCCCCTGCCACTACCCCGAACCCGCCCCAGAGCTCCGGCCAGTTCGCCGCCGACTACAACCCCCTGCCCGGGGAGAAGGACATGGTGGAGTCCGATGACCTCTTTGTGGTCAGCAGCCCCGCCGGAGGCGGCAAGCTGGCGTTCCCCATGATTCCCGACATCAACTACCAGGATATCACCGACCAGTCTCAGTTGTCCTCCGACGCGTCCCGGGCCTATCTGCCGGGCAGCTTTATGACAAACCTGAAGAAGGAGGACATCCAGACCATCTTCTGGGGGCCAGAGGGCAAGCCCCAGGCGGACCACCCCAAGACGGAGCAGGGGGACCTGCCCTGGATGCTGTTCTGGGACGGCTATACCCTCCAGGGCCGGGCCCTGTACGACGGCCAGGGCCAGCTGATGGAGCTGTGGCTCTGGGGCGAACAGGACCGGGCCAGCTTTGAGCTGGAGCTGTGCCCAGGTGCCCTGCCCTTCACCTGCTGCATTGACGCGAACCGGGGAGACGTCATCAGCGAGTTTAACGGCGTCTCTGTGGCCGGCTGGAGCCAGGTCTACGACCGGGACGGCGACGGCCAGGACGACTATATCTGCGGCAGTGAGTTTATGACCAAAAACGACATCGGCGTCCGGTTTGTTAACCGGAACAGCCTGATGAGGGCGGAATATGAGCAGGACGGAAGCATGGACCTGGGCGGGGCCCAGGCCTTCAACGCCCTGTTTGTCCGTCAGGCCCTGACCGACGGCGGGCTGTACCTGGATCACCTGGCAGAAAACGAAAACATCCCCGCCTGGCGGGAGGAGAGCTTCTCCACCCTGGCCCAGGCCCGGCAGGAGGCGGACTTTGCCCCTTACCTGCCCACGGCGGAGCCGGAGGGCTATAACGAGTTCTACGGCCGTCTCAGCTATCAGGAAGGCCACAGCAACAGCCTGTTTGTCCGCTGGAGCAGGGCAGGGACCTACGACGATGTGGAGGTGGCCGTCTACCGTGACGGATACTACTCCTATAATCTGGTGTCCCCCGACCAGCCGGAGACCTATGATCTGAGCCTGTATCCCATCCCCTGGTGCGACAGTGTTCCTGAGAAGTACCGGGAGACGGTAGACCGCCCCGCCTTCAAAGCTGAGGACATGTCCCTGGCCATCGTGGAGGCCCGGGGCCGGGAACACGACACCGGCGGGATGACCTACTCCTTTGACGTGCTCCACCCCGACGGGACGGTGGTGTCCTACCGCTGCGACGGCCTGACGGCGGCGCAGGTGTGGGCCATGGTGGAGGAGACCCTCCGGTAATCCCTTCGCGTTTCCGCCTCTGCTTCATTCCGATTCCATTTTATCCCCTTACAGGGATAGGCAGGGGTAGAACCCCTGCATAATGTACCGGTATGAGGCGGGCATACAGGACACTTCCCCCTTGACAAATCCGGCCCGGCGGTTATAATAGTCCGCACAGGT
>OFGR01002161.1_pt1 | contig 13702 bp, 10 predicted proteins | sample 1521811 | NCBI WGS metagenome assembly OFGR01 (sample SAMEA3504098, study PRJEB24116) | mouse gut metagenome | biome: mouse gut; feature: mouse-associated habitat; material: faeces | place: Denmark | collected 2011
TTTGCATCAGTTTTTCATGGTATTAGATTTAAGGTAAGAAGATTATTCGTCGGGACGACGAGTAATTTTTTTTTGCCCTTACGAAAAAGCGGCTAGTCCGCAATTTCATAACGACTGTTTCATGGAAAAAATAAGGAGTTGTGCCATCAAGGCACAACTCCTGTTCGTTCTGATGTATGGTGTTGGAATGACGGGGGCGTTTTCGGGAAAACCGCCTGCCCATAGGCGCAGGGTTTTATTTCTTTGTTTCCTTTTCGTCGGTCTTTGCCGGGGCGGCTTTTTTGTAGCGTGCGTTCAGCCCTTCGATTATCTCGTTTGTGATGTCGAGTTGCGGGTTGAACAGTTCGCCGGGGGCGAACAGCAGGATGGCGTCGAAATGGTGGGCTTTGTTGTATTCGGCCAGGAAGCTGTTCACAGAATCGATAAATTCCTCCTGCTGGCGCAGTGCCTCTTCCTGTGCCTTGGCCTGGAGCGAGCCGAGGTAGTTTTGTGCAGCCTGCTGCTTTTTGTTAAGCTCGTTCATGTCGGCATTGTATGATGCCTCCGAAAGGTAGCCGTTGTTCTGCATTTTCTGCTGGATGCTTGCGGCCATGCGGTTGAGTTCTCCTTCGCGTGAACGTTGGGCGTTTTGCAGCTCGGTCATCGTGCGGAGGTTGGCTTCGTTGAATGTCTTGACAAGTTCGTAGTTGGCCATCACCGAGTCCATATTGTAATAGCGGATGTTGGTGGTGGGGGCGAAAGAGTCACCCTCTGCCTTTGCGGTTTTTTTCGCAGGGGCTTCCGTTGCTTCAGTGTTGTTTGCCTTGTCGGAGCATGCGGTGGCCATTGCAAAAAGTGCGACCGCGGCGGCAGCGAATGCTGTTTTTTTCATTGGGTTGAAAGGTTGTTATTTCTTTTTTTATGTTTTTTGCGTTTGAGGGCTGGAAGGTCGTGAACATGGCCTGAAGGGAATTTCCCACCCTTTACAAACAGCACTTTGACCCCCATAAGCACCACGGCCGCAAGGAGAAGGCATATTGTGATAAGCAGCAGTTTCATCGGTTATCCACCTAATTTCAGCGCAAATATAGGAAAGTTAGCTTACATTTTGGCCATATGTAAATTTTATTTTGTAACTTAGGCGGTGAGAAAGGGTTAATTTAACAGAATTTTCCATTCTCAAACTTATTTTAAAGCCGGGCCGTTTTGCGGCTTCCGGGCGTTATCAATAGTTGACCAACTTAACTAAGACGTTATATTACCATGCAAGTGAAAGACCTTCAGCCAAAGGCTGTGTTTGAGATTTTCGATGAGATTACGAAAATCCCCCGTCCCTCGAAAAAGGAGGAAAAAATCCGTAATTATATCCTTGAGTTCGCCAAAGCACACGGCATTGAGGCTCATGCCGATAAGATTGGTAACGTGATTATGCGCAAACCTGCCACCCCGGGTCATGAGAACGCCCCGACGGTTATTCTGCAGGGCCATATGGATATGGTGTGCGAGAGCAACGACAAGGATTTCGATTTCGAAAACACCCCGATTACAACTATCGTCGATGGCGAGTGGGTGCGTGCCGACGGCACCACGCTTGGCGCCGACAACGGTATCGGTGTTGCTGCCGCATTGGCCGCTCTGACCGATGAGAACCTGGTTCACGGCCCTCTCGAGGTGCTTGTCACTATGGATGAGGAAACCGGAATGACCGGCGCCAACAATCTTGAAAAGGGGGAACTGACCGGGTCGATTCTGATTAACCTCGACTCGGAAGATGATGCCGAAGTGTTTGTAGGGTGCGCCGGCGGTATCGACACCGTGGCTACCTTCAAATATAACCGCTCGTTTGCCCCGGCTGATTTCCATTACTTCCTGTTTGATGTACGCGACGGGTTGGGAGGCCATTCCGGCGGCGATATCCACCAGGGCCGTGCCAATGCCAACAAGCTTATCGCCCGTTTCCTGTTCAACCTTATGAAGAAGCATGAGATTACCGTTTGCGAAATCGACGGCGGAAACCTCCGTAATGCCATCCCCCGTGCCGCCCATGTGGTGTTCGGTGTCCATACCTCGAAAAAGGAGGAGGTGCGCATCGCGTTCAATCACTATGCCGCCGACATCGAGAAGGAATACAAGGGCTTGGAAACCACGCTCAAACTCAACCTCGAAAGTGTCGACAAACCCGAATTCGCTGTTGATTCGGCAACTACCCGCAACCTTATCCTCGCGCTTTACTGCGCACCTCACGGCGTAATCTCTATGAGCCGCGACCTCGAAGGGTTGGTTGAAACCTCGACCAACCTTGCTTCCGTGAAGATGAAGGAGGATGGCAGGATCGTGGTTACCACATCCCAGCGCTCATCGGTTGATTCCCGTAAAATCGACATTGCCAACCAGGTTGAAGCTGTGTTCACCCTTGCCGGTGCGGAAGTGGAGCATGGCGACGGGTATCCCGCATGGACTCCCAACCTCGATTCTACCATCATGAAGCTTGCTTCTGATGCCTATGAGGAACTTTATGGCAAGCGCCCGGCTATCAAGGCTATCCACGCCGGGTTGGAATGCTCGCTGTTCCAGCAGAACTACCCGGGGCTTGACATGGTGTCGTTCGGCCCGACGCTGCGCGATGTCCATTCGCCTTCCGAGCGTATGCATATCCCCGCTGTAGAGCGCTTCTGGCAGCAGCTGCGTCGCACAATCGAAAAGGTTGCCGCACTTTGATGACTTCACTCAGAACCGCTGTTGCGGCGGTATCCATAATGCTGTTCCCGGCCATGCTTTGTGTGGCCGGGAACGGTAATTTTCCCGACAGCCTCCAGGCGGGGCAACCGCCGTTGGTGCTGCCTGGCGAACCGTCGTTCCCGGATGAACCTGAACTGGACTATAGTGCAATCCTTGATGTGATAATCAACAGCGAGTGTGGGGATGCCGACCCCGATTCATTGGCGGAGATGGCTTCGTTGCCGTTAGGGGATGGTGCTTTTTTGCCGGGGTGTGTATCGCTTACCGAAAATGATTACCGGGAGGTGGCGAAGGAACTGGGGGTTGAGACTGCGGTTATCAAAGCCGTTGTCGATGTGGAGGCCGGAACTGCCCACAAAGGGTTTTGTGATTCCGGGAAACCTTTGATTAATTTTGACTTGGCGATGTTCCGGAAATTTGCGCCCAAGCATAAGGTCTCGTTGAAAAAGGCACGCAAATCGCACCCGGTGATTTTTTCGCGACCCGATGTACGCCGCTACGGTTCATACCAGGGTGGCCAGTATGCACGGCTGGAGGCCGCATGCGAGGTCAACCGCGAGCTGGCGTTGAAAAGCACATTCTGGGGGATGTTTCAGATAGGCGGGTTCAATTGGGATAAATGCGGCGCTCGTGATGTCGAGGAATTTGTTTCGTTGATGAGCCGGTCGGAACGTGACCAGCTGGAATTGTTTGCGCGTTTTATCCGGCAGTGCGGCATGGTCGAAGCCATACGCGACAAGAAATGGTTGAAGTTCGCCCTGCGCTATAACGGTCCCAAAGCAAAGTCGCGCGGTTACCACAAAAAGCTTGCCGCCGCTTACAAGCGTCACAAAAAAAATGAGAAAGAGGCCGAATAAGGCACTCTACCCCGGCTGCCATAGCGGTGTTATCAACACCTCCTTCTTTATTGACATCACTTTCTAAGTAAGTCATGAAAATTATTACGCATAAAACCTATAATCAGGAGTTATATTCTCTGCGGCATCCTTTTGCCGCCTTTTATCTTCATATTCAGTCGTGTAGCTCGCTACACTCCTTCATCTTCGGACAAAAATCAACTGAAAGTATGCTCTCAGACCATATAAAATAATTTCCATGACTTACTTATAAGAGTGAAAATCACTCGAAAATCCTGCCTGCAGGAATATCAAAATAAATTTTACGACTTACTTACCTATCAGCTGTTATGACACTTCATTTCACCGGGCTGTTGCTCGGCATCTGCACATTCCTTATAATCGGGTTGTTCCACCCCGTGGTTGTCAAATTCCATTACTGGTTCGGCACACGGTGCTGGTGGTGGTTCATCATTCTTGGGCTTGCCGCCACAGCTGCATCGTTGTTTGTCGAGGCCATATTCCCACAAACCCTCCTTGGTGTTTTCGCATTCTCCAGCTTCTGGACTTCCAAGGAGATTTTCGAACAACAGGGGCGCGTGGAGCGCGGCTGGTTCCCGGCCAATCCCAAACATGACAGCAATGAAAAGAAGCGGCAGTAATGGCAGCTCCAGCCTGTCAACAGTTGCAAGCTGTAAGATTGACAGTTCCAATTGTAGACATGTTTGGTAGTATTATTGGCGGGGCTGTCCAACAAGTTTCCAAAAATGGAAATCACTTCTGCCCGGGATTGTTCTGACGTGGGTATAATAGTAAACATCGGACTTGTTAGACAGCCTTGTTTCTGATATTATAGAAGTCGGCTGTTGCTTGGCTAGTGAATCAGGTTCAATAAATAAAATGGTATAAAAAACTAACGGGTTAAATTTTTATTATTAGGGAAACTGACAAGTGAAACTGACAAGTGGTTGGAAAACTCATTCAGAACCTTCCGGTGATGATGGGATGGTTATTTTAATTATACGGTTTTTTACGGATTCAGAGCCTTTGCCTATCACAACTTCCTGATTAATATCATTTACCGTTATAATACTTCGACAGCCGTAATCATGGTTGACAGTATGCGTAAAGTTGATATGAAAACTTATTCCCATATCCGGGATAATCAACTCGGCAGATATTTCTAGAGGTCTGTCCTCAGGGAATTCCCCGAACAAGAGTACATGATAGGGAGTCACCTGTTGTTCGACAATACCTTTGATATGAGTGTCGATTACTCCATAATACAATTTGGTTAAGTCGGGTGGAGGTAAATCTCGGCTCTTCGTCGGTGCCTTTTGATTGGTATCTTCCGAAGGTGTAAGATACTCATCCCAGTTTAGCTCGTATATACTCCAGGTGTACCATCTTCTGCACTCCATTTGGAATGGAATTCCTATCATATTGGGGGTTGTGTCCTCTTCCAGCAGGCTGTTCCCTTGTTCGTCAACAATCATAATACCCAGATTCATCATAGGGGGAACTTCCGGTGTTGGCCCCTCTTTCTCTTTAGAACAGGATGTACATGTGATTAAGGTGATAATAAGTGTCATTATGATCAGCAGGGCTGCATACGGTTTTGTCAGTTGGCAAATTGTTGGTTTTATGTTATTGAGCATTTGTGTATTCATAATGGTAAATGTTTGTTAAAACATGTGGACTTTATGCTGTTGTGAAGAGAATAATCTTAACGCCACACTTTTATTATTGTTAGATTGTCAGAATAGTCTTTAGACGGATTCGGGCTAAATGTCAGGTCTAAAAAATAACCACAATCTGAACCATTCCAGCCCCAATTATAGTGATTGTATGCTACTTCGGCAGAATAGTCGGTATTTTTAAGAATCCATGTTTTTCCTTCGTCGTTGCTTTGATAGTATCTTGACCGTATTTTATAATGTTTTACTCCGTCGCATAACCACATATGCCCCTGGTGATTGCCGTTTTTGTTTTTCCCGGAAAGTAACAATATGGCATTTGGTGCAAGATGTGAGGATATATCAAATTTTTTATAACTATTGAACCTGCTTATTTGGTATCCGAGAGATTGCAATAACGTCATAGTGTTTTCCTTTAGAGTTCCTGTAGTGCTATCGTTGTTATAGCTGCTGTATGATCGGTGTCCGATTTCCCGGCAAAGTTGGCCAATTCGTTCATGAATAGGATATTCAGTGTCTTGATTACAATTATCATACGCATCTTTGGATGTCTTATGCTTACGCATTTTTGCCCAATTAAGAGCAATTGTAGGCTTATTGTTTAGATGTGTCAATTTAATATTGGCAGGATGTTCATAATAGGTCATCAACATTGCTGCAGCCACGTTGGAACATCCGGCAACCCCGTTGGGGTATGCATTTGGAACTAATTCCTGTTGTCCCCAATAAACCTTAACACGATTTGGTACATTATGAATCCAGATGGTATCATAAATTTGTTTTTCATATATACGGGGACGAATGATTCCTGTACCGGGGTCTATTAGTTGGAATGTATCTTTCCTCTCGCTCATAGTATGAAGGTAGTCCGTAAGGGTTGCCATATAAGCTTGGAAGCCTGGATGGAAATCATCTAATTTGGAATTATATGTTCCACTTGTAGTAATGGCGAGTAGATCCGGGGTGTTCTTCAAAGCGGAAACGATAGCAAATCCTCGATTGTCTTTATAATTCACCACATACATTAAGGTATCCTGTTGCTGGCTGCGTGATTTTAATGTGTTAGTGATTATTTGTATGTCCGAAGATAGGTCGATTTGCCGCATTGATGTGTTTCTGCTTGAATGGCTCTCGCTATCAGATAATAGAGAGAGAGCATTTTGTGCAATGGATATAGCCTCGTGGGGAGAGCGGATGGTGTATTTGGAAGAGATTTTGTTTTCTTGTGGTAAGTCAATGAAATCGGGCGCTTCATCAACACATGAGATTAATAATAAAATCATGGTTGCAAAGAGGGCTGACTTATGTTTCATGGGGATGTTATTTAAGGTAAATGATAATGGAATAGCAAGCTCGTAAATCCATATATGTTATAATATGGGATTTAATAGTTAAAAATGAGTCAATCCTCGTTTGGCAAAAATAGGATAAAGATATTAAATGTGCAATAGCAGTGAAAAATAAATTTTATTTAGCTTTGGGGTAAGAGGTATTCGTTATATCAAACAAAATAGTAACGGCAATGTATGGTTGACATTGCCGTTGTGTTATTGGTCTGTATGTGTGCGTAGCTGTATTTTTCTGTAGGGATGGTGTCAGACGGTCATTTCGCCACAGAGGGGGTGGTGGAGGCAGCGGGCTACCTGGCGGGCGTTGAGACCGGTTCCGAAAAGGAACATCATTTTGGTAAGGGCTGCCTCGGTGGTAATGTCGTGGCCTGAGATTACCCCTGCCCGGTCAAGAAGGTTGCCGGTGTAGTAACGTTTCTGCCTTACGCCGCCGTTGACACACTGGGTTACGTTGAGTATTACCAACCCCCGGTCTACAGCTTTTCTTATAGCCTCGTTGAACCATTTGGCAGTGGGGGCGTTGCCTGCACCATAGGTTTTGAGCACGATTCCTCTCACGCCGGGGGTTTCGAGCTGCTGGAGCAGGTAGGCTTCCGACATGCCGGGATAGACGTAGACCACGATGATGTCGGAACACATTCCCGAATGCACTTTCAACGGGTGGCGTTCGCGCATCCGCCACAGGGCATCGTGGTTATATTGTATGGCAAGCCCTATTCTGGCCAATGGCGGGTAGTTGTTGCTTTTGAAGGCATTGAAGTTGTCAGCGCTCATTTTTGTAGAGCGGTTGCCACGCCATAGATAGTTTTCGAACAATATGGCCACCTCCTGCACCATAGGCTCGCCGTTTACAGGATCGATTGCGGCTGCAATCTGCAGGGCGGTAATCAGGTTTTCTTCACCGTCGGTCCGCACTTCCCCTATGGGAAGCTGGGAGCCGGTGATGATTACAGGTTTGTGGAGGTTCTCGAGCATGAACGACAGGGCCGATGCCGTGTAGGCCATTGTGTCGGTACCATGTAACACCACAAATCCGTCGAAATCATTGTAGTTCCGTCCGATTTCGGAGGCAATCTGCTGCCAGTGCGACGGGGCGATGTTGCTGGAATCAATCGGCGGGTCGAATTGCAGGTGCTCGATGTCATAGTCGAGCATCTTGATTTTGGGCACGTTGTCAATCAGATGGGAGAAATCAAAAGGGCTCAAGGTGCCTGTTTCGGGGTCTTCAATCATCCCGATGGTTCCACCGGTGTAGATGATCAGGATGCGTGGTCGGCGAGAGGCTGTTTCCATGTAGTTAATAAGGTTAGTAGATTTTAAACAATCTCTAATCGGTTGCCTGAAAAATTTTCCCAAATATTTTCAGGCAACCTTTATCGGTAAGGTTATTTCACTTGTGCCCCCGGGGTTACCGGGCCTGTGGGGCCTATGACAACGAGTGACCCGTCGGGGTTCTGTGCCGATAGGATCATTCCCTGCGACATTACCCCTTTGAGTTTGCGCGGTGCGAAGTTTGCCACGAAGCATATCTGGAGGCCGACGAGTTCGGCCGGGTCGTAATATTTGGCGATTCCGCTGACGATGGTCCGTTGCTCCATGCCGTCGTCGATCAGGAATTGCAACAGTTTGTCGGCCTTGGGCACACGTGTGCATTCCTTGACTGTGCCCACGCGGATGTCGACTTTCATAAAGTCGTCGAATGGCACATCTGGTTGCTGTGGCTCGGGTTTCCAGCTTTTGAGTTTGTTTTCCTCCTTGATGCGTGCAAGGCGGTCGAGCTGGGCTTGGATGGCATCGTCCTCGATTTTTTCAAACAGTAGTTCTGCCTGTCCCAGCTGTGTGCCGGAGGCTACGATGTCGGCGCGTCCGAGGTCGTCCCATTTGAGGGCGGGGAGGGCAAGCATTCCCGACAGTTTCTGCGACATGAAGGGGAGGAAGGGTTCGAATGCCACGGCGATATTCCCGCATATCTGGAGGGCTGTGTTCAGGATTGCCTTTACACGGTTCAAATCGGTTTTCGCCACTTTCCACGGTTCGGTTTCCTGGAGATATTTGTTGCCGAGGCGGGCAATGTTCATGGCATCCTTCAGTGCTTCACGGAAGTGGAAGGTTTCTAGGTTGGCTGTCAGAGCGTCGCGTATTGTTCCGAGTTCGGCAAGAGCCTCCTTGTCGATTGGTTCGAGCGTTCCGGCTTCAGGCACAATGCCGTCGAAATACTTATGGGTTAGTACCACGGCGCGGTTCACAAAGTTGCCGAGGATGGCAACGAGTTCGGAGTTGTTGCGGCTTTGGAAGTCGCGCCAGGTAAAGTCGTTATCCTTTGTTTCCGGGGCGTTGGCTGTGAGCACGTAGCGCAGCACGTCCTGTTTGCCCGGGAATTCGCGGAGATATTCGTGCAGCCATATTGCCCAGTTGCGCGAGGTTGAAATCTTGTCACCTTCGAGGTTGAGGAATTCGTTGGCCGGCACGTTGTCGGGGAGCTGGAAATTGTCGCCGTAAGCCATCAGCATCGCCGGGAAGATGATGCAGTGGAACACGATGTTGTCCTTTCCGATGAAGTTGATGATGCGTGTTTCCGGATCTTTCCAGTATTTTTCCCAAGAATCGGGGAGCAGTTCCTTTGTGTTTGAGATATATCCGATCGGGGCATCGAACCATACGTACAGTACTTTGCCCTCGGCACCCTCGACGGGTACGGGTACACCCCATTTGAGGTCGCGGCTGACGGCACGCGGCTGCAATCCGAGGTCGAGCCAAGATTTGCACTGCCCGTAAACGTTGGTTTTCCATTCCTTATGGCCATCGAGGATCCAAGAGCGGAGGTTGTTCTCCCACTTGTTGAGGGGAAGGTACCAGTGGCTTGTGGAGCGCATTGTCACGGGAGCTGAAGTCAGTCGGGAGTGAGGATTTATGAGGTCGGTTGCGTTGAGCGACGAACCGCACGCCTCGCACTGGTCACCGTAAGCGCGGTCGCTGCCACAGTGGGGGCAAGTGCCCATCACATACCGGTCGGCGAGGAATTCTCCGGCCTGCTCGTCGTAGGGCTGCATGGATGTCTGCTGCTCGAACTGTCCGTTGTCGTACAGGTGGCGGAAAAACTCGCTCGCCGTCTGTCGGTGGATGTCGGAAGTGGTTCTGGAGTATATGTCGAACGAAATGCCGAGTTCGGCCATCGAGTCCTTGATGATGTTGTGGTAGCGATCCACAATGTCCTGAGGAGTAACGCCTTCCTCACGGGCTTTGATGGTGATAGGCACACCATGTTCGTCGCTTCCGCCGATCATGATGACGTCGCGACCCTGAGCACGGAGATAGCGTGCATAGATGTCGGCAGGGACGTAAACACCTGCGAGGTGGCCGATATGGACGGGTCCGTTAGCATAAGGGAGAGCCGTCGTTATGAGAGTGCGTTTGAAATTCTTTTCCATTGCAGTCAAAAAAGTTCATGAATTAAAGCGCAAATATACAAAAAATCCGTGATAAGGAGCGTGCATTACAGATCAATCGCACATCAAAAACACTCCCGGGAGTGTCAAAAGCGCAGAAAAGCACGCAAACGGGCAAAAGTGACCGTAACTTTGCAGCAGAAACAGGAACAGACAAACCTTTACACGAAACCAAGACCATGAAACACACCACCATCACTATCAAACCACAGGGAATGGCCATAGATGGCTCAGTAACAGAATGCCGCAACCTCGTAAGCCGCGTGATCGCCGGCCGGGAGGGTCTCGGGGTAGCTCCGGGCATAGTGGCCGTGGCCGCCGGAGAGTTCTGTCCGCTTGCAACCCGTTACCGCACCGACGGCAGTTCCATGACGCTCTGGAGCCGCAGACTACCCGGCGGCAAGACCGGACTCTGGAGCAACACCTCGACAGAACCCGATGAATTCCAGTCCGTTCTGGAACCGGTGACCGCCCGATGCGCTATAGCCACCGCCACAGGATTCCTCGTTATGACCGACGATGGGCCGCTGACATTGACCGAGCAGGAGGATGACGGGACGCTCACTACTGCAAGCCACATTTCCGGGATAGCGCCTAAGATCACGATCGAAGGTGTGGCGATGGGAGAGCTGAGCGCGACCCTCCCGGCCATGACGATGAGCAATGTTGACTTCTCCCGAGTGTCGCCACAACTGCGTCAGAGCGATGTCAAGACCCTCAGCGGCCATTTGGCCGATGCCTACATGATGCTCGCGGCAACGGCTGCCGACGGCGGAATGTGGCTTCAACCTGTAGCCGTCCGATGGCATCTGGTGTCGGATCGCGGCGAACGCATCTACAGCTCCAGTCCGACAGTGATAGCCCCGGCCGGATGGCAGTGTTGCAGCGAGATCAGCGCGGAATGCAGCAAAAACGGCAGCGATCTGAATGTTCCATCGATACGCCTGGCGGCCACGGCCTACCGCATCCGCCTGACCATCGATCAGGAAACGGTCAAAGAGCTGTCGGATAGCGGAGTGGCGGCAATAGAGGTGACCTGCACACCGCAACTTCATATCATTGACGGCAATGGCACAGCCCCGTGGAGACTGACACGCCAGGCGACTGATAAACCCTTGCTGACCACGGCAGTGCCCGGCGCGACAGATCATTTCTGTTCCCGGGAGGCAATCTTCACCGGGCAGATGGCTCAGATGATAGCCTCGATTGGATCGCTTGAACACACCGCCGCAACAATAGAGCAGCCTATAGCAGCCGGAACGACAGCGATTGTACGCACCACGACGACCGATACCGCCGCAGAGATCAAGCAAACACAACGCGTTTTGGCAGAGACGCAGCCTGTGTACCGCACACCCACAGCGGAGGAGAGTGTGCTGGCTCAGATAAGTCCACCCAACAGTTTCACGGCGGCGACCGTGACTGTGAGCGGCGAGACGGTGGCATGGGGCGACATCACACCGATCATCCAGTCGGGGATCAATGTCGGGCAGCTCTGCTCCCAATGGACAGAAGGATCGTGCGACGGGGTATTGCGCACCATCCGCCGGGATGGCAGCATGGCGGCATCCTCGTTCAGCCTCGACCGGAGCCCGGAAGCCTGGGCGGCTGCCGTTCTGATTCCAGACACCGGGGTAGCGGCATTGGAGATCTATCTCCGCCACAGATCAGATGGCAGCATGACTTACAGCCGGTTGACGCTGACAACGATGCCTGATGGGCGGCATGCCGGAAAGATATTTCCCGACCTTTGCGGCGAGAAATTCCAACCATGGACGGGAGCAATGCCCAGCGTCACGACCGGAGTTCAGACGGGCAAGCGCAATCCGGGCATGATAGTGGCCGCGAGCAGCCAGTCGCCACTTCAGCCACTGTCGGCGATCGAGTGCTGCCACTCGCCGATCCGCAAGCTGCTGACCGCTATCCGATCACAATCCTCATGGGATTTCTCCAGGTGTCACCTCTATGCGCTGTCGGCAGCGGCGATCCATGCCGTAAGCCTCAGCCCCCGGCAGCGATTGACAGCGGCCACTATGATAGACCCACGCGGCATAGAGAGCGGATGCAGCGCAACACGTACCGACTCCAAGATCGTTGCGCTCCACAGAGGGGAGATGATCAGACTTCAAGCCTCACGCACTGAGTCAGAAATAATGCCAAAAGCCTACCGGGAAACGGCTTGGGAGACAGCCACACAACGACTGTGGCTGCTTGACCAACAGGGGAATCTCAGCATCGCCGACGCAAAAACGGGCAGATTCAGCGATGTCGGCACTCCGGTGGATATAGAGCATATCCACACAGCCGACAACCGACTATGGATAGCCGACAGCGATGCTCTTTACAGGATGGAGACGGACACTGAGACCGATTCGCGGAGAGGGACAAGTTTCATCCGATGGAGAAGCGATATTCCGCTCGCCGGAAAAATGTGCCGGATAACGGCATTGGAACTGCGGATGTCGGCACGGAGGTTCAAAGGAACGATAATATTGCGAGGCCGACGTATTAGTGGCGGAGACGCCGAAAACCGCCTTCTGAGACTCGACATAGACGGCGCGATCGATGCCCCGATACGAGTGAGGACAGCAGCTCCGATCCGGGAGTGGGCGGAGATAGATATAGAGGGAGAGGCAAGCACGGATTTCCGATTGGATAAGATAATATTAGAATGTGCTTAAACCCATAAACATACCCGGAAAAGCAGTTCATCAACATAAGTCGAAAATAAACATCCCCTTAAAAACATAAATACCATGACAGACACAACATCACATACCATTGACATAGAGGCTATCAAAGCCGAGAACGCGCGTCGTAACGCCGCTCTGACAGCGGAATTTCCCTACGATCCGCTTACGGGCGATCCTGAAGATCCGTCGCGCGAGACGGTGGAGATCAAATGGGAACCACAGCCGGTTTCATTGCCCCGGACGCTGCTCGGAGACCCTGAATACAAACGGCTGAAATCGGCAATAGAGTACAAACGCCTGCGTATGCGCCATGACTTTGAATACTGGGCTATACAGTGTGTGAAGATACGCCACAAACAGACCGGACAGCGCATAGCATTCCGGTTGAACGCGCCCCAGCGACGGGTGGTGAGGGAATTCGAGTCGGAACGTCTTGCCGGTCGTCCGTTGCGATTCATAATGCTGAAAGCGCGTCAGTGGGGCGGCTCGACGTTGGTGCAGATGTATTTCGCGTGGATCCAGAGCACGCAACGCCGCAACTGGAACTCCCTGATCTGTGCTCATGTGAAGGATACGGCAGCCGGAATCCGCGGAATGTACTCCGACATGCTTGCTGAATATCCGGATGCGTTCTGGCTCGGCGATGAACCGCCGAAATTCACACCCTGGCAGAAATCGGCCAACACACGCGAGATCTCCGGACGCGGCTGCAAAGTGACGATAGCCTCCAGTTTCGGACAGGATGCCGTGCGCGGTCTTGATTTCTCGATGGCCCATCTGAGCGAGGTGGCATTCTGGAAAGACACGGAGAGGATGACTCCAGCCGACTTTATCAGAAGTGTGTGCGGCGGCATTCCGTCGGTGGAGCTGTCGATGGTTGTTCTTGAAAGCACGGCCAACGGGGTTGCCAATTATTTCCATACCATGTGGAAGGCTGCGGAAGAGGGTAGCAACGTGTACCGC
>OFGR01002164.1_pt1 | contig 13693 bp, 15 predicted proteins | sample 1521811 | NCBI WGS metagenome assembly OFGR01 (sample SAMEA3504098, study PRJEB24116) | mouse gut metagenome | biome: mouse gut; feature: mouse-associated habitat; material: faeces | place: Denmark | collected 2011
TGCAGACTACCCACGGTCGGCATTTGGCAGATTTTAAAAGAACGCTGATTGCAGAAATAGGAACAGAGGAAGTCCAGTTAGTTACCATCAGCCGACCCTCCGCGTACGGTGAATACGAACCATATCGTTTTGTAGATACAGAACAGGAATTTGAACAGGAAGTGAAGAAATTATCACTTTCAGAATTAAATCAATGAACGTCAAATAGCCTGTCAATCCCTTTACCGTAGGCACTCGTGAGAGTGGGGATTTACAGGCGGAAAATAGAGAACACAATAGCGAAAGGGATATTTCAAAGCGCCACTTGAAATATCCCTTGATTATCTTTTATCTGCTGGTGTAGTATCATTCGTCAGTCCGGCGATATAATCTAATGACACATGATAGAATTGGGCAAGCGTAATTGCCAGTTCAAAAGGCAATTCTCTTTTGCCGGTTTCATAGTTATGATATGTGGTTCTCTGCATATGAAGTAAATCAGCAAGTTTTCTTATTGACAAGTCTTTGTCTTCTCTTAAATCTCTTAATCTTGGATAATATCCCATATTCATCACCATTGACAGTGTACAACAAATGATGTACAATTACCGTTAGTGTCCAACGTATGACGGACAGAACAAGGAGAAAAGGGGGATAGACAATGAAAAGAAAAAGTAAATAAGAAATATTTGTAGGAGTAAAAAGACAAACAATCACAAGGGAGATTTATGATTTTCAGCTACGAAAGGAGAAAAACATGAACGTAAGAAAAAAAATATTTAACCGTTTTATTGTGGGATGTATGGCTGTATTTGTTGCTATCACAGCATTTCCAGTAAACAGCTATGCAAAAGAGCCTACATTAGAGACCCCATATGAGACACTGACAGTTGGAAGTAATCAAATGAAAATCAGTGATTATAATCAAGAAGAAGATATTATGTTTGGCTGTTTTATAGTTCCGGAAACAGGAAAATATTCCATAACGATAGCAAATAATGGTGAAATAGGAGCAGAATATTATCTGTTAGACGAGAATTTGTCAAGAATCGACTCGTCTATTAATTTTCTCAATCACACTGTAAAGCCCTTGAACAACTATGAATTTGATAAAATGTCGTTAAAAAAGAATGAAAAAATATACGTTTACGTAAATGGGTTAGACGATGGCTTGTTAGCTGCAAAGGTTACCATTAAACAGATAAATGTTACACCTACCGTCAAGAAACCACAGTTGAATAAAAAAGCAGTGTCATTGGCGAGGAATAAAAAAGTAACTTTGAAATTAAAGAACAACAAGAAAAAAGTCATATGGGTATCAAGTAATAAAAAAGTGGCAACTGTAACTTCAAAGGGAGTTGTAAAAGCTAAGAAAAAAGGAACTGCATATATTTATGCAATAGCAAGTCATAAATTATATAAATGTAAAATTTCCGTGTATAGATAAATGTTTTATTTGAAATGTAAAGGGGTATCGTTTGTTCTGCTTGTCGGATGATAGATACCCCTTTCATGTTTAGGTTGTGGAACGCGGTATTTATAGATAGAAAATGCAGACGGAACAAAAAGAAATCGTAAGAGAAGGAAAATCAGAAACGAAGGAGAAATGGCTATGGAGGATAAAAAAATAAATTGGTATCTTATTGACATTATAGCAAAATATCACACTGCCCCACTTCAAACCATCAGTTATTTGATAGCTTATGGTACAGAAATAATTGGTATTATATCAGCATTGTTTTTTGTTGGGCATTATATAAAAATTGATGGAACGCAAGATGGATTCCATAGATATATTCCATCCGACAGTTATGCAGATGGATTGCTTTATACTATATTGGTAATTCTGTTTTTTATATCGTTTTTATTGCTATGTATTACTTATTTGAAATCAAATGTGGGAATGAAAAAGGTTCTAATGATTATCGGAATGTCAGTTTTTATTATAGGAGTATTGTTTATGGCAGGTTTGGAGATATTGTCAAGTTTGTCTATCTATATATCAATATATGCATTTGCAGGAATATATTTCTGGGCTATGTTTTTTTCTGCTCTGTTGCCTGTGATACTGGTAATTATGGATTGTAATTTAAGAATTTATGGGAAGAAATGGTTGTTTTCCTTTATCAGAACACTTCTTGTCATTCCTATGCTACTTTCTGCTTTTGAGGGAGATATAAACGGAGAAACTATATTGACGATAATAATATTTGTGATTCTTCCAATTTCGGTATATGTATATTATGGAGTGAAATTTATGTGTCCGTACTGCAAAAAGGGATATGCATTGAAGAAGATAAGTTCTTCCGTTGTGGGTGAAAGAGACATAAGCATTAAGAAACAGGAAAGAACAGTGCAGTATAACAATTTTAATCAGGAAATAGCTCATTCTGTAACGGATAGATATGTTCCGGGAACAGAAACAACTTATAGATTGGATTATGTATGCAGATATTGTAGCAGTATGTGCAGAAAAAGAAAAATCCAAAAAACAATAAATGAATAATATGTATATTTCATAAAAAAGGAGTACAGAAAAATATGAAAATGAGCAAAAGATGGAAAGTTATTACAATTATTTGTATGGTAACGGTTATGATGTTTTTACTATATGCCTGTGGAAATGTAAGTGAAACAAATAGCAATAATAAAGAAAATTTGTTGGAAAAGGATTCAGATATTGCAGAAACGGAAGTTAAAGAAATAGAAAACAAAGAAAATGATAAAATGGAGAAACAGGCGAAAAATGCCTTATATAAGGTTGGGGATGAGGTAACTATGGGAGTGTACGAACAGGATAATGATACTTCAAATGGTGTAGAACCAATAGAATGGATAGTTCTTGATATAAATGAAGAGCAGGTATTGCTATTATCAAAATACGTATTATGCAGTAAGAAATATGATTACTCGACAGAAATTAAAGGATGGGCTATGAGTGAGATATATCAATGGTTGAACAATGATTTTTTAAATAGTTCATTTACAGACGAAGAAAGACAAAAAATTATCTTTACAAAAGAAGATGAAAACACCATAGGCTCTGTGTTCTTTCTGTCATTTGACGAAGCAGTGAAATATTTTAATATGACATCTATTACAGAAGAAACAATGTCAGGAAGTTCTTATGAATGCTATTATTCTCAAAATGCTTTGGCTATCCCCACAATCTATGCACTTGAAAATTGTGTTGAACATCATGTCCATGAGCATAAAGATGAAATGACACAAGAGAGATATGACAAATTGCTTGAGAAAGGTGTACATTATGAAAAATCTGTTATAGGTAATATATACATGGATTGGTGGTTAAGAACATATATGGATGGATGTGCAGATTTTATTGAACAAGATGGAAGTCTTTGTAATATTCAAGAAATTCTAAGCCCAGCGAATATTGTAAATGCAAATTTTGTTGGTGTTCGCCCTGCAATGTGGGTTAGCACAAATATCAATATCAATGAAAATGAAGAAAAGCAAAATTCAAATGTAAATACGAAAAGCAATGACATTGAACAGTTAAAAAAGCACGATAATATAGAACAAAAGGAAAATAATAATCCAAACCAAGAAAATACGGAAAATGAGTATACTGATTTAAGCAGGTTTTATGGCTATGGTTTACCGCTTAGATTTAATGCATATCATACAGACAGAGAAGATGAAACACTTGCATTCTCGGTAACGGACAAAGGAGATTATTGTATATTGGAAGGTTCTTTAACATGTCCAGAATGTGTAGAAACGAGTGTAATACAGGAAATTGAAGTTGGCGACCAATTTACAACAGGAAGTGGACATACATATACTATAACAGGCAGAGAATCATATAATAATGACCAAAGGGAAAAAGTATCTTTTCAGAGTGATGATGGCAAAAACTATGAAATAACAAATATACCAGCTTTTTTTGTAGACGCATACAAACAGACTGCATATTACATTATATCTTCGTCGGAAAATAATACTGTCTATGAATCAGTTTTTGAAAATGTAAGATTGCGCATGGATAAAGAGCAATTTCCGTTTATTGCAAATTTGGAGGAAAAATATGAACCTCTTTTTTTTGATATTGGCTTTGCGGAAGATGGAACAATTGATTTATTACAAGCTGTGGATTATGGGAGTAATGGACCTTGGGATAGCATTGAAAACATAGAAATCTGGCAAGGTGAATTAGAATAACAATTGATATAAAGATTTTGAAGAAAGGGGGTTATTTCCCTTTCTTCTTTTTGAAGTATTTAATGGAATTTTCTTCCAGATATTTAATCATAGACAAAAGATTTTCCGTTGATGGATTTTCTTTTATATTATCATTAATATCATTATATCCATTTAGAAAATCGTCTAATTGTTCTGGGAATTTATATTTATTTAAGTGGTCATATATCTTTTTCTTACGCTGTCGAATTCTGTTTAACAGTTTATCAATTGCTTTTTCACATGACAGATTTTTATATTTATTTAAATGGTATCTTCTTTCAGTATCTTCATCTAAGAAGAATGACAAATCATCAAAAAAATTTTTCCGTTGACAATATTTCTTTCTGCCTTGTTTTCTTGATATGGCAGAATATTTTTGACAATGCTGACATTTATAAAAATGGTACTGATTTGTCATTAAATAATAAAATATAGCAAAAATAATTTCGGATGCATTTTTACAATGGCTTTGATAAATGTGCTCATCTGGGAGCGGATTTGATAGTTCCGTCATATCACAAAAATGATATGTCTGTGGTGAATAGATAAACAGATTGTTTTGTTTATCATATTCTGCTTTAGTGGAAAATTCATGTATTGGCGATAATTGAAAATATTGCGCTATTCGGTGCAAATCAATAGATGAAACCTGCTTATCACTGGTAATGATTTCTCTGATTTTTTCTAAAAGAAAAAAGTATCTCACGTCATGTGAAACATCTAATTTCAAACAAGATTCTAATTTATATGGTGTATGGAATAAAAGATTTTTATCTAGACCAACGATAGGCTTTGCTTTATCTTTCAATTGTAAATTAGTGCAAATATACTTTAAATCGCCTAATATGTTTAACGGATTAAATTCAATGTCGTTTAAAGTTATTATTTCTTTTTCATTACTATTTGTTTTCTTACTGCTAAGGGTAATATAGCCAATTAATTCTATTTTATTATTTTCATTATAAGCACTTTCAATATTTACTGTACAATTAGTACCATTAAAACAATTATTATTCATATCAATTCTCCTTAAAAATAACGACTATTATTTTCTTTTATGTGTTATTTCTTATTGCCCTTTTTAAAAGATACTATGTTATGATGTGCTTGTCAAGGGAAAAACAGCTGTGATAATCCCTGCAAATAACATAAGATGCGCACTCTTAAACAAAAAAATTTATGGAGGAAAAAGATATGGATAACATTCTAAAGTATTTAGTCATTAACGTAGAAGAAACTGTAGGAAACAGGCTCTTATTACTTGGTATAAGACCTTATGCAAGCTATAAGGAAGGTGTAAAAGGAGAACAGGAAGGACTTACTTTTAACTGTTTATCAGAAAAAATGAATTATGAAAAAGTGGATATTAAGGTAGCCGGAATATTGCAACCGCCCTTTGAGTTTAATGGTACACCTATTCCTGTGGAGTTTGAAGAATTAAATGGCAAGGTGTGGCAGGATTGGAGCAACAAAGGAGCAGTAAAGCTTTCTGTTACCGCAAAGAGTATCAAACCTGTTGAAAACAAACGTATCAAGATTGGAGGTGATAAAGCATGAGAAGGAGATGGAAACGGTTAAGACCAGGCAATTTTCCATTGACTAATGCATGGAAAATGGAGAAATTTATAAAAAGAAATGACCTTTGTAAATTCCACAATGTTGAAGTAAATGGTAAGAAAGAGGTGCGTTACGATTACTATCCGGTAATAGAATACAGGAGAAGTAAACATGACAACAGTTTTTCCATTAGGATTAGAATGGATGGCTCAAAATATACGGAACGATTTCGGGATATGGAACAACCGCTTGCCAGCATGTTTCGTACCGTCTGCACAGAGAAAATAGAGGAAAGAGGTCATCTTATATATTGCTTTGAGTTAAAGCCACAGAAACAAGTAAAAATTCAGTCTTACGAAGATATACCACCAGTTGGTGAAAATGAGATTGCCTTTTCTTCTGACATTGTTTGGAACTGGAAAAAGTCACCTCACCTTTTAGTTACCGGAAATACTGGAAGTGGCAAAACTTTAACTGTCCAATACATCATATCATGCCTTTTAAAACAGGGTGTTCGTGTTATTTACTGCGACCCCAAAAATGACGACGATATGCGCTTATTTATGAAAAACCATTCCACTGTATTATATGTTACAAAGGAAAATGAGATTGCAAAAGTCGTGCGTGAAACAGAAGAAGAAATTCGATTACGAGAAAAAGATTTAAAAGATATTGGTATTCAAGAGGCAGATTTCAATCCAGTTTTCCTGTTCTTTGATGAAATGATAGCTTTCGCCAAAATTGCAGAAAAGAAAACTTATGAAGAAACAGCAAAAAGACTTGCCACTATTGTAGTGACAGGCAGAAGTAAGAGGGTATATGCAGGACTGATACTGCAAAGACCAGATACACAATTTGTAGAGGGTGCAATACGCGATAATTTATCGTGTCGTATCTGCATGGGACAGATGAGTGATACAGCGTATAAGATGTCTTTCGGCAGTGATTTTTCAAATGTGCGGAATAACAGGCGGGAAATCGGCTCTGGACTGATTTACAGGCAGGGTGTAGACACAAAACCAAGAGAATTTCTTGCACCATATATTTGTAAAGGAGCGTTGAACAAGGAATAGTGTGTGAAATGGGTGGCGGTATGTTTCGGAGAAACAAAGCGGAGCGACCGCCACCGCCCCTAGGGGCACACTACGACACCCCCTAGGGAACATTGTTCAATGTTCATAGAAAGGTATGGAGAAAAAAAGGACAAGGAATTGGGCGACGGTGGTATATCCAGAATCTGCCCCAAATGACTGGATAATGAAATTACAGGAGCAATGTGTTCCTGCTCTGATTTCACCGTTGCATGATAAAGACATCAATGCAGATGGAACACGAAAAAAAGAGCATTATCATGTAATGATACTGTTTGAAGGGGTAAAGACTTGTGAACAGGCGAAAGAAGTATTTTCCGTAATAGGTGGTGTAGGAATTGAACCGCTGAAATGCACAAGGGCATATGCAAGGTATTTGTGTCATTTGGATAATCCAGAGAAGGCAAAATATGATATGGCGAATGTAATTTCCTGTTCGGGTGCTGATTACATGGCAATGATAAGCCTTGCAATGGACAAATACAGTGCAATTGGGGAAATGATAGAGTTTTGTATACAAAATGATATTGTAAGCTATGCAAGGTTGCTTTTGTTTGCAAAGGAAAACCGTCAAGATTGGTTTCGAGTGCTTTGCGATAACGGTACATTGACAATGGTACAATTTTTAAAATCCCATTATTGGGAAATTACGAAATATGAAAATGATACAGGAGATTTGTATGAAGAAAACAGAAACAAGTAAGGGTGTGATTCCAGTATGGAAAAGGTATGCTTTGACAATTACAGAAGCGGCGGATTACTACCATATTGGGGAAAACAAACTGCGTATGATTGCAGAGGAACACCCACAGGCAGACTTTATTATTATGAATGGTAACCGCATATTGCTGAAAAAACAAAAGTTTGAAGAATTTTTAGACAATGCAACAGTGGTATAAATTGCGGTTGGGTATGGTAAGAGACCTTGATTTGTGTTAATATATTATCACGAGTTTGGGGCTCTTTCCAGAAAGGAGACAATAAACCATGAGTGAGAAGAGACGAGACAAAAGAAACAGGATTTTACATAATGGAGAGACCCAGAGAGCGGATGGCAGGTATCGTTTTACATATCAAGATACAGACGGTAATACAAAGGATGTTTACAGTTGGCGGTTAGACCATAACGACCCATACCCAAAGGGCAAGCGGAAAGACCTGTCACTTCGGGAAAAGGAAAAACAGATTGAACAGGATATGTTTAATCAGATTGTATCAAATGGCGGTAATTATACAGTGCTGTCACTGGTGGAGAAATATGTTTCCCTAAAGACTGGTGTAAGGCATAATACCAAAGCAGGATATAAAACCGTTATAAATGTGCTTAAAAAAGACCCTTTCGGCAGTAAACGGATTGATAAAGTGAAATTGTCGGATGCAAAGGCTTGGCTAATCAAATTACAACAGGAAGATGGGCGTGGGTACAGTTCTATCCATTCTATTCGGGGAGTGCTTAGACCAGCGTTCCAGATGGCAGAAAATGATGATTTAATCCGTAAAAATCCTTTTCAGTTTGAATTAGCGTCTGTTATTGTAAATGACAGCGTTACCAGAGAATCCATAACAAGAAAACAGCAAAGAGAATATTTAAAATTTGTTCAAGAGGACAATCATTTTTCGAGGTATTATGACGGTATTTTTATCTTATTTCATACTGGCTTGCGTATATCAGAGTTTTGCGGTCTGACACAGGCAGACATTGATTTTAAGGAAAAAAGAATTTGTGTCAATCACCAACTGCAACGCACGAGCAAAATGAAATATGTAATTGAAGTACCGAAAACAGAAAGCGGTGTGCGCTATATACCTATGACAGATGATGTTGCAGAATGTTTCCGAAGAATTATCAAAAACCGGACTGCTCCCAGTGTAGAACCAGAAATAGACGGTTATACAGGATTCTTGTTTTTGGATAAGAATGATATGCCTATGGTTGCATTGCATTGGGAAAAATATATGCAACATATCAGAAAGAAGTATAACAGCATTTACAAATTGCAAATGCCAAAAGTTACCCCTCATGTATGCCGACACACATTCTGTTCCAATATGGCAAAAAGTGGAATGAACCCGAAAACATTACAATATATTATGGGGCATTCTGACATAAGCGTTACGCTGAATACTTATACACATGTAAATTTTGAAGACGCGAAAGACGAATTGGAACGCATTTTGTCCTAAGGAGGGACCCGCGAAGTGGGAGGATGCCTTAGGGCTTGTATCGGGGTAGATGGTAAAAGGAATTTATTTACCATGATTTTTACCATTTTTGCAGAGGAAAACATAAGAAAATACGTGACAATTTAAGAAAATATCTCCAAACATAAAAACAATGAAAAAGGCAAAAAGCCTTGAAAATACAGGAAATAAAGGAGTTTTACAACCATGATTAAGATACTTTTCATCTGCCACGGCAACATCTGCCGCTCCCCAATGGCAGAATTTGTTTTAAAAGACATGGTAACAAAGCAGGGCATTGCCGATGAATTTTATATCGCCAGCGCCGCCACCAGCATGGAAGAAATCGGCAATCCGGTCCACCATGGAACCAGAAGCCGGCTGGCTCAGGAGGGCATTTCCACAGCAGGAAAATATGCAGTCCGCATGGAACGCAGCGACTACCGGAAATACGATTACATCATCGGGATGGACAGATGGAATTATAAAAATATGCTCCGAATCACTGGAAATGATAAGGAGCATAAGCTCAGCCTTCTGCTGGATTATACAGACCACCCTGGAGATGTGGCAGACCCCTGGTATACAGGAGATTTTGAGCAGACCTATAAGGACGTGGCGGCAGGCTGCAAAGGGCTGCTGGATAAAATCCTTGCCGAGCACGGATAATTGCAGATTTGAAACTGATCCGGCCTGCAGCTATGCATGACAGCAGATTACAGAGACTGTTCGGCATAAGCCGCAGCTTCCTCCACATAATAAGCGGCATTATGCCGGATATTTTCCTTTTCTTCATCTGTAACCGGGCGTATGATTTTACCGGGGTTGCCGATGACCAGAGAATTGTCGGGAATTACGGTATTCTGGGTAATCAGCGTCCCGGCTCCGATGATACAGTTTTCCCCAATCACAGCATGATTCATAATGATGGCACCCATACCGATTAAAGCATTACTGTGGATGGTGCACCCGTGAATGATGGCTCCATGGCCGATGGTAACCTGGTTTCCAATCCGGATATCAGCCCCGTGGTCCACATGGAGCACACAGTTATCCTGAATATTGGTGTCATTTCCAATGACCGCGGAACCGGCTTCCGCCCGCACAACTGTGTGGAACCAGACACTGGAGTTATCTCCCAGTGTTACATCTCCCCGGACAATGGCGCCGGGAGCAATATAGACATTCTTTCCCAGAACGGGAGTTTTAATGGTATGCATTGTGTACGATCCTTTCTCATTCATTGGAATCTGAATAGTTCTCATTTTCAAAATCCCAGTCAACAGTATATAATATATCCGCAAAAAAGTAAATTTTGTATTTTAATCTGCAGGAAAATATTGTCTGCATCCCGTAAATGAAAGGGAACGGTCTGATGATAAGTCAGGCCCGTGAACCGGAAGAAGAGTTATTACAATGTATCAGTGAAGGGCACATGAAAACACCCCGGAAAGACGTCTGAAAGGTTGAGTAACATGAATAACATGCAGTTGGAACAATGTATCCGCGAATATGGAAAAAATGTCTACGCATTTTGCAGCCAGCTTACCGGAAACAAACAGGAGGCAGAAGAACTTTATCAGGATACATTTCTGAAAGCGGTGGAGCTGAAAGAAAAGATGGACCGGGAGAGAAATCCCGGAAGCTACCTGATTTCCATAGCGCTGCGCATCTGGAAAAATAAAAAGCGGAAATATGCCTGGCGGAACCGGATTGCCAAAACAGAAGTATTTACAGAAGAAATGGCAGGCGGGGAGTCTGGCAGGCAGGAGGATTCCACAGAAGAAACTTTTTTCCGTAAGGAGCAGCAGAGACAGGTAAGGGAAGCAGTGGCAAAACTGGAGGAGAAATACCGTATTCCGGTTTACCTGTATTATTCCCAGCAGTTTACCACGGAGCAGATTGGAAAAGTTCTGAAACTGCCCCAGGGAACAGTAAAAAGCAGACTGTATAAAGCGAGAAAGCTGTTAAAAAAGGAGTTGGAGGTTATTTTGGATGAAAGATGACAGAAATCTGGAAAAGTTGTTGCGACAGGCCCTTTCTCCGGAAGAAGAACCGGATTACTGGTTAAATCAGAACATTTTAAGAAAAGCAGAGGAGGCAGAATCTATGAACAGAACATATAAGAAAAAAATGCCGGCAGCAGCAATATTGACAGCAGCAGTCCTTTTTGCCGGCTCTCTGACAGCAGCGGCAGCCTGGAAGTATCTGACGCCGGACGAAGTGGCAGAGACAGTGGAAGACCAGGGACTTGCGGCAGCATTTCAGAGCGAGGATGCTGTTTATCTTAACGAATCCCAGGAATGCGGAGCTTACCGTATTACCCTTCTGGGGGTGGTTTCCGGAAAAAATCTGAGTCAGTATGTAACTTCAGATGATACAGGAATCCGGGAGGATCGTACCTATGTGGTCACTGCCATAGAGAATGCGGACGGTTCTCCCAGGCCGGATGTGAGTGATGAGCATTACGGAGAAGATCCGTTTTTTGTATCTCCCCTGATTAAAGGCCAGAATCCATCCATATTTAATGCCATAACCATGGTGGGCGGGTATACGGAGTATGTGCAGGACGGCATCCAGTATCGTATTACCGAGACAGACAATGTGGAGATGTTCGCAGACCGGACCTTATATCTTGCGGTAAGCAGCGGAAGCCTGTATGACAGCAATGCTTATCAGTTTGATGAAGCTACAGGAGAAATTACCAGGACAGAGAATTATGAAGGAGTAAACGCGCTGTTTCATCTGCCTCTGGATGAAAAAAAGGCGGATCAGGAAAAAGCAGATGCATACATCAGAGAGCTGGAGCAGGAACTGGAAGGAGGGGACTCTGAAGACTCTCAGCAGGAAGAAAATACGGACGTAATCGGGAAGATAGAAGAAAAAATCGGAACATGGACAGAAGAAGAACTGAATCAGCATGGAACTTTGCTGGAGCATCTTACCCGGATCATGACTCCGGATGAAAACGGGTGGATTGAATATTCCTATGAAAATGAGGATGGAAGCGGAACTTCTGCGGAAATTCAGGTGGACAGCTTATTCGAAAAGGGCCAGACCGGCATGTCAGAAACCATGCATATCACAGGCGGGGAAAATGGCCCCGTATATGTTGAGACCTTTACAAAAAATGAGGATGGAACCGTTACATTGAAGGTTTATCAGGTAAATTGATACCTGCTTGACAGTTTATGAAATTTCTGTGTATGATGGGTAAAAGAAAACCCAATGAAAAGAGGAATATGCCATGAAAGAGAAGCTCCATACCATACCGGTTCAGGACGCCTTTGGGCAGGACTGCGAATGCCCCATCTGCGTTATGTATCAGAAACTGGAGGAAAATGCCATTAATTATACCATAGGAGCAGGAGCCAGTTATATGGAGGAGGATATTCGGGCTCAGACCGATGACCAGGGGTTTTGCCAAAAACATTTACAGGATTTATATGTATATCCCAATAAGATTGGTCTGGCCCTGATACTGAAAACCCATATGGATAAAACCATAAAAGATCTGGAGAAGGCAGCGAAAGCCCCGCTGCCTTCTCCAAACTCCATGTTCAGGAAAAATGCGAAAACTTCTTCACCGGTTATTGATTATATAGAAGCTCAGGAACAGAAATGTTTTGTATGCGGATATATAAATCAGAGCTTTGAAAGTTATCTGAGAACTATTTTTTATCTTTATGAAAAGGAAGAAGACTTTCGGAAGCAGTTTGAAGAATCAAAAGGATTTTGTACCGGACACTATAAAATGCTGTTTGGCCTGGCGCCTGAGTATCTGAATAAAAAATATCTGGAACCGTTTTTAAGAACCCTGAACGGTCTTTTTCTTGAACATTTTAAGCGGGTGCGGGATGACGTGGAATGGTTTATCTGCAAAAATGATTATCGTTACAGAGAAGAACCCTGGAAAAATGCAAAGGATGCATTACCCAGGGCATTGATAAAGACAGGAAGTGTTTCTGTGCCCCGCATGGAGTAATTATGCACATCCGGGCTGGCGCAGAAGCTGCTGCATCTGTCTGATCCCTTTCTGCTGAGAACTGATAATATCATTCAGCACAGGTTTTAACTGAGGGCAGATGTCGTACTGCAGCGTGGTTTTGGACATTTCAACAGCGCCCATGTGATGGGGAATCATTTCGCGGATGAAATTTACATTAAGCTGGTTGGTGTCCGGGGCGCAGGACATTTTGGAGAACATGTTCTGCATAATCTGATCCATTCTGCGCTGGTACAAACATAAATCCTGGCTGCAGTTTTTGCGCATACCGCAGGAACACTGAATTTCCTGCATGGTTTCGATGGATCTGGTCTGTTCTTCAATGATACCGCAGGCAATGTTCTGCAGAGGGATGAAAGTGGTATACTGCAGAAGATTCTGAGACATTTCTATGGCCGCCTGGTGGTGGGGGATCATCTGTGCAATAAAGTTCCATGAAATACTGTTGTTCAGTTCTGCTTCAGTCATTTTGCAGATCATTTCGTCTGAAATGCAGTGAAAGGTGTTCAGATAATTTTTGGCTACATTGCTTAATTTGCATGATGTATGCATGGTAATGCTCCTTGTAAATCTGTCAGTTGCTTTATTATATGCAAAAAAAGCCTGCTGTTTCAGAAGAATCAGCAGGTTTTTTCTTCTTATAGGAAAGACACTGTCACGCTTTAGCGTGACA
>OFGR01002165.1_pt1 | contig 13692 bp, 10 predicted proteins | sample 1521811 | NCBI WGS metagenome assembly OFGR01 (sample SAMEA3504098, study PRJEB24116) | mouse gut metagenome | biome: mouse gut; feature: mouse-associated habitat; material: faeces | place: Denmark | collected 2011
GTCGTATTTCAATTCTACCACGAGGGCCGGTCTGTCTATATGGGGCAGAGGCAGGAACACCACATCCGCAAAGCCCCGTCCGGTGGGAAACTCTCTGACCAGCCTGTAATCCTTTCTCGCGCTGTAATACGCAAGCCCTACAGCACAGCTCAACGAATTTTCGTCATTGTAAGAAAGAATGGACGCCGCCTCCGTATGCGCGCTGTCAAGCCCCCCGGCAACACGCTCCTCATCGCCGCGCAGCGTATCCTCCAGCAGCCTTTCCGACGCCTTCAAAATGCGCATAATTTCCGGCCAGCCGCCCACGCTCATGGCGTTCTCAAACTCCCGGATGATCTCCTTATTCGGGATAAGCGCTTCCTCCGTGTCCGCATCGTATGCGAGGTAGCCTATATGGATCAGCAGGGTAAGCACATCATCCTTCGTCTGAAACGATGTCATGTCATTTTGAAATTTACGTGTATTTACTCTGCATCGGGCATTTCCAAGCATAGCTGCAACAGCTTCTTTTAATCCGTCAAAGTTCATGTCGATATATACTTTTAATGCTTCATATGTTTCTGTGCCTGTCCAATAGCTCTTAAACTCTCCGCTTTCCATCAATTCTGTAATCGCCATAGGATTATAGATATGCATGCCTCCAAGCAGGTATCCGTCATACCATTTCTTCGCTACATCATAGCTATCTGGATACCCATAATATTGTAAAAGCGTCTTTACTTCCATATCTGTAAATCCAAAATACTCATCAAACCGTACATCCGTAACAGAACGTACCTTCAGATTATTAAGTCCGGTAAAGATACTCTCCTTTGAAATTCGAAGGCAGCCCGTTAATACTGCAAGTTTCAAACTGCTGTTTGTTTTGAGCGCCTCTCCGAGAAGACTTCGGATCAGTGAAATCATCTGATCATAGTATCCATTCGCATGAGACTTTGCCAATGGGACATCATATTCATCAATCAGCAGGATAACTTTTGTACCATAATGTTTCTCCAACATTCCCGAAAGCAGTTTCAGGCTACTGCCAAACATGCCTTCATTCATAGTATCATCCAAAAGCTTTTGATACTCTGCTTTATCATGCGCATTTAATTTTTCACTGTCCAAAAGGAAATAAAATTTTGCCGCTGCGTCTATGATAACCCGGACTGCCATCTGATATGCTGTCTCATAAGACCATGCATCAATCCCTTTTAAGGATATGGATACAACTGGATATTTTCCCATATATTCTTCACAAAGCGCAGTCTCTTTTGAAATCTCCAGTCCATCAAAAATACTCTTATCTCCATCCAACGAGAAAAAGTTTTCCAGCATGCTCATATTCAGAGTTTTCCCAAATCTCCTGGGGCGAGTGAACAGATTCACCTCTCCCCAGTTGTTAAGAAGTTCCCTGATGAGTCCTGTTTTATCAATATAGTAAAAATTCTCTAAACGTAATTTCTCAAAATTTTCAATCCCTATCGGAAGTTTCTTCTTTCGCATCTCCATCTCTTTCCACGCCCCTTCCATTTTTCTTAAGCCATTCCCTGCCTTAGATGATTAACTACATTATAGCAACTAAGCGGCAGTATTTCCATAGCAACCTTCCCGCTCTTATCCGCTTCTTATTTGCTTCTATTTTCCAACTTTCATTGTTTTCCCGTCTTCAACCTCCACTATAAGCGCCCCATTTTCCTGTGTTGAATATATTTTGCTCCCTGCATCCGTAAGCTTTTCTATCGTTTCCTGATGCGGGTGCCCATACCGGTTTTCCCGCCCCGCTGAAATAAACGCATACGCAGGCTTAACCTGTCGCAGAAACTCCTCAGATGATGAATTCTTCGAACCATGATGCGCCACTTTCAGGATTTCCCATGTGCAATCCCGATATTGTTCTTCCAACTGCTTTGTAAGCTGTTCTTCTCCTCCTCCCTCCACATCTCCGGTCAACAGCATATCAAACTCTCCGGACTTAACTGCCAATACCATAGATGCTGCATTCCCCGGTTCGTATCCTTCTTCTGCATCTCGTCCCTCAAATTCCTTATTCTCTGCCTCCGCTCCCGGATTTCCCGGCTGTATGCATGTAACCGTCATATTCCCTTCCTTAATACTCTGCCCTGGTTTTATCACAACTACGCGAATTTCATATTCCTTCGCTTTTTCTGCCAGCCCCTCCAATGCCTCATCCCATACTTCCTGCACCGGCAGCACCAATGTCCCAATCTTTACCCCTGTATCCTGTCTCTCAATTAGCTCCTCCACACCGCTTATATGATCACTATCACCGTGGGATATCAGCACATAGTCAAGCACCCCGACGCCCTGGGATTTTAGAAACGGTTCTATCCTGTACTGCCCTGCTTTTTTCACATCACTGCTGCCTCCGTCCACCAGATAGGTACCGCCCTCCGGGCCTCTCATAAAAATCCCATCTCCCTGTCCTACATCTAAAACCACCGTCGTCAGCTTTCCCTGCTCTCCCCATCGGTGCGTCAGGACAATAATACCTGCCATCCCAAGCGTAAGCGCAAATCTTCTAAGCCTTTTCACATGTTTTTGCATACTTATATCTGACTTGCTGACCGCATATTTTTGCATGCCCACTCCCGATCCGCAGCCTGCCTGCTTTGGGGAAGAATCCACATGCTCCACCAGCCTTTCCCTTTCTCTCAAAAGCAACAGAACGATTACCAATATCCCATAATATACCGCAATCTGCCACATCTTAGGCTTTCCCGCCACAAACCGCGCTCCCGGAAGAGTAAGCGCTAGATTACAGCTTATCTTATATAACCGCAGAATCCCGCCGCATATCCAAAAGCATATGCCAGACAATGGAAGGAAACCGACAGAAAACAGGCTCCCTGCCATTCCCATGGACAAAAGCACAGACATCAGCGGTATCACAAATAGGTTTAAAACCAAAGAGTAAATTGGAAATTCAAAGAAATAATAGAGCATAACTGGGAGAATTATCAGATTAACACCGATACTCGCCGTAAGTCCCTTCAAAATCCCTTGCCATATATATCCCCAGATTGTTTTTAGATATACAGCTAATGTGATTCTATCTGTATTCTGTTTGTGAAAATTTTGTATATTCGTTTTCCTGCACCTTTGCTGCTCGATTGCAGGATGAGTTATGGATATATCCTGCAGAGCTGGCACCACAGTAAGAACCGCGAACACCGCCCCAAAGGACAGCCAAAACCCACCGTCATATAAACTCAGCGGTCTCCATAGCAGCACTACGACCGCTGCCACAGAAAGCGCCGTCGGCGCATCATAATGCCGTCCCGCCATATCCGCACCTACCCGGAATAAGAACATCGTAAGCGCCCGCACCGCCGACACGGTAAGCCCGACCATAAGAATATACAGCACCAGAAACAAAATACCAAACGCCCCGCCAATCGGATAAGACCCCGTAAGCCGCCGCAGTATCTTATACATCCCAATCCCCGCAAAAGAAAGATGCAGCCCCGAGATTGCCAATATATGCCCGATCCCATTCACCTGATACAGCGCCTTAACCTCTTGATCCATCCCACTTTTCTCCCCCAATATCATCGCGCTCATGACAGCACCGTCTTCTTCTCCCATATGTACCGTCAGCGCATCCTTCCATCTCCGCCTGAGATCTGCAAAATATGCTCTCCATTTCCAGATACAGGCATCTGCAACATGAATCTCTTCCGCCCACACCCTCCCATGGATATCCTGTATCTGATAAAAGCGTTTCTGGTCAAAATTCCCTGGATTCCTTGCACCCTGAAAGAAAGAGACCTCACCTGTAAGCTCTATTTTATTCCCAATCTGAAATTGTATGTCGGAATCTGTATAGACAATAACTCTAGATTCTTGAAGTGTTCGTTCCTGATCTGACTGTTTTTGAATTAACTTTTTTTGAACTGACTCTTTTTGAACTGACTGTTTTTGATCTTTTCTTCTCTTGTATCGGACCTCATTCTCTTCCAAATACAATACCTGATAATTTTCCTTCTGTTCTATACGGTATACCTGTCCTCTGACGATAACCGACTCTCCCTCAGAAATGTTTTTCTCAAGGGCTGAGGGACGAAGTTCTCTGATGAACCTCTCCCCGCCGAATAATACGGACAGCATGACTGCCGCCGCTATAACCAGGCACAGATACAGCAAAGGCCTGTCTCTCATTTCTCACTCTCCTTCACGTTTTCCACAAAGTCCTGATCTCTCGACAGCGGCTTGCTTAGATCAACACTTCCCATATATTCCATCTTCGACTCTCCGTTTACCGATATCTGAACCTGGCTGCAGGCGCCCCCGTCTACGATAGAATTAACAATTGCATAGATCGTCAGCCGCGGATCTGTCACATACGTGTTATTCAGAAAACCTTCGTCAAGATTCACATAACATACGGTGTCTTTGACGGATACGCCAATAACTTTTGTCTCCGGCGGGATCACTGGATTCAATCCGGCGATCGCCGGTCCTTTGATCAGCTGATCCATGATCAGCCTTTCTGTAGAGATATTACTGTTATAACGGACACTCACCTCTTCTTTTACCAGTTTATCCCCATTTTCATTCGCGAAATATAACTTCAATTCGCCCAACTGATAGAGATGAAGCGAAGCTCCTTTATACAGAAGGAAATATTCCTTTCCCATATATCCGATCTCGTTCCCTACACTGTCCGCCAAAGGTTCATCCTCCACGAAAAACCCGACATATTCAACGCCGTGGATCTGCTCTAAGGTCTGCACGACCGCCGCACGAAAAAGTATCTCCTCATTGGGCTTCATATCGCTGTAACTACTGTTAAAATGAAGATCCAGACGCTCATCTGCCAGAATCCATTTCTTCACTTGAACTTTCTTCGGAAATACGCTTTTATAATCAATCGAATCCGTCTCCTCCTTCATTGCCTGAAGGATATCGCGGATCATCTCGTCGATCGTTCCTTCTCGCGGTTCATAAGCCTCCCGTACCAGCGACGTCCCTTCCGCATTCACATAATAGATAAAAGGCTCGCCCTTCGCCGGCTCTTTTCCCTTACTACACCCCGCTAATATTCCCAGACAGGACAAAATACACACGAACACTTTCCATCTTATCTTTCCCTTCATGCCGCATACCTCCATAATACATACCCAGTATGCTCCGGCACCTTCCGTCTCATCTTCTCTCTCATACCGTATACCTCCACTTAAGAAACGTATGTCAGCGGTATGCGCACCGTAAACGTTGTCCCCGCGCCATACTGGCTAAAGACCTTGATCGCTCCCCGGTGCATAACCACAGCACTTCTTGCAATGGCAAGACCAAGCCCTGTCCCTCCGATCTCTCTGGAGTGTGACTTGTCCACACGATAGAATCTCTCAAATACATGTTCAACAGCTTCTTTCGGAATACCGATCCCGGAATCCGCAACTTCAATATAACAGTTCTTATGATCCGCATTCAAAGATACATGGATCCAACCATTCTCTTTATTATACTTGATCGCATTCTCAACAAGATTAGAGATCGCAAGGGTGAGCTTTACTTCGTCCACTTCTGCCGTCACCGGACGAAAGCTTTCAAATACCACTTCTATATTGTGCGTTGCAGCTATCGGCCTAAGACGCTTCAATATTCTTTCTATCAGCGTATTCATATTTTCAGACTTGACGTTCAATGTATTCGCCGTCTTATCCATCTTCACCAGCGACAACAGATCATTGATGATCTTGTTCTCTCTTTCAATCTCTTCTGACAGATCGCCCATGAATTCCTTATATAACTCTGCCGGAACATCTTCCTGGATCAGCAGAGAATCCGCCAGCACCTTCATAGAAGTCAGCGGTGTCTTCAGTTCATGCGATACATTCGATACGAATTCTTTCCTGGAATCATCCAGAACTTTCATCCTTCCTAACATCTTATTAAAAGAATCTGATATCAGCATCGTCTCCGTATATGTATTCTCATGAAGATAATCGTCCTCATATCCCTCCGTCACAGCCGCGATCGACTGGTTGATCCGCTGAAAAGGCCGTACCATGACAAATCCCGCGGCAAAAGCAAGGATCACGACCACCAACCCGCTTGCCAGACACATGATCTGGATCCTCTCCGCCATGATCTGCATACTGTCCGCGATCATCTCTGTCGATACACTGATCAGCATCACTCCCGTCACATCCTCGTTTCCTTTATTATAAACCGGCGAAGTAACTTCGATATACTGATTTTTCGCATCATAATTACTGGTGCCTTTACCCTGAAAGCACCGGATAACATCTTCTGACACGATCGTCTTTCCTTTATCCATATCATAGGTATCTTCCTGAATACGGAAATCCTGATCGATCACCAGGACCCGTCCGCTATAGATATTAGATATCTGAACTAATTCCGACCTCACCACATCCGATGTCTCGCCAGTCAGATAATTAGAATCACTCAACTGATTACAAAGAATTGTACACTGATTCTGTATCTCTGCGGTTCTTATCTCTACTTCCCTCTTCTCATAACTTCTTAATGTCACCTCATATAAGATCAGCGTCGGGATCACTCCCACCAGTATCACCAGCAGGAGGATCCTGACGCGGAGGCTCTTTAAGATATTCCATTTCAGATATTTCTTAACCCCTGAAATAATAACCAACTCCCCATTTTGTATAGACGTATTTCGGATCACTCGGATTCGTCTCAATCTTTTCTCTCAGCCTTCGGATATGTACGTCTACTGTCCTCGCATCTCCGGGATATTCATATCCCCACACGATATTCAGAAGATTCTCCCGGCTGTATACTTTATTCGGATTCATTGCAAGAAGTTCAAGAAGGTCGAATTCTTTCGCGGTCAGATTCACTTCCTTCTCGTCGATCACTACCCGCCGGCTTTCGCAGTCAATCTTCATGCTTCCTTTTATGATCATCTTATCGCTCGGCTGCTCCTGATCTCTCTTGCTGGTGCGGCGCATGATCGCCTTGATCCGTGCTTTCACTTCCAGTATATTAAAAGGCTTCGTGATATAATCGTCCGCCCCGTATTCAAGTCCCAGTATCTTATCCATATCTTCGCTTCTTGCCGTCAGCATTACCACCGGCACGTCCGAAAATTCCCGGATCTGTTGGCACACTTCAAACCCATCGTGTTTTGGAAGCATTATATCTAACAAAATCATATCATAGGCATTCTCTTTCGCCAACTTGAGCGCCTCTTCCCCGTCATAAGCACAGTCTACCTTCATCCCGTCCTGTTCAAGACTGAAACGAATCCCCTTCACGATTAATTTCTCGTCATCCACAACCAATACCCTTCTGCTCATCTGTCCTCTCCCTCAACTGCTTACTTGCTTAAATTATAATCTGATCTTTGACTTTGTTAAATACGCCTTCCTTAATCCCTTCGACTTCTTTCAGTTCTTCAATCTTCTGAAATCCGCCGTGTTCTTCTCTGTAACGGATAATGGCTGCTGCTTTTGCCTCACCGATCCCATTCAGTGTCATCAATTGTTCCTTTGACGCCGTATTAATACTTACCTTGCCGTCCTTAGCTTCCGTATCCCCTGCTGCAGGCTTTGCTCCGGGACTATCCGCCTGACTTTTGCCGCCTGTGATCCCCTGCTCCGCTTCTTCTCTGGACGGGACATAGATCTGCTGCCCGTCCTCCATCTGCGCCGCTTGATTCAGCAGCTCTCCTGCCGCATCTTCGCTTAACCCGCCTGCCGCCTCCACTGCCTCGTATATCCTGCTTCCGGAAGGAAGTACATAGACGCCCGGATGCGCCACTCTTCCGCATACATGGATACAGATCGTACCAGATTCTCCCTGTGCAGACTCTTGTATCTCTTCCTCGTCGGAAACCTCTTCTTTTCGTTCTTCTTGGAATTCTTCTTCCTCGGATCCTTCTCCTTTGGACACTTCTTCCTCTGGTACTTCTTCTGCCGCACGAAGCTCTGTCAGTTCTTCTACACACTCTTCTTTTTCTCCGGAACATCCGGCAAACGACAAAATAACGGCAATTATAACAAAAGTATAAATAATATATAACTTACATGACATCTTTCTATGCATATCTTACTCCTTCACAGTCTGCCGAAACTGCAAATACCCCGCATATCCATGTCTTAATCATTGTACTATTTCCACTGAAAAATTGCAACTCCAATCAGCGCAATTACCATCCCGATTATCTTTCTCCACTCAAGTGGTTCCTTTTCTACTCCAAAAAGTCCCAGAAGCTCTATCACATACGCTATGATCAGCTGCGCGATCACGATAAGCAGCGCCGCTTTTGCCGGTCCGAGCTGTTCCATACTCTTGATAACCGTCAGCGTGATGCCCGCGCCGATCACACCGCCAAGAAGAACATATCTAGGTTCTACTTTCGTAAGTGTCATTACATTATCCCGCCCGGCGATCAGCCATGCCGCGATACATACTGCAAATGCCGTCAGCTGCACCCACGCATTACTGACCCACATCCCCGTCGTCTTCGTAACCTGTGTATTGAACACACCCTGCACGCTCATAAGCGCGCCTGACAAAAGTGCAATTAAAAAACCAATCATTCTCTATACCTCCCAGTCTGAATCACAGATATTTCTTCTCTTCTTCGAAATATCTTCTTTTCTGAAATAGTATATCCAAATGAATGGTTTTCTATCCTGTTTACAATAACCCTTATTACAATATCCCTTTTACAATATCTTTCTCAGGATACTCATCATCTCATCTATATGCTTCTCTTCAATGATCAGCGGCGGCACCAGCCGTATGACGTTATCCTTCGCGCTGATGATCAGCAGCCCTTCCTCAAGCGCCCGGTTGATGATCTCTCCTGCCGGTTTTCTGACTTTGAGCCCTTGTATCAGCCCTTTTCCTCTCCGCTCTTCTATCAGGTCTGATCCTGCTGCCAGCGCATCTAATTTTTCCCTCAGATACGCCCCTGTTTTGCATACATGCCCTACCAGATCCTCTCTCTCGAAGATCTCTATCGTCTTTGCTACTGCGGCGCACGCCAACGGATTGCCGCCATAGGTAGTCCCATGATCTCCCGGTTCCAGAGAATATTCTGCCGTCTCTTCCGTCATGGCAAATGCCCCTACCGGGATACCGCTCCCGATGGCTTTTGCCATTGCCATTATATCCGGCTTCGTTCCATAAGACTGCCATGCGAACATAGAGCCTGTCCTTCCCATACCGCACTGGATCTCATCACAGATCATAAGGATCCCTTCTCTGTCACAGAGCCTGCGGATCCCTTCCATGAATTCCTGCGATGCCGGATGGATACCGCCTTCTCCTTGAAGCGGCTCCAAAATGATCGCACATGTGCGGTCCGTAACCAGAGCTTCTACACTCTCCAGGTTATTAAATTCTGCAAATCTGACTCCCGGAAGCATCGGTTCAAAGGGGGTACGGTAAGCCTCGCTTCCCGTCACGGACACCGCGCCGATACTTCTGCCGTGAAATGAATTCTCCATGGCAATAAATTCATACCGCCCGGTCCCTTTCTTCCAGGCATATTTACGCGCGGCTTTCAAGGCTCCCTCGATCGCCTCGGTTCCACTGTTCGTGAAAAACACACGATCCATGCCGGTAATCCGCTTCAGCGCTTTTGCCGCTTCCCCGCAAGTCGTATTGTAGTACAGATTCGAAGTATGTGTCAACGCATCAATCTGATCCTTCAGAGCCTGATTCAGTTCTTGATTCCCATAGCCTAATCCGCACACCGCGATCCCTGCCGCGAAATCAAGATATTTCTTCCCTTCTGTATCATACAGATATACCCCTTCTCCCTTCTCAAGCACGACCGGGAATCGGTTATAGGTATGTACAAGTCCTTTTTTTGTTTCTTCTATATATTGATTCATTTCTTTCTCCACAATAAACTTTCTCTTATCTGTTCCCTATTTGTCTGACAGCACTCCCATTTATCTGAATCCTATCTGCTTTTCTTCCGTACGATCATTCGCCATGATAGAACTTTTCTTCGCTGTCATTCAGCATTGCCGTACCGATCCCTTTATTGGTAAAGATTTCAAGAAGCAGGCAGTGCGGGATTCTTCCGTCCAGAATATGCACCCTTGATACCCCATTCTCAATGGCGTCTATGCAATTCTGAAGCTTCGGCAGCATACCGCCTCCGATGTATCCCTCTTCCATCAGCGCCTTTCCTTCCGATACACGCAGTTCCGATATCAGCGTAGACGGATCTTTCGGATCCTTATAGACTCCTTCAATATCCGTTAAAAATGCCAGCTTCTCCGCATGAACCGCTCTTGCGATGGCACACGCTGCGTCATCCGCATTGATATTATATGTCTGATATTCATCATCCATTCCCACCGGACACACAATTGGAAGAAAATCTTTCTCCAACAGGTCGTATAAAATATCCGCATTGACTTCCTTGACTTCTCCTACGAATCCAATATCTTCTCCGTCCGCGTACTTCTTATCGACCCTCAGCAGAGCGCCGTCTTTCCCGCTTATTCCGATCGCGCGCACTCCAAGGCTTTCTACCAGCTGTACAAGGCCTTTATTCACCTTGCCGAGCACCATCTCGGCAAGCTCCATCGTCGCCTCGTCCGTCACTCGAAGCCCATTTACAAATTCCGGCTCCATGCCTACCTTGCCGACCCACTTGCTGATCTCTTTACCGCCTCCATGGACGATGATCGGCTTGAATCCTACCAGTTTAAGAAGCGTTACATCCTGGATGACCTGTTCCTTTAGCTGCTCATCCACCATTGCGCTCCCGCCGTATTTCACTACAATGATCTTCCGGTTAAATCGCTGGATATATGGAAGCGCCTCGATCAGCACCTCCGCTTTGTCCAGATATTTCTGCATTGACTGATTCATGATTGCTGACTCCTTTACATGCATTCTATATTATGGCTGCAATACTATTTCTTGTGTAATATCTGCATACTAGCTTCTGTAATCCGCATTGATCTCAATATATCCGTGTGTCAGGTCACATCCCCACGCGGTCGCCGCCTTATCTCCCATCTTGACATCTGCGATCGCCGTAACTTCCGGCTCGGACAGGATCTTCGTCGCCTCCGCTTCGCTGTAGTCCACAGCCGTACCATTCTCGATGATCTGGATCCTTCCAGCCTTACTCTCAAAGAACAGATCTACCTTCTCCGGATCAAACTGTGCCCCGGAGTACCCCATCGCACACAGGATCCGTCCCCAGTTCGCATCATGCCCCGCGATCGCAGTCTTGGTAAGATTCGAACATACGATGGATTTCGCCAGTGTCTTCGCCTGTTCCACACTCTCGCAGCCTACTGCCTGAACCTCGAAAAGCGCTGTTGCGCCTTCTCCGTCTCCTGCGATCTTCTTCGCAAGATATTCGTCTATCGTATGGAGCGCATCTTTGAATCTGTGATACTCTTCACTTCCATATACGATCTCCGGATTTTCCGCCAGTCCGTTCGCCAACAGGATAACCGTATCATTTGTAGAGGTATCGCCGTCTACCGAAATCATATTATAAGTATCATTCACATCTTCACTAAGTGCACTCTGAAGTACTTCCTTTGAGATCACCGCATCTGTCGTAATAAAAGCAAGCATCGTGCACATATTCGGATGGATCATGCCGGATCCCTTTGCCATTCCCCCGATCGTCACGGTCTTTTCGCCGACCTCGATCGTCACCGCCAACTCTTTCTCAGAAGTATCGGTCGTCATGATCGCCTTTGCCGCCGCCGTTCCATTTTCCAAAGTATCGTTCTTTACTTTCGAGAGCGCATGGATTCCCGCAGTCAGCCTGTCTATGGGAATCTGCTTCCCGATCACACCCGTAGACCCGATCAGTACTCCGTCCTCGGCAATCCCCAGCGCTTCTGCCGCCGCCTTTGCCGTATCCCTGCAATATCCAAAGCCTTCTGCTCCCGTACATGCATTGGCAATTCCGGAATTCACGATCACCGCCTGCACCGGCGTACCGTTTTTCACCACCTGCTGATCCCATTTCACCGGAGCCGCCTTTACAACATTGGTGGTAAATGTTCCTGCTGCCGCACAGGGAACCTGGCTGTATATCATAGCCATGTCCGTCCTTCCCTGATACTTGATCCCTGCCGCCGTTGACGCCGCCTCATATCCTTTCGCTGCGGTCACGCCGCCTTTGATTATTTCCATCTTATCGTTCTCCTTCCTTTTTCTTATAAATGATATTTACTGCTCGTTAAATGCCGTTATATTCTTCTCATTCAACACAAAATCATAGTAATTCAGATCCAGCCGCTTCGTCCATCCAATGGTATTCCAGAATGCATTTCCGATATCATTTCTTGTGAATGCGATCAGGCATACTTTATTGATCTGCTCTTTCTTAAGCTCCTCCATGGCTTTCACCACCATTGCCTTCCCGATTCCCCGCCGCCGGTACTCTTCATCCACACATACATGATAGAGGCATCCCCGCCTTCCGTCATGTCCGCACAGGATACTTCCTACCACTTCGCCGTCTTCCACCGCCACGACACTGGTCGTCGGATTCCTTTTGAGGAATCTTGCCACCCCTTCTCTGGAATCATCCACACTCCTTAGTCCAAAGCCCCGGATCTTCGTCCACAGCTTATATACTCCGTCATAATCTTCCATCGTCATCGTTCGAATCATCAGACCCCTCCCTCTATTCATACAACCAAATTCCTGTACCGCCATCCTTTGCATGACACCCCTGACAGCCGCGCTTCATCCTGGAGTTCCTTCTATAAATACTTAAGGAAACATCGGAACCATCCCAAGTCCTTCCTCTTCCGCAATACCGAACATCAGGTTCATATTCTGCACCGCCTGTCCAGCCGCTCCCTTAACCAGATTATCAATCGCTCCCATCATGATGATACGGTTCGTCCTTGGATCGATCTTAAAATTAATATCTACATAATTGCTGCCCTCCACCCATTTTGTCTCCGGGCAGACGCCTTCCTCAAGAACACGGATGAATCTCTCATTCTTATAATATTTATCATAGACTGCCTTCACCTCGCCGTAAGTAACCTTTTCTTTCAGCGACGCATACTCTGTCGCCAGGATCCCCCGGTTCATGGGTACCAGATGAGGCGTGAAATTGATCACCACTTCTTCCTTCGCGGCATATCCCAGCTGCTCTTCGATCTCCGGCGTATGCCTGTGAGACGCCACGCCGTATGCCTTGATATTCTCATTAACCTCACAGTAGAGATTCGGCACCTTCGCTCCGCGTCCGGCTCCGGAGGTTCCGGACTTGGCATCCACGATCAGAGTATTCATGTCGATCAGCCCTTCCTTCGCCAACGGGTAAGCGGTCAGGATCGAACACGTTGTATAACATCCCGGGTTCGCCACCAGTCTCGCCCCTCTTATCTCCTCACGATTCACTTCACAGAGCCCATAGACGGCTTCCTCTATAAATTGAGGACTCTTATGCTCGATCCCATACCATTTCTCATAGACTGCTACGTCCTTGATCCGGTAGTCCGCACTTAGATCAATGATCTTCGTCTTTCCAAGAATCTCCTCCGTCATCATGGATGCACAGAACCCCTGCGGGGTTGCCGTAAAGATTACATCCGCCTGTCCGGCAAGCTCTTCCATATTATCATCCATGCATTCCGCATCCACGATCTGAAACATATTCTGATATACATCCGCATATTTCTTATCAATATAACTTCTGGAACCATACCATATAATCTCAACATCCTTATGCCC
>OFGR01002167.1_pt1 | contig 13686 bp, 9 predicted proteins | sample 1521811 | NCBI WGS metagenome assembly OFGR01 (sample SAMEA3504098, study PRJEB24116) | mouse gut metagenome | biome: mouse gut; feature: mouse-associated habitat; material: faeces | place: Denmark | collected 2011
CATTACGGCATCGAGCATATTTTTGTGCCTTATATGGCGCAGTATCTGAACACGCGCGCGCCGCAGCTGGAAGTTGCCGTGCAGGGGCAGGCAGAACCGTTTCAGATTGTTTGACGCATAAGGTTCCAAAATAGAAAATGGGAGAAATTTTATGAGTGAAGTTAAGGGTGATCAAACGTGTAAGGTAATATTTGATAACGAAGAAAAAGAATGCGCGCAGGGCACACGTTTTTGGGAGCTTGCGCAGGAATACCAAAAACAATATGAGGATGATATTGTACTGGCCGTATTTAATAATAAATTAAGAGAATTAAAGCATAAAGTCGAGACGGACGGAACTTTATCTTTTCTGACAACCGCCGATACCAAAGGCAGGAAGGCATACCGCAGAAGTATGATTATGCTGCTGGAAAAAGCGATTTTCAACCTGTACGGAACGGGTGTGAAGCTGCGTGTGATGCATACGCTCGGACAGGGGCAGTATTGCGAGCTGGAGGGTGAACAGACGGTTACACAAGAGCTGCTCGAACAGATCCGCGCTGAAATGCACAGGATGCGGATCTCAAGATCAAAAAAAATACGATCCATACAGACCGCGCCATAGAGAAATTTACAGGATATGGCATGGAAGATAAGGCAAAATTATTCCGCTTCCGCAGAAGTTCGCATGTGAATCTGTATAATATAGATGGGTTTCAGGACTATTTTTACGGCTATATGGTTCCATCTACCAGATATTTAAAATACTTTGACCTGCAGGCGTATGAGGCCGGATTTGTCATTGTCTTTCCGCATGAGGATACGAGAAAACCAGCCGCGTTCCATACCTCAAACAAGCTGTACCACACGCTGATGGAAGCGGCGGCATGGGCAAAACAGATGCAGATCAGCACCGTCGGGGAGTTAAATGAACAGATTGTCAAAGGCAGAATCCAGGATGTGATTTTGCTGCAGGAAGCAGAGATGGAAAAACGCATCGGCAAGATCGCGGAGCAGATCGCCGCGCAGCGGGAGAAAAAATTTATTCTGATCGCAGGCCCGTCTTCTTCAGGAAAGACGACATTTTCCCACCGGCTGTCCATTCAGCTGCAGGCGCACGGACTGACGCCGCATCCGATCGGTATGGACAATTTTTATGTAGACCGTGAAAAAACACCGCTGGATGAAAACGGACAGTATGATTTTGAATGTCTGGAAGCGATTGATATGGAACTGTTTGATACGACAATGGCAGAACTGCTGGCCGGGGAACGGGCAGAACTGCCGTATTTTAACTTTAAAAACGGAAAACGGGAATTTAAAGGCCAATATCTGCAGCTTGGGCCGGAGGACGTATTGGTCATCGAAGGTATCCACGGACTGAATGACAAGCTGCTGTCCACGCTTCCAAAAGAAACAAAGTTTAAAATCTATATCAGCGCCCTGACGCAGATTAATATTGATGCGCATAACCCGATCCCGACGACAGACGGCCGTCTGATCCGGCGGATTGTGCGGGATGCATTTATGCGCGGGACTTCCGCGGAACATACGATAGAAATGTGGCAGTCGGTGCGCAGAGGAGAAGAAAAAAATATATTCCCATTTCAGGAGCAGGCGGATGTTATGTTTAATTCGGCGCTGATTTATGAACTTTCCGTATTAAAAATGTATGCCGAACCTCTGCTGTTTGCAATCTCCCCGGACAGTCCGCAGCATATGCAGGCAAAGCGCCTGCTGAAATTTTTGGATTATTTTCTGCAGGTGCCGGGAGAAGAGGTCGGGCGAAATTCGATCTTGCGGGAATTTATCGGCGGAAGTTGTTTCCATGTATAGAGAATGGTATTGTAAAGCGATTTGATTTTGATTATAATTAGAATGCATGGAAACAGAAAGAATCTAACAGATGCGGCACACATGGAGATCAGACGCCATGATATATCTATTTACGGCTTTCTATTGGGAAGCGCAAGTGTTGATCGAACAGTTTTATTTAAAAAAAGTATTGGAACGCGGGCATTTCCAGCAGTTTACCGATCAGGACGCACAGATCCTGCTGACGATCAGCGGAGCCGGAGAGATTGCCGCCGCTGCTGCGGTCAGCAGCGTCTGTACAAAGCATCCGCCTGGTAAGGAAGATGTATTGCTGAATATCGGCATTTGCGCCGGAGATGCTGTCAAAGGAAGCGTGTTTTTGATTCATAAGCTGACCGAGCAGGCCACCGGAAAGACGTTTTACCCGGATCTGCTGTACCGGCACCCGTTTGCGGAAGCAGAACTTGTGACCTGTATGCTTCCCTGGAAACGAGGGACGCAGCAAAGGATGTTTTCCCTGGAACGGGGGACGCGGCAAACTAATCCGGAGCAGGACGAAACGGCTGCCGCAGGGGAAGGCGGTACCCGGTGTGTGTTTGATATGGAAGGCGCAGCTGTTTACCAGGCGGGAGCCTGTTATTTTGCGCCGCACCAGATGCTGTTTTTAAAGCTGGTTTCGGACAATGGGGAAGGAACGCCGCTGTCCGGGCAGTTTGTCAGGCAGCTGATGGAAACGCGGCAGGAACGCATTGGGGCATGGATCACGCACCTCCTGCAGATCTTCGGGCAGCAGCCGGGAGGGATCCGAACGGAGCCTGGTTCCCAGTGGGAAGCTGATTCCATACAGACGCGGCAATGGGTCGAACAGCTCTGTACGGATCTGCATGCTTCCAAAACGATGGGAGAACTGGTTGGACAGCTGATCCGCTATGCGGTATTGACAGGCGCGGACTGTCAGGCGGTTGTGGGACGGATGTACCAGGAGCGCCAGCTGCCGTGCAAAGATAAGAGGGAAGGTAAACAGTGTTTTGAAGAACTTAAGCGGCAATTATTATAATCCGTTTTTTTCACATATCTATGTGGAACGGCGGGTGCGCAGCCATCCGCGGACAAAGCAGATTCTGGAAAAATTCAAAGAAGCTGTGGTGATTGAGATCGGGCATTACAAAGATGTGTTCTGCCGCAGCAGACAGGACCCGTCGCTCCAGCGGCGCGCGCAGAAGCTGATACTGGCAGCGAAGGAAGGGACTTTGCTGTATCCGGGAGCGGCGGTCTGCCAGGATTTTGGAAACGAACATTTTTATTATACGTCCTGTATGATGAACTGTATCTATGATTGTGAATACTGTTATCTGAAAGGGATGTATCCGTCGGCAAATATCGTGTTATTTGTAAATCTGGAAGATTTTTTTGCGGATGTGGAGCGGATGCTTGCCAGCCAGCCGCTGTATCTGTGCGTTTCGTACGATACGGACCTCTTGGCGGCGGAGTCCATAGCCGGGTATGCCAGGGCGTGGAACCAGTTTGCGGCCCGGCATCCGCAGCGTTTGAAGATTGAAATACGGACAAAGTGTGCGGACAGGCATTTCCTGGAGCAGCAGGAGCCGTTGTCTCATGTGATCTATGCATTTACACTGTCGCCGCAGGCAGTTGTGGAATGTTTCGAGCATTATACACCTTCTTTCAAAGCGCGGCTGGAGCAGGCAGCAGCTGCGGTCTGTGCCGGATTTGCGGTACGTCTTTGTTTTGACCCGATGATCTATGTGCGTGGGTGGCGTCAGCATTATAATGAAATGCTGGATCAGGTGTTTCGTGTGATTGCGCCCCAAAAGCTGACGGACGTCAGCGTCGGTTCGTTCCGTATCCCGCGGGATTATTTAAAACGTATGCGCAGACAGCAGCCAGACAGTGTTCCGGCGTGGTTTCCGTATGAACTGGAGGAAGGATATTATCATTATCCGACACAATTAATGGAACAGATGGAGCGTCATCTGGTCAGCCGCCTGCGGGAATGGCTGCCCGAAGAAAAAATATTTGTATGGAAATAAGCGAAAATCAAAGAGAGCAAGGAGAGCGGTGATATGATGGATGGTGCGGACGACAGAATGGAACAGCACGGCATGTACAGGCGGTACGCGGCGGTGGTTACCGGGGCGTCTTCAGGCATTGGCGCGGCAGTCAGTCAGAAACTGTCCGAACTGGGCTATGAGGTGTTTGGGATCGGGCGGAAGTTTCCGCCGGATGATTTCTGGCAGCGGGAAGGGGTACACCCGGTCGTCTGCGACCTGACGGATACCGGAAAGCTGTGTGAGATTGTCAGGCAGATGACAGCAGACTGGCAGGTGCGCGTGCTGGTCAATAATGCCGGAGTGGGTTATTACGGGCTGCATGAGGAGCTGAATCCGAAAAAAATACAGGAACTTGTCCGGATCAATCTGGAAGTTCCAATGATCCTTGCACAGCTGCTGCTGCGTCAGCTTAAGAAGCATGCGGGCTGGGTTCTTAATATCTCTTCGGTTACGGCGGCAAAGACGAATCCGCATGGCTGCGCTTACGGTGCGACAAAAGCGGGGCTTTCCAGTTTTTCGGCCAGCCTGTTTGAAGAGGCGCGTAAATATGGCGTCAAAGTCGTTACGATTTCTCCGGATCTGACGAAGACCAATCTGTACCGTCATGCAGATTTTAGGGAGGGAGAGGAAGCGGATACGTATCTGCTGCCGGAGGAAGTCGCGGACGCGGCAGGGTATGTACTGGGCCAGAGGGAAGGCATGGTGATTACAGATATTACCATAAGGCCGCAGAAACATCAGATCCGCAGAGTGCAGAAAGCAAAACAAAAGAAACAGGATTAAGATCAGGAACAGATACAGGAAAGGTTACAAACGGTCTGCAGTACAGGCCGTATGGGTTTAGCAGGAAAGAGGGGGATGCGGTATGTATCATATCGCTGTCGTAGAGGATGAAAAAATATGTTCCGTACAGGTTCAGCAGTTTTTAGATCAGTATCAGGAAGAGAATAATGTGCGTTTTAAGGTAACCGTTTTTGAAGCGGCAACGCAGATTCTGGAATCCTATGAACCGTTATATGATATGATTCTAATGGATATCGATATGCCAGGGATCAATGGAATGGATGCCGCCGATCAGATCCGGCAGACAGACCAGGATGTTGTAATCGTATTTATTACGAATATTGCCAGCTTTGCCATCCGCGGCTATGAAGTGGGCGCGATGGATTTTGTCGTAAAACCGATTACATACTATAACTTTTCCACGCGTCTGGCCCGCGCCTTAAAACGCAGCCGTTCCAGAGAGCCGCGCCAGATCATCCTGACACTTGCGGATGGAGTGAAAAAGCTGGAAGTCGGCCAGATCTATTATGTGGAAGTGCAGAACCGCATGCTGCATTATTATACGCAGGAAGGCGTTTTTGCGGTGCGCGGCACGATGCAGAGCGTCCAGCAGATGCTGGAAGCCTACTCGTTTGCAAAATGCAACCACTGGTATATGGTAAATCTGCGCCATGTATCCGAAGTGAAAAAGAATACAGTCGTCGTAGGGGAATATGAACTGGAGATCAGCAGACGGAACCGGACGCCGTTTTTAAAGGCGCTGACAGAATATGTGGGAGGGTACCGATGACGGGCGAGCAGATGAGCAGATGGGTGATGCAGGCTGCTTATCTGGCAAGCGGATTTATCTATATACACTCTATAGAGAGAAGGCCGGGCAGCCGTAAAAAGACGGCCGCCATGATACTGGTATTCTTGATTTATTTTGCGTCGCTGAATCGTGTCTATGTGTATGTAGATGACCGGCTGGAACTGGCGACGAGGATGATTGGATTTTTACTGCTTGGCCTGATGAACTATGTGGGAAGGAAGGTTTCCTGGTATGCGGCGTTTTATTATGCGGTATGGGCATTCTGCTCCTGGCAGCTGATGTATGAATGGTATCTGGTCTGCCTGCATATGGGAGGGGATTACTGGGCAGGCAGGACGACGCAGCTGCTGGCGGCGGAAATCCTGGTGTTTGCGGTTGGATATCTGATTGTGGCGCTGACGATTGGCAGGACGATACCGGATAAGGGAAAGAAAAATATCGGGCCAAGGCAGCTGCTGCTTGCTATTCTAACGTTGTTGAATTTTCAGATCGTAGTATTTGCAGCGGGCGAACTGGAGTACAGTTTTTATGATTTAAGGTGGGTCATTGTCTATATCGTGCAGTTTCTGCTGTGTATCGTACTTTATCTGCAAAACGAGCTGTTTAATAAGAGTGAGATGCGCAAGGAGCTGGAGATTCTGGGACTGCTTTGGCAAAAGGAGAAGGAGCAGTATCATCTGTCCAGGGAAAATATTTCTTATATCAGTCAGAAAGTACACGACTTAAAACATCATATTCATGCGATGCGCAAGGCGAGCAGCGAAGATGTGGAGCGGTATCTGCGGGAACTGGAAGGCTCGATTTCGACGTATGAAGCGATCGTGAAGACGGGAAGCGCCGTGCTGGATACGATTCTGACCGAAAAGGCGCTGTACTGCAAGGATCAGGGAATCACGATTTCCTGTATGGCGGACGGGAGCCAGATGGATTTTATGAATACCATTGATTTGTATGCGATGCTTGGGAATGCGGTGGACAATGCGATTGACGAGGTAAAGAAGTTTGGGGAAAAAGAAAAAAGGCAGATCGATGTGCTGATCTACCGCAGGCAGCATTTTTTGGCGATTCATATTACTAACCCGATGGAAGGCACGCTGGTTTACGAAGACGGGCTTCCAGTAACGACGAAAGGGAGCCGGATGGTGCATGGGTTTGGACTGCGCAGCATCCGCCATATTTTAAAAAAATACGATGGGTTTCTGACGGTACGGGAGGAAGACGGATATTTTTCCCTGCTGATGCTGATCCCGATTCCTGCAAAGAATGGGATTGAAGAACGATAACCAGATTGTTTAAAATGTATACTTTTCAGCCGCCGGTACACGCCCGCATGACCACATCGGCTGCCTGGACGACCACTTAGGAAATACCACTTGCAAAAGAGCAGAGGATTTTGTAGATTATGTATAAATAATCAGCAAAGTCCTCTTTTTCTTTGGCAGATATGATCGGGCGGGATGGGCATGCTGAAAATATAAAAGAAAGGAGAAGTGTAGTGCTATGAGAAGGACTGTAAAGCTGATGGAAGACTGGCAGTTTACATATCAGAGCCAGAAAAAACGTATGGTAGATCTGCCGCATACATGGAATGCCGTTGATGGACAGGATGGAAATAATGACTATTTCCGCGGGACGTGTTTTTATGAAAAGACGGTAAAACGGCCGGCATATGGGGATGATGAGCGGGTCTACCTGCAGTTCCACGGCGTGAACGCCAGCGCAAAAGTGATCTTAAACGGAGTGACCGTGTTAAAACATGACAACGGGTATGCGACGTTTCGGGCAGATGTGACGGATGTGCTGAAAGACGAAAATGAGCTGTGCGTGGAAGTGGACAACAGCAAAAACCAGAAGGTCTATCCACAGGTTGCGGACTTTACTTTTTACGGCGGCATTTACCGGGATGTGGAATTCCTGATCGTGCAGGAGACGCATTTTGATCTGGATTATTATGGGGGACCCGGAATTGAAGTGGCAACGGATGTAAAAGGAAAGAATCGTAACCGTACATGCTTATACGAATAAGAGTGCGGAGGAACTGGAAAAAGAGGGCCTGTCCGTCTGCATGACACTGTCTGACGCCGAGGGGGAAACGGCGGGGACAGCGCAGGGCGCGAACGCGGTGATAAAAGTGCCGCAGGCACATCTTTGGAATGGCGTGAAAAATCCATATCTTTACAGGCTGACAGCGCAGATCCGCCGGGGGGAGGCGGTGATTGACGAGGTTGTGGCTGCATGCGGGATACGGACGTTTTCCTTTGACCCGGACCGTGGATTTTTTTTAAACGGACAATCTTATCCATTGCGGGGCGTGTCCAGACATCAGGACTGGAAAGGGATCGGCAATGCGATTTCCGCCAGGCAGATGGAGCGGGACATGGAGCTGATCCGGGAAGTCGGCGCAAACACTATCCGGCTGGCGCATTATCAGCATAACCAGTACTTTTATGATCTGTGCGACCGCTACGGTATGGTCGTCTGGGCGGAAATCCCATATATCTCCGCGCATATGCCGCAGGCAAGGGAGAATACGTTTTTCCAGATGCGGGAGCTGATTGTACAGAATTATAATCATCCTTGTATTGTGACCTGGGGGATTTCCAACGAGATTACGATTTCGGGCAGGCACAGGGAGGATATGCTGGATAACCATCATGCACTGCAGAGATTTGTAAAAGAACTGGACCCGCGCAGGCCGACGACACTGGCATGTTATGCGATGTGCCATCCATTTCACCCGGTAACGAAGATTACTGATCTGGTGGCATGGAACCTGTACCTGGGCTGGTATGTGCCAGGGCTTTTCCTAAATGACTTGTTTATGAAGTTTTATCACTGGAAATATCCGGGGCGCTGCCTGGGCTATTCGGAATATGGAGCGGAAGCGATGCCGAACCTGCACAGCGCCAGGCCAAAAAGGGGAGATCATTCGGAGGAATACCAGGCAAAATATCATGAATATATGCTGAAATGTTTTGCGCGACACCCGTTTTTATGGTCCACGTATGTGTGGAATATGTTTGATTTTGCCGCGGATGCCAGAGACCAGGGCGGGGAACCTGGGATGAATCATAAGGGACTGGTTACGTTTGACCGCAAGATTAAAAAAGACAGTTTTTACATTTATAAGGCGTGGTGGAGCAGTGAACCGTTTGTGCATCTGTGTGGGAAGCGGTACCGGTATCGGACGGAGAAGGTGACGCGGGTAACCGTATATTCCAATCAGACGCAGGTTGCTTTGTACAATAACGGAACGCTGGTCGGAGTGTTAACAGGTGAACACGCGTTTCATTTCCGCGTGCGGATGGAAGCGGAGAACCATCTGGAAGCAAAGGCGGGGAAATGGTCGGATACAGCGGTGATCTATAAGACCGACCAGCCGCGTGCGGAATATAAAGTAAAAAAAGGGAAAAGCAGGAATTGGGTATAGCAATTGCTTCAGGGCCGGCCAGGTATCCAGATGCGCCGCACAGGCGGCGGGATCGCGCGCTTGAGGGGACGCGGGCGGATCTGCATATCGGCCGGGCTGGAACTGATAAGGAGAAGCAGTATGGAAAAGAATCGTGATGGGAAAGCCCGGAAAAAAGAATATAAGCGCGCCCGCAGAAGGGCGATCGGACCGTGGAAGGTTCTGACACTGATCAGCGCTCCGCTTACGGTGATTCTGATCGTATTGGCCGTGTTCTGTACGATTTTCGATAATTCCGTATCGATCTTTGTAGGAGGAACATTCAATCGTATCAAAAACAGAGATGAAAATGCCGTTTATTATCAAATGGATTTTGATTCTGAGGAAGAAATGGTGCGTTACGGTGAAAGCTTGTGCAAGCAGGTGGAAGCCGAAGGAGCGGCGCTTTTGCTCAATGAAAACGACGCGCTGCCGCTGGCGGCCGGGTCTAAGGTCAGCTGTTTTTCGACTTCTTCCGTAAACCTTGTATATGGGGGAACTGGTTCGGGCAATATTGACGCGTCGAAGGCGAATACGCTGAAAGGCGCGCTGGAGATTGCGGGCATGGAAGTCAATCAGACGCTTTGGAATTTTTATCTGGGACTGGATGAACAGTACAAACGCAAGAAAGGCGGGACGATCGCGACGGCATCGGCAACGACCGCAGAATGTCCTTGGGAGTTATATACGGATGAGGTGAAGGATTCGGTAATTCCTTATGGAGATGCGGCAATTGTAGTGATTTCACGAATCGGCGGCGAAGGCGCGGACCTGGATCACAGGGATGTGAATTATCTTGCGCTGGATGAAAATGAAAGGGAGATGCTGGAACGTGTGGCGTCGATGAAAGCGGGCGGTTCCGTTAAAAAGATCATTCTGCTGATCAATTCGGCCAATGCGCTGCAGGTGGATTTTTTGAAAGATAATACGTACAGTGTGGACGCCTGTCTCTGGATCGGGGATGTGGGGATCTCCGGTATTGACGCAGTCGGCGAGATTTTGTCAGGAAAAGTGAATCCGTCCGGCAGCCTGGCAGACACGTATTGCTATAACAATTATTCCGCTCCGGCTATGGTGAATTTTGTCCCGGTAGCGTATGAAGGAAGCGATGATGACGCTGTACCGGAAAAAGCACGTACCTATATGGTCTATCAGGAAGGCATTTATGTCGGTTACAAATATTACGAAACGCGTTATGAAGATTATGTCATGAAAAAAGGCAACGCGGGGGATTATGACTATAGCGCGGATGTGGCGTTTCCGTTTGGCTACGGACTGAGCTATACGGATTTTGCATATCGTGATATGGAAGTCAGTTATCACAGTGACACCGACCAGTTTGAGATTTCCGTTACGGTGACAAATACCGGGGATACGTATGCGGGCAAGGAGACCGTACAGATCTATGTGCAGTCGCCGTATACGGCTTATGACGTCAAAAACGGGGTTGAAAAAGCGGCTGTGGCGCTCTGCGGATTCGGCAAAACGGACGTGCTGGAGCCAGGCGGATCACAGACGCTGCAGATCTTTGTGGATAAGCGAGATCTGGCTTCCTATGACGCTTATGGCTGCGGGACCTATATGCTGGATAAAGGGGATTATTATTTGACGGCAGCGACTGACGCTCATGATGCCGTCAACAATATTCTGGCGGCAAAGGGTTGCCGGGCAAAGGACGGACGCATGGATGCTGACGGTTCCAAGGAGCTGACCTATAAATGGAAAAATGCAAAACAGGATACGGCTTCCTATGCGTCTTCCTTAAACGGCACGCCGATTACAAACCAGCTGTCTGCATCAGATATTAATCTGAGTGAAGATCTGGACGGCCAGAAGATCACATATCTGTCCCGCAGCGACTGGACAGGTACATTTCCGACCGAAGCGGTAAAACTGCGGCTGACGGAAAAGCTGACAGCAAAACTACAGGATGTCCAATACGACGCTGCTGCATATGAAGCAGTGGAAATGCCGGTACTGGGTGCGGATAACGGCCTGAAATTAGTCGATTTGATCGGCGTCTCCTATGATGATCCGAAATGGGACGAACTGCTGGATCAGCTGTCGTTTGACGATATGGTATCGCTGATCGGAGATTCGTTCCATTGGACGATGCCGATTGAATCGGTGCAGGCGCCGGGTACCCGTGACGAAAACGGCCCGCAGGGGCTGACCGCATCGTTGTTTAAGGCAGGCGATGAAGAAGGAAAAACGGCGCTTGTGGCAACCGCGTTTACATCGGAAGACGTGATGGCGGCGACCTTTAATACGCAGCTGATGTATGAAATCGGCAGGGTCATTGCAAATAACTGCATTGCGGCAGAGATTGCATGCCTGTACGGCCCTGGCAGCAATATCCACCGGACGCCGTATGGCGGGCGCAATTTCGAATATTATTCCGAGGATGCGTTTCTTTCCGGGATGATGGCGAAGCATGAAGTGCAGGCAATGACAGAACGCGGGATATTTGTCGTAATGAAGCATTTTGCACTCAACGACTGCGAACAGGACCGGATTGGGCTGGGCGTATGGCTGAACGAACAGGCAGCCAGGGAAATTTACCTGAAAGCATTCCAGGCGGCCGTGGAAGAATCCAATGCAGGGCTGATGGTCGCTTATACCCGCTGGGGCGCTGTCTGGTCCGGCGCAAATAAAGGGCTGATGAACAATATCCTGCGAGGGGAATGGGGCAAAAAGGGACTGATTATTACCGACAATGTGCTGACGACGTATGTCAATGGCGTGGACGGCGTGCTGGCAGGCGGCGTATCGACGTTTGATGCCATGCTGCCGTATGTGACAAGGCAGCTTCCAAAATATAAAAATGACCCTGCTGTGGTGGCAGCCATGAAAGAAGCCTGCCACCACAACCTGTATTCGATTGCGAATTCGGCCGGCATGAACGGCATTGGGCCGGGGACCGTGATTAAAAAGAGAAATATAGTAATTGTGACAGGACTGTGGGCTGCAAGCATCGCGGCCTGGCTGCTGCTTGCGGTATCGGCGGTGCTTTGGATTATCAGAAAGCAGAAATTCAAGCAGACCGAGGTTTACCGGAATTACTGGGCTTATCAGGAGCTGAATAAATAAAAGGACGGGGCACGGAGGATGAAAAAAGAAGACTGGAAACAAATTTTTTATAAGTCACTGACCGGATTTATGTCGCTGGCGATGGCAATTGTGCTGTTTTTTGCGATTCAGGGGTTTGGCCAGATACGCGAGTCGTTTCACTGGCTGATGGGAATCTTAAAGCCGGTTATATATGGCGGCGTCATGGCGTACCTGCTGAAAACGCCATGCAATTTTCTGGAAAAAAGGATAGAGGCCCTGCTGCCCCAAAAGCACAAAAAACGCGCGAACGGCCTGACCGTAGTGCTCGTGCTGGTCCTGACATTTCTGATTATCTATCTGCTGCTTAGCATGGTAATCCCGGAAATGGCAGAAAGCATCCTGATTCTGGTCAATGCTGTGCCAAAGAAGCTGGATGAGCTGGCAGAATGGATGACCGGCATGCTGGATGGCAATACGGTTTTGCAGACTTATGTGAATACAGCAATTTCCGGCATGGAAGATAAACTGCAAAACTGGGCAAAGACAGACCTTCTGCCGGCGATGCAGGGAATGATGGGGGGATTTGCAAACACGGTCGGTTCGGTATTCGGAGTTATTTATAACCTGGTTATCGGAATCATTATCTGCATCTACCTGCTGCTTGGCCGCAAAACGTTCGCACGCCAGGGAAGGGCAGTGCTTTATGCAGCATTCAAAAGCGAACGCGCGGATGCCATTTTAAAAGAGCTTTCTTTTATCGATAAGACATTCGTAGGATTTTTTGGCGGAAAAATATTAGACAGTGCCATAGTCGGTCTCATCTGCTATGTGTTCTGCATGATTATGACCTTTACCATGGGCTTTCCAAATGCCATGTTAATCAGCGTCATTGTTGGTGTCACAAATGTGATACCATACTTTGGCCCATACATCGGGGCCGTTCCGTCAGCCCTTCTGGTTCTGATTTCCGGCCCGGTAAACTGCGTGATATTTATTGTATTTATTATCGTATTGCAGCAGTTTGACGGAAATATCCTGGGCCCTGCCCTTCTGGCAGACAGCGTGGGCCTGACAGGATTCTGGGTGCTGTTTTCCATTACGCTGTTTCAGGGATTTTTTGGATTCGCCGGCATCCTTGTGGGCGTTCCGGTGTTTGCCGTCATTTATGACTTTGCAAGGCGTCTGGTAGTAAAGGGGCTTGAAAAGCACGGAAAGGCCGGGATGCTGCCGGAAAAAGAGCAGGAAGAAAACGTGTGAGGATGAAACAGGACATGCGGGACAGCTTTGCCAGGTTCTTTTGATAATTACATGACGATGATTGATAATTAGTTCTGTGCCAAACACAAGAGGATGTTCGTTGTTATCCGCTATTTTAGCATCCAAATATAGCTGTATCAGCGGGCAGGCATGTGCGGTACACTTGCCGAAAGGTGCTTTTGAAATGGACACTTTGCTTAAATTTACAGCATATTCAAAAATATAAGTATTGCGGCTCTTATTATCAGTGTGCTGCCCTTTGCAACGCTGATTCCGATATTTCTGCAAATTGTATTGCCCGATGGATTGCGTACAGTTTGGGGCGGTGTCAATATTGTCTGTGTCATCATGGGGCTGTGTCTGTCTGTCATCTGTGTTAAAAATAATGAAAGCCGGAGCCTGATAAATATTATCTCTGCAATTATCAGCGCCTTGCTGCTGATGCTGGTTATCGGGATTATTATTCTGGCTTT